>JACCDR012155013.1_pt1 | contig 14343 bp, 15 predicted proteins | sample 7446431 | NCBI WGS metagenome assembly JACCDR01 (sample SAMN15323443, study PRJNA562643) | freshwater metagenome | isolation source: river surface water | place: USA:Blue River Watershed | collected 2017-08-17 | reverse complement strand
GCATCCTCCGCCGGAGGATGCGTCGACCACCCCGCCACCCCCACCCAACCCTCCTTCGCCTGCCGCTTCTGCGCCCCCGACCACAAAGCCGCCGGCAACGCCGAATGGCTCCGCCGCAACGCCGCCCTTCGCGCCATGGCCACCTGCGACCGGCAATTCCCACAGCGATACCGCAACGGAACCGCCCACCACCCCCACATGTGGACCTGGATCCACAACGTCACCAACAACCCTGCCGCCAGCAACTCCCTACTCATCCTCGGCCCCGTCGGACGCGGCAAAACCTTCCAGGCATACGGGGCACTAAGGGCCGTCCTCGCCGAACTACCCGGCCTCAACTGGATTGCCGCCAGCTTCGTCGACTTCACCGCCTCCCTACGCCCACGCCAAGGCGTCGACACCGAAGCCGAAATGGAACGCTACCGATCAGCGGGCATCCTGCTCATCGACGACATCGGCGCAGCCAAAGGATCCGAATGGGTCGAGGAAGTCGCCTATCGGCTCATCGACCACCGCTACAACCTGATGTTGCCGACGATCTACGCCACCAACCTCAGCCCGCAGGATCTTCGCGACGTCCTCGGCGACCGCATCGCATCCCGGCTCGCCGAGACGTGCGACCGGGTCGTCCTTGACGGCCCGGACCTTCGACGGTGCCCCCCATGACCCGCGGCGGCCCGGTCCATTTCGCGCACGTCGGCCACCTCATCGTCGCCGCCCTCAAACCCCGACGAACGGAGAACCCCATGACCACCACCGACCCCGACCACAAGATCGACATCTACGAAGACGCCTACAGGCGCATCAACACCATCCTCAACAGGGCACTCGGCACGGAAGGGGACGACAGTGCCGGTGAAGGCATCGCCGCAGAAGTTGCCCTCCTCGCCCAGCGGTACCTCGACCTGAAGCGGTATGTCCTCGCCGCCGGCTGCGGCACCGGCTGGGTGCAGGTCGTCGCCGAAGTCGAAGCCGCCGAACTGCGAGACACCTGGTGGGAGGCGCCGTGACCCTCGAACCGCATCACGCCGCCGCCCGTACCTGCACCGACGACGAACACGAAGCCCTCATCGCCATCGCCCACAAAATGACCCGCCGTGCCACCCTGGCCCGGTTGCGACCCACGGTTGCTCCGGACGTGGAGGCTCGCGCCCACGCAACGGTGGCCCACCTGAGAAACGGGCAGCCATGAACGTCGGAGAGCCGTCTCGGGGGACCGGAAACGGCCAGAGGACCGGAGGGCGGGTTGGGATTCGACAGGGTGCACCAAACGGAGGCTCTCAGCCGGCCCAGGAGCGATTTTCGGGGGTCGGCGGTCCCGCTCACCCTTCTAAGATCAACTGCCCGGCATTTTGCGACACAGCGGCCTGGGGCTACTCGGCCACCGGTCCCGGAGGGGTTGACACGACTGCACGCTCATACCAGTCCGGAGGGACGAGCACTGCCGAGCGGCGCCCATGTCGGGTCAAGGCGACGTGTTGCCGCATCCACTGCACGGTGTTCAGCGTCTCGGCGAACCGTCGCCGGACTTCTTCGACGTTCATCTCTACGGCCATGCATATGGATGGTACGCACCTGATAGTCTGTACGGAACGTACGGACCGAAAGGTGGCACCATTGCACAACCCAGAAGCATCCTCCGTAGAGTTCTGGACTTGGTTCGAGGGCGGGGCCAAGCCTGCCGAACCCGAGGAGCCACGAGAACGCACCGACTCCCGACACTGGGCAATCACCGGATCCGGTAAACGTCGGTCGCCTCGGATTGCGCAGCGGCGGCACATCCTCGGCAAGCAGCGAAACCGCTGCCTCTACTGCGGGTTCCAATTCGGGGCCGTGGTTCTCCGGAAATCCAAGCCGGTCGTGCTCCAGCTCAACTGGGACCACTTCGTTCCCTACGCCTACGGCCTGACCAACGCCGACACCAACTGGGTTGCGGCCTGCCACATTTGCAACGGCATCAAGTCCTGCCGGATGTTCTTCGATACCGTGGCCGAGGCGCAGCAGTTCATCCGCGAAGGCTGGGAGCGGAAGGGCTACAGGGCTAGCGTCATAGATCCAGGGCCGAGACGTCCTCGGCCAGCCGAGGAGCCAGAACACACGTGTGACCTCGGCAGCCGAAGGGCCGCCAGCCGCACCTTTCGGTGCCCCATATGTTTGCGCCGGAAGCCCATTCGTCCTGACGGTGCATTGCTTGGCCACAGTCGGCCCACAACAGAGAACATCTATGGCTGGGTCAAGTGCACACGGGATCCGCGACCGTTCCGTCGCCTTGTTGGTGCGGACGTACGGCCGCGCCCTCCCTTCCGGGGGGAGCGCGATGACTACACGAGACCTGCGTACATCGCTCCCAACTAACCTCGCGGCCGTTCCGCCCGCCGGTGGAGGCCGCCGCCCGTGCCTCCTGGGAATCCGACCGCCTTCCCGCCGAACCCCGGTGGGTCGACCTTGACCCGTACGACGCTGACAGTCACCGCCGCTACGCCCGGCTGCTGCTCACCGCAGCCCTGCCATACCTGCCCCGACCCGCCCACGAATCCGGATCCTGAAAGGACCCCGCAATGAAACCAAACACATGGACCCGCACATCAAAATGCGCCAATGGCTCATGCGTCGAAACCTACTGGAAAAAATCAACCCACAGCGGCGGAAACGGATGCGTCGAAACCCGCCACACCGACACCGTCCAAGTACGCGACTCCAAACTCGACAACAGCCCCATCCTCCAATTCCACCCCACCCAATGGGCCGAATTCATCCACGCCATCAAAACCGGCCAGGTAACACGATGAAAGCCCGCATCGGAGATAGCGGAGACGTCGTGCCGCCCAGCCAACCTACGAAATTCGCCAACCCCAGGAGTGCAAAAATATGACAGAACGGCGGGTCGAGTACATACCACTCGACGAAGTTGAGCCCGCACGACTCAACCCCCGTGAACACAACCTGCCGGCGCTGAGAACATCGATCAGCCGATTCGGGTTCGCCACACCAGCAGTACGAGACGAACGCACCGGACGCCTCGTCGTCGGCCACGGTCGGACAGCCGCCCTGGCCGCCATGCGTGCAGACGGGGAAGACCCACCGAACGGGGTCATGTTGGACGACGACGGGCGGTGGCTGGTGCCGTTGGTCGCCGGCTGGGCATCCCGCTCCGATGTCGAAGCTGACGCCTACCTGGTCGCCGACAATCGGCACACCGAACTCGCGTCGTGGGACGACACCGGCCTCCACGCCCTACTCGCCTCGATTGGTGAGGTGGATCCGGAACTGGTGGCGATTGCAGGCTATTCGGACGACGACCTGGCCGCCCTGTTGGCCGGCGGGGGTGGGGTGACGGAGTTACCTCCGGCGTTGACCGACCCCGACGACGTGCCCGGCTTGGCCGCCGAGTCCCATTCGAAGCCGGGGGACGTGTGGCTGCTCGGCCCGCACCGCCTGCTGGTAGGGGATGCGACGGACATGGTGGCGGTCGAGGCGATGTTGGCCGGGGATCGGGCTGACTGCATGTGGACCGACCCGCCGTACGGGGTAGAGATCGTTGGCGGTTCGCACGCTCTATCCCCGGCGGAGCGGAAAGCCCGTGGCGGGAAGACTATCAAAAACGACGGGTCGGAAGACCTGCCGGAGCTGCTCGCGGGAGCCTTCGCGGTTGCCGCCGTCGCGCTAAAGCCGGGGGCACCGGTGTACATCGCCCATCCGGAGGTGGCACGTCTCACCTTCGAGGGGGCAATGCGGGAAGCTGGTTGGCTGGTCAGGCAGAACCTGATCTGGGTAAAGGATTCGCTGGTCCTTGGCCGCAAGGACTACCACTGGCGCCACGAGTCGATCCTGTACGGCTTTACCGACGGCGGTGACGGACGCCTCGGCCGGGGTGGAGACCGCTGGTATGGAGGAGACGTCCAGACGACCGTCTTCGAGGTGCCGAAGCCGCCGAGGAGTGAGCAGCATCCGACGATGAAGCCGGTGGCCCTGGTCGCTGCCATGTTGTCCAACTCGTGCCCGCGGCGAGGCCTGGTGTATGAGCCGTTCGGCGGGTCGGGGTCGACGTTGATCGCGGCGCACGGATTGGGGATGAGGGCCGCTGTGGTGGAGTTGTCGTCCCAGTACGCCGACGTGATCGCGAGACGGTTTCAGGAGCACACTGGGGAGAAACCGGTCCTGGCGTCGACGGGTAAGCCGCACGACTTCACCCGCACGAGCTAGCCGTGCCTAGACCTCGACGGTCCACCGTGCCCGCGGCCAAGGCTGCGGTGGTGGCGCAACGCCGCACCCAAGCCATCCAACTGCGGTTGGCGGGGGCGGAGTGGCAGCAGATCGCAGACACGCTCGGCTACTCCGACAAGGCGGCGGCAAACAAAGACGTCACCCGTGCCCTCGAAATCGCGGCGAAGGAGCAGCGGGCCTCGGCCGAAGTACTCCGGGAGACGGAACTGCAACGCCTCGACCGGATGCAACGCGGCCTGTGGACAGCCGCCATCGGCGGTGACGTCAGGTCGGTGGAGGCGGTGTTGCGGGTCATGGACCGGCGCATGAAACTCCTCGGTTTGGATGTGCCACCGGACATTGAGGACCGGATGCGGCGGGAGATGGCGGCCCGGGTGGGGGTGCAAATGTCGGTCGTGTTCGGCCAGGTTTTGGATGCGCTCGGGTTGTCCGAGGAACAGCGGGCCGCAGTGCCCACCCTGATTGATGGGGCGGTGCAGTCGATGGCGGCCAGGGAACAGCGGCAGGGGTCTAGGGAGATCGAGGGGGAGGTTGTTGTCTGATGGTGTGGCGTAGGAGTGCGGCGTGAGGCGCCTGTGGGACTGGGGCCGGGGCCGCGACGACCAGATTTGTCAGGATGAGCGGCCCGACGGCCCCTGCGTCGCCCACCAGGGCATAGGTGGGCCGTGCCGCTGCCTGGAACCGAGAAGGCACCGCGGCGAAGTGCATTTATGTGGGCAAGGTGCTGGGTGGCGGTCATTACGGAAACGGGAGGTTGAGCACCGGTGATTCGCCTTGGGAAGAAACCAACGGATCCGCCGCCACTGTTTCTGGCCGCGTTGAAGGCGTGTGTCGGCCGTGATCCGGCGTTCCTGCGGGGGGAGCGGTTGGCAACGGCCGGCCCGTTCGCCCGGTTGGACGACTGGTCGGACTTGGACGACCTGTTGGCGCGGGCGGCGCCGGCGAGGGTGGCGGCATGACCATACTGGACTTGATCGACACAGTTGTCCGCGACTACGGGACCAGCGCGGACGCGATGCGGTGGACTCCTGGCCCGGTGGAGGAGCCACTGTCATCTGACCCCGTGGAGGTGGCAGTTGGGTGGCTACCAGCAGGGTTGCCGCACGTTTACACCCCAGCATCGTACGAGCCCGGCCTACCCGGATTCAGGGAGATCATGCCAGTTGTCTGTGCATGGTTGGCCGGGAACGGGTTTGCCCCGAACCGGGTGCCGTTGGACGCGGTGCCGGTGATGTCCGACCGGTGGGTGTGGTGCCGGGTCCACCTGCACGGGGCGGATGGTCGGATCGTGTGGCGTAAGTCTGCGGACGGGGTCGCCGATGTTGTCACGGTGGTGCAGCGGCGGATCCGCCGGTTGGATCCGCCGGACGAGTTGTGGCCGTGGCTATACACGGCTGACGTTGTGGCGACGTTGGAGGCTTGGCTTGAGCGGCGGCTACGCCTGTCCGCGATGCGGCGGGCCTATGGCCGCAGGATGCGGGCGCGGCGGCGCAGGCGGTGACCGGCCAGGTGTGGTGCCGAACCTTGGAAGGTTCGGCACCACCTCTCCGATGACCCTGCCCGCTCCCACGAGGGCTTGATCTTCCCTAGCCGCGCATGATACCCCACCAGCGGAAAGAGAGATCGTCTCGTGAGTACTGACACCATGGCTGACCTCCGCGACACCGTCGACGCCCTCTGCGACCCCCACCAGATTCGTGAACCCCGCGGCACCTACTGGGACCACAACCGGCACCGCAAACAACTCCCCGACCACGTCACCGTCCTGCCCGGGTTGCTGCAACAGTTGGCCGACATCGTCTACCCCGGCTCACCCCCCGACAACGGGGCCGGACCCACCGCCCGACCGGTTCCGTCGAGTCGGCCGCCGCTTCGCATGGACGCCGCCTCAGCCCACCTGTCCATCGTCATGGCTGTCACCCGCTGGCACCTGACCCTGGGGTTGGTCTTGCGGGACACGTTGGAATCGTCCGTGCGGCAACTTCTCGGTGCCATCTCCCGCGAAGACCCCGACACGCAGGCCGTCCTGTTGGGCGAGATGCGGTCCTGGCAACGGCAGGCTGAAATCATCTGCGGGCACCGGCAACCCGACCCTCAGCTACAGGTACCCTGCCCCCACTGTGGGGAACGCAAGTTACGGGTCAACATGACGGACCTGACCGCCCGCTGCGACGGGCGCCCCGACGACGGTGACCCGTGCGGCTCCCGCTGGGCCGAAACCGAGGACCCGGACCGGGGCATCTACCCCATCGGCGTGCTGGCGAGGCATATTGCGGAGCATCAGCGGCTGTCGAAGGAAGGTGCCGACCGGGCACGGGCGGTCGACCGGGCACGGAAGCAGCGGATCAGTGGGCGGCCCGCGACCGCCGTGTAGACCCCAAGCCGGTAGGGGGCTGGTCGCCCGTCCATCGCAGAATGAACAAGGACCCGTTCGGTGCGGGTTGTTGAACGTTCAGGGCAATTCGGGCGGTCTGATGTTCGAACCGGAGCCGATGCGGGCCAGCCCACGGGTCAAAGTCGTCGGACTCCCGGTTGTACTCCATCTCCAGGTCGAAAAAAGCGCCCGCCGGAACCTCGATTGTGACGGTCTGACCATCCGACATCTGAACCGTCAGTGCCGCCGATACCGGCCGTGGCTGCGGTTCCACGATTGGCGGCGGCACCGAGTAGGTGCGGGCCACCTCCGAGATGCTTCGCCGCGTTGCCTCCACGAGCCCCGCCGGGAACGGTTCGTCGTCGATGTCATCGGCGTCGGGCCGGTCGTACACGTCATCGGGGTCGGTGGCCTGTTGCCCCATCCACGCGTGTTGGCAGTCCTGCTGGGCAAACCAGGCGGACGCCCCGGAATCGGACAGGGGTCGGCCGCAGCCACATGCGCACAGCCCTTCGGTGGCGGCGTCGATCTGGGCAAGGATGTCGGGTGGGGTCACGTCCCGATTGTCCCAGACGACAAGCCCGACCTGCGGCGACGTAAGCCGTCCTGCTTGCCATCTCGGGATGATCATGCGATGCTTTTTCCCGGTTAAGCCCATTGTCTCTGCCGCCCGCCTCAGCGCGGGCTTTTCGCGTCCTACAGGCTGGTCCCGTCGCAGGTCAGACACACCCCGGCCGATAGGATCAAGGGCGATCCCCCGCCCGCCCGCAACCTGCCGGGACTGCACATGTTCGACACCCTCGCCGCCGCGATCGCCTCCGCCTCCGACCGGATCGCCGACATCGACCCCACCACCCAACAAGCCCTGACCGCGTTCGGCGTCGCCGGTGTGCTCGCCGGTGCCGCGGCCGGGGCAACCCTTGCCCTTGCCTGGACGTGGGCAGTACGCCGCTAACCACACAACCAGCCACAAACTGGGACCATTCAGACCCGCAACCTTTCCTGAATGGTCCATCAGGTCCACCTTGTCGGGGTGGTGGTGAAAGGGTCCGGGGCGGTCCACGGCCAGCGTCTCAGGGGTGGCCCTGGCCGCATGGTGGACCGCCCCGGACCAGCCACCGACAAACCCGTTCCCCCACAGCCGGACCTGCCGGTATTCTGAACGTGCGGTTGCGGGAACCATGGCCCGAACCGCCCAGCCTTCGCCCCACCCACAGTGGTGGGGCGACGTGCGTTCCGGGACCGGTCACCTACCCCCCGCCGGGCGGCGATGCCTCACCCCGGGGGACATGACCCAGGCGCAGACTGCCGGCCCACCCCCGGCCGACTGAAACCTGAACCCCGACCCGACGAGGACCCCGATGTCCGTCCCAGGCTGCCCGCAGTGCCAGCAGGCTGACCCGCGCAACCTGATCCTCCACTGCGGCGGCCCCCTACCCGCAAACCTTGGCCTGCTGTGGGTGGCGGCGGCAGATACCCCGCCGGCCGAACCGACATCGGCAACCAGTGTCCTACCAGCCCACTATCTGGACGCGGGCCTCATCGAATTCCCTGCCGATGCCGACTTTACGACGCCGCCGGCCCGGTTCGACCTGCTCGAGCTGACCCGGACAGCGGTTGACCTGGTCGAGCACGGCGGCCGGTGGCACCTCTTCGTCGACCTGTTCGACGGCGCCACCCGGATCCGCTGGCACCTTCCCGTAGCCACGGTCACCGCCGGCCCGGCGGAAATGCGCCCCAGCTGGCGGTGCACGTTGGACATCGCAGTAGACCCCGCCACCTGCGCCCGCGCTGCGGAGCGGGCACAACTGATCTGAACCCCAACCCCGACTGGAGTACCCCCGATGAACGCGACCGCGATACCGCTCACCGACCGGGTGCGGGCACTGTGCCGCAAGACCGGCCTCAACTTGGCGGAGAAGCCATGAACTCCACCTTCCGACTCCTGCTGGCCGCCATGCCCGACATTGCGCGGGCCTGCGAGCAGATCAACGACCCCAGCCTGCGGGACCGGGCGTTCGACACGCTGGTGCAGGCCGCCCGCGACGGCGGCTACGACCCCGCCGCAACCCTCGGCGGCGTCGCCCCCGACACCACATATGCAGGGTTCGCCGCGTCCGCCACCCTGCCCGCCTCGTCATACGACCCCACCTCGACACGGGTCGACAACGGGCTGCGCGGTTGACTGACCCGGGCCAGACGGTGGCTTGAGACGCCATGACCGCGGTACCGCAGCTCAGCCGAACCGATCTCATGGCATGGGCTGCGTGCGCGCGGGCGTTCGAACCTAAGCGGGTCAAGTCACGCCGGTGGACGACGCCGGGTGAGATGGCCGCCGAACTGGAGCCGGAGCACCACCGGACCACAAGGGCGCTTGACTACATCGACCAGCAGTTGTCGGTGTGGGCAGACGCGCCGGTCGGTAACGGCAACAAGTTGATGATCTTCTGTCCCCCTCAAGAGGGCAAGAGTCAAAAAGTTTCACGTCGCACGCCTGCGTGGCTGTTGACCCACGATCCGACCTTGCGCATCGCAATCGTCTCGTACGCCCAGAACAAGGCCGAACGCTGGGGCCGGCAGATCCGCCGAGACATCCTCCAGCATCCCCAACTCGGCATCGCCCTTCGCGAGGACTCCCGCGCCGCCGGCCGGTGGGAGACCAGGCAGGGCGGCGGGCTCGTGGCAGTCGGCTTGGCGGCCGGAATCACCGGCGAGCCCGTCGATGTGATGATCATCGATGACCCCGTTGCCGGCCGATCCGAAGCCGAATCCCAGACCTACCGCGACGCCGCCTGGGACTGGTGGGAGTCCAACGGCTCCACCCGGCTCTCCTCCCGCGGCCGGGCCTGTCTCATGATGTGCATGACCGGGGACACCCCCGTGCTCTTGCCGGACGGCACGGAGAAGCCGCTGCGTGACGTTCGTCCGGGCGACGAGGTTGCGACCTATGAGGGCGGCAACCTCGCCACATCAACGGTGGTGAACTGGGTCAACCAGGGACCAGATGACCTGTTTCGTATTAGGATGAGATCAGGACGAGTTGTTAGGGCCAACGCCCGGCATCCGTTCCTGACCATCGATACGAACGGGAACGAGGCATGGCTGCGAACGGATCAAATCCGGCCGGGATCAAGCATCCTGACGGCCACTGGGGGAAGTGGCGCGGAGTCACCTGCTCCGCTGACGGATGCGACCTACCGGTGCGGTGCAAGGGACTATGCACCTCCCACTACAGCAAGGCCCTCTGGGCATCCGGCCACCGCTCACCTTCGGTCAATGCTGCGTCGCGTCGCAGGGCTCACCTCAAGCATCGTTACCGGCTCACCAAAGAAGAAGTCGACTTCCTCATCAACGAGCAGCACGGCAACTGCGCCGTCTGTGGGCAGCCGCCGTCAGACGACAACACCCGAGCCCACTGGAACGGCAAGTTGTGCGTCGACCACGACCACGACACGGGGAAAGTGCGCGGACTGCTCTGCAACGACTGCAACCTCGCCGTCGGATACGGGAAATCACCCGCGATCCTCCGGGCTGCCGCTGACTACTTGGAGCGTCACGCCTGACGAAGTTGTAGCAGTGGAACCATGTGGCCGCGAAGACGTCTTCGACCTGCAAATTGCCCGCACGGAGAACTTCATCGCCAACGGGCTGGTAAGCCACAACACCCGCTGGCACCAAGACGACCTTGCCGGCCGGCTACTAGCCAACGAGCCCGACCAGTGGCGCGTCGTCCGCATCCCCGCCATCGCCGAAGACGGCGACCCCCTCGGCCGACGACCCGGCGAAGAGCTGACCTCGGTTCAGAACCGGCAACCCGGCTACTTTCACGGCCTGCACGCCACCCGATCCGCCTACGTGTGGCTGTCGATCTACCAGCAGACCCCGACCGCAGCAGAAGGTCTGATCTTCCGCCGCCTCTGGTTTCGCTATTGGCGCCCCGCCCCGCTCGGCGAGTTCGGCCAGCAACGCATCGACTGCGCCGGCCGCATTTGGCCGCTGTCCGAGTGCAACCGGTTCATCACCGTCGACCTAGCAGCCTCGACCCGGACCAGCGCCGACTACACCGTGGCCGCCGCCTGGGCCTATACCCTTGACGGCGACATCGTCCTACTCGACCGCAAACGGGCACGGGTCGGCGAAGAACAACACTTCGACCTCGTCCGCCCGCTGGCTGAGCGGTACGGCATCGACACCACATGGGTCGAGCGCGGCATGATCGGTACCACCCTGGTCCGGGAAGCCACCCGCGGCGGCCTCAACGTCCTCCCTCTCGATGTCGACGTCGACAAGGTCACCCGAGCCCTACCGGCCGCCGACAAATGCCAGGCCGGTCGGCTGTGGTTACCGGCCGGGGCACCGTGGCTGGACGAGTACGTAGAGGAAATGGCTAGCTTCCCTGTCGCGGCACATGACGACCAGGTGGACGCCACCAGCCATGCGGTCCGGGTCGCGGTCACCAAGTGGATGCCGCCTCCGCCGAAGCCGAACCATCCGCCCGTAGAGATGGATCTTTCGTTTCTCGGTACCGGCGTGGACCTGCTACGCGTCCCTTTGTAGACGCCATGGCCTAGGTAGGCGGGAGGATCGGCGTGCCCTCCACCTCGATTCCCACCTCCGCCCGCGGATATGTCGACGATGGGGCGGCGTTCGGCGGCATCCTCGCCGACTTCGCCGAACACATCCCCGACTGCGTCTGGCCCATGTCGGTCGACACGTTCCGGCAGATGCGTAAGCACCCACAACTGGCGGCTGTGGAGAAGGCGTACACGCTGCCGATCCGCCGGGCCACCTGGTCGGTCAACCCGGCCGGGTGCCGCCCCGAGGTTGCGCAGCTGGTCGCCGACGACCTCGGGTTGCCGGTCGCAGGTAAGGATGAGCCGACCGCGGCCCGCACCCGCGGCGTCTCCTGGCCGGACCATCTCAGGTTGGCGTTGCTGTCGGTGTCGTACGGGCACAGCCCGTTCGAGCTGGTCGCCGAGATGCGCGACGGCAAAGCCCGGCTGGCTGAACTGTCGGAGCGGCTGCCGTCGACGGTGTCGGAGTTCCACACCGACAAGGTGGGCCGGCTGACCGGCATCACGCAGACGGGTGTGATCGGGCAGAAGGCGCCGCAGATCAAAGCGGACCGGCTGCTGCTGTACACCCGGGAACGTGAGGGCGCCGCCTACTGGGGTGCGTCGATTCTGCGTCCGGCGTACAGCGGGTTCCTGCTGTCGCGGGAACTTTTGCGGGTGTTGGCGACGTCGTCCCGCCGGTTCGGCATGGGTGTTCCGGTCGTGCGGGCGTTGCCGGGGACGACGGAAACGCCGGCGCAGGCGGCTGCGGCGGCGAGGCTGGCGCAGGATGCCCGCGTGGGGGAGACCGGTGGGGCGGCGCTGCCTCCCGGGTATGTGATGGAACTGGTCGGCATGTCTGGTGGGGCACCGGACACGCTCGGGTTCCTGAAGTACCTGGACCACGCCATGGCGACGAGTTGCCTGGCCGGGTTCCTGGACCTGGGGTCGACGGAGACGGGGTCGCGTAGCCTCGGCCAATCGTTCATCGACCTGTTCCTGCTGGCCATCCAGTCGGAAGCTCTGGCTATCGCCGACCGGGTGACCCGTGACTGTGCGGCCCGCATCGTCGCCTGGAACTTTTCCGACGACGAGCCGGTCCCTGCGGTCCAGGTGGCGGATGTCGGGACGAAGCATGACATCACCGCCGAAGCGTTGAGCCTGCTGTTGCAGTCGGGTGCGCTCTCTGCCGACCCGGGGCTTGAGGCGCAAGTGCGGCGCATGTACCGGCTGCCGGAACGGGACCAGGACGACGGCCCGGCTGGCCGGTCGTACGAGTACGACCTGAACTACGCGATCTTGACGAGGAATGAGCGGCGGGCACAAATCGGACTGCCGCCGGTCGAGGGTGGGAACACCCCTGCGGAACCGTCTGCCGGTCGGGGCACAAACGGCTCCGGCGGTGCGGGCGGTAACGCGGTTGGCGACCTGGACTGGGGGCTGTTCGGCGCCTCCGACACCCCTGCGCAGCAGGCCCCGACGGTGTAGTGGTGGACCACCCGCACTTCGACCCGTCGCAGCACCCGCGCGGACCCAACGGCCGGTTCACCGAAAGTTTTGCCCGCGCCCTGTCGGCTGGTGACCGGAAGAAAGCCGCGGCAGTCACCTCCCGGCACCGGCCGCGGAAGGACCTGGGCACCCCGGACGCGTCAGCCACTTACCTGCGTGGACTGTCCGGTGACAAGCCGAACCCGGCCGCTGGCACGTTCATGGGTGACGGGTTCAAAGAGGTCAACCCAGCGTTGCGGGCCGGGTCTGCGGACGGGCCTGGGGTGGCCGCGTTGGACAAGGCCATGACGCCCCTACCAGACGATTTGACGGTGTGGCGGCACATTCCGTCCGCCCAGTTCGGTCATGTGGACCCGAAGTCGTTGGCCGGTATGCACGTCCGGGACGCCGGCTTCTTCCCCACCACCATGGCCCCGCCGAAACGTGACCCCGACGGTGGCGGGGTGCGGATGCAGGTGTTGGTGCCGTCGGGTACGAAAGGGGCGTCGGCCCCCGACCAGTACGGGCTCGTGTTGGACCGCGGCCTGGACATGGCCGTCACACAGGTGGCAGACAGCCCCGGCGGCGGGCTGGACATGACCGTTGCTGTCCTCACCGACCCGACCGGCGGGGCACCGGCCTCACCCGCGCTGTCGGCCCCGGCCGAACCGGCCGAGCCCGCACGAACAGAGCCTGCCCGCACGGCAGGTCCCCGACCCACCCTCACCGGGCGGGACGCACGCACCGCAGCCGGCGGCAGCCTCGTCAACCCCGACGGGCCACCACCCCTCACCGACGAGCAGCAAGCCGGCCTCGAAGCCTATCTGGACGAGTCATACCAGCCCATCAACGACCTCCTTCGCGGCGGCGACCCCGTCGGGCTGCGCCGCTTCTACACCGACGAAGCGACCGTCCGTGACTGGGTTGCCAACATCGACTCGGCGATGGACCAGTCGCGGCTCCCCGAACAGGTACGGGCGTGGCGGGGCATCTCCTCCGGTGACGTCATCTTCGGCGACCAGCTCAACAGCGACCTTACCGGGGCGGAATGGGTTGAGGACGCCTACGTATCCACCTCCACCGAACAGTCGGTGTCCGAACGGTTCGCCGGTGCCGGCGCGGGTAGTGTGCTGATGCGGGTCACGGTCCCACCCGGTGTGGGGGCGGTCGAGTTGTCCGACGAGTCGTACGAAGCTGAGCTGATGTTGCAGCGTGGACTGCGGATGCGGGTCACCGCCGATCACGGTGTGGGGCCGGACGGCAGGCGTGTGCTGGACGTTGAGGTGGTGCCGGCCGATGGCTAGGCCAGATCGGGCCGACCCGGGCCGGGATCGTAAGCGGCGTCGGGGTGCGTCGGCCCGGGTGTCGGCGAAGGGCCGGCAGGATTGCGACTACACACCGAAGTTCACGGCCGCCCCGAAGGGTGGCCCGATCCCGAAGTGGACCGGTGGCGGAGCGCAGGCTGGGTCGAAGCCGGGCGCGGATCGTAAGCCGCCCCGGCCGCAAACCGAAACGCGGGCGGCGGCCGTAGAGCAACTGGTCCTGCCCATCGCTGCCGCATCGTCCGACGATGAGGACGCGAGGCGGGTGCAGGCCCAGTACGAGGCGGCCCTGGCCGGGCTACTGGCGCAGTGGCCTGTATTGGCTGCGCCACTGGTCGACGATCTGGCCGCCCAGGCGGAGGAGGCGACGTCTGCGGGCAAT
>JACCDR011894955.1_pt1 | contig 14345 bp, 37 predicted proteins | sample 7446431 | NCBI WGS metagenome assembly JACCDR01 (sample SAMN15323443, study PRJNA562643) | freshwater metagenome | isolation source: river surface water | place: USA:Blue River Watershed | collected 2017-08-17 | reverse complement strand
CCGGGTTGAGAAAGTATTGTACGAGAAAGAATGGTAAGAAGCCAAAATTGGTTCAAAGATAGAAACGGTAAAAGTAAGTGTAATTTTTGCGGCAAAGGTCGTCATGATAAGTTTGCAAACTATTGCAGACAATGTGCGGCTGATGCGGCAATGTCATTGGCGTTGACAAAACCAGACAACAAGGTTACTTATAGGAACGTTTTTAAGCACGAACCTGAAAATAATATTTTTCATGATGTAATTAAAGTATTGGAAGATTCACCTTTCTCTTCGAGAGATTAAAATGCGTTATGATCTTAATAAAGTAGTCACAGAACGTCCTAGACGTGGCGGCGGTGGCCCAAGCCAGCCAAAGGGATATCGTAAAAATACCGATCTTTCAGAAGATGCTCCAAAAAGAGAAAAAATTCGCAGAAAGTGGATTGAAGACTGGAATGAAGGTAAAGAGTTTTCCGATGTCCTTGGCCCGTTAAATCGTTGGTTACATTCTAAAATCGGAAGTAATTGGGACGATGTGTATTCGGAAATCTCTACGACTTTGAAGAAAACTTCAAAGACTATGCTTCATATTTATACGCATATTTTTCAATTTGTAGAAACAAAAGTGCGTATGATTGATGGTGTTGCTTATCACCACAATTGGGATTTTCCAATTCAAAGTTATGGAAACTATTATAATTTTTATGTGCATCCAGAAACAAATGTTTTGTGTTTAGCACCAAAAAACAAAAAGAAAAAGTGGAAAAACAAAGATCCAAAAGCAATTAAAATTGATGGACAATTTTATTTGAAAATTGATGATATTTGGTATAAAGTTGAAACGAAAAAGTTTGAACCAACCAAATATTTAGATACCACATATTCTGGATTGAAGGTTTACAGAGATCATTATTATGCTTATGATCCTGTTGTTAAAAAAACATTTACTTATCCGTGGCACGCTACTGAAATTTATGGAGAGTGCGTAATTGGCGTTTCAAAACAACAATTAAACAAAAAAGAAATTAAAAAGCTGGATTTGAAATGAAAGAAAATTTATTTAATCAATTAAGCAATGGCGATAAATTTAAACTTCTTTATGATGCTTTGAATAAAGTTAGTTCTAATGCAATTTCAGATGTGTTTGAAAAGTTCAATATATTTAACAATTTTAATTTAAAAGAAATTGTTTATTGGAAAAGACGTGGAACCATAATTGGTTTGGCACAAATACATCAGTTTAATTATGATGGCACTGTTTCTGCTTTTACATTTGGTGTTGAACCAAACAAATGGAGAAATGATGTAAGTAATTATTCAAATGTGTTTGGTTATAGCGAATATTCAGAAAAAACAAAATTAACTCTGGACGAAATTAGCAAACAAACAGGAACTTTGTATAAATTTAAATATAATGAGTGTTTTGCAGATGGTCGTCTTAAAAAGAAAATTTTTGAATGTTATTCGGTAATTCCTTATGATGAATTTCCATATAACTTACAATTAATTTCTGAAGAAAAAATTGAAAACTTTTATTATGTTTAGTAATGCAAGTCTTTTGGATGATGTTCAATATTTGAATAATTTTATTTATCCGCCCTCTTATCTTTGGGCTTATTGGGATGGATGGGGATATGTTGTTGATATTATTATAAACAATGCAGTTCTAGCACGTTGTAGTTTGAAAGAAGTTCCAGAACAATTTCGGTCTCTTCCGGTAATTAAAAATTTAGATTATATTGAAGTTCCAGAATGGGCAAATGTTGTTTATGTTGAAAATCAATCAAAGCAATGTAAGCGTCAAATGGACCTGCCATTTGTGTGGAAGAAATAAATTTGATAGAAAATATCAACCACATAATTGTGTGGGCGGATTTAGGAAAAGTTTCAAAATGCCAAAAAACAAATTGTCAAATTTTGATATTTACAAAATGTATAAGCATGGAGAATTAGCAAATTATAATGGAAGCATGTTGCAATTGTATAAAGCATTAAAAGAAAATTTATTACAAGTTTTCCTTGTAAAAGATTTTAATGATGAAGAACACGTTTTTAATTATATCCCAGAAATAAATCAATTTGAAATGGTGCTATAATGCGAGATGAAGATAAACTTCTGGAAGAGAAATATGCAAAACTTGGTATAAAAGTTATTGTGTACGGATCACTTTTTGACATAAAATTAGATTTTACTCCAGAAGAATGGGTTGATTTAATTAATACGGAAGGTGAATATTTGCCAATATGTTGTGCAAATATTAGCAGAGTAAGAGATATTATTGTTAATGCCGCAAGACATGAACATCTTGTTTCTGCCGAAGAATTAAGAGAAGCCTATGTTCTATTGAAAGATCATGGGTGTGAAACAATTGACGATGAACATCCGCTTGATTATTTAATGAAACTTTGGGAATCAGTCAAAGACGATGTTGAAAAAAGACCATTAGTAGCAAAAGATATTAATGATCCTATGGAAGCTATTGATGTTCTTTTCCAAGCATCTGGCAGCATTGCTGTTGATGATTTATTTAGAAAATCAAGTGAAGATCAACGATACAATAGTCTTTTGTTAAGAAATTTGGAATTGGCTAGATTAATTCCGGCAATTAGAACGCTTTATGCTAAAATTGAAGAATTAAATCCTGGGCCAGTAGAAGGTTGGGGAATTTTCAAAGGCGACGATCTAGCGAGAACCAGATATGGTTCAGCAATTTATAATCATAAAGAATATGCTCTTGAAGCTGGCGGCGATCTTGATGGATTTTGTGTAAAACCAGTAAGAGTAACAATCCAAAATGGTGTTGAAATTTTAGATCGTGATCCTGTAAAATTTGTATCAAAATCAGATGATGATTTGAAAGCATGTGAGTTTTAATATGAAATGTCCAGAATATTTATTCAAAGATTTTGATTTAGATGGCCTTCCAGAACAAACTAATGTTCATTGGAACCATCTGGAAAAAGATATTCATTCGATTCATAATGATGAAGATACTGTTTGGCTAGAACTTCCAAACGGTCTAGGAATTGATGCCGGATGCTATGGATGGAATCGTCAACCACCATATAAAAATTTTAGGATTGAAGTTGTTTTTACGCTTTGGCATTGGCATTGTGTAGAATATTCTATTTGTATTTCTCCAGAAGAAGCGGCTTCAGAAATAGTGAGATTATCAAATAAATGGAATAAACCAGAAATGCTTGAAATTGCAAGAAGAATTGCTCATAGAAAAGCAAAACGTCGCAAAAAAGGAAAAAGTGATTATTAACCCGCTCTGGTGGCGAATTGCCAAAAAGACCTAGATACAAATTTTGGTGGATTTTATTTTGCCGAATAAAATTCAATAGCCAATGAGTTCTGCTTCCGACATGGGAAAGCTCTAAACTCCTGAAAAGGTCTAATCATGATATTGTTTTGTGGCAAAACATAGGGCTATGTCGGAATGCCACACCCCTTTGGGGTTAAGTTGTACAATAAAAAGAGTTATCGTCTAGCAGCATCGCACAATGTTTGCTATGGCGGGCGGCTGGAATGTGCGTGGCGTGTGTGCAGGAACTACGCAATAATCCAGCCGCTATTTTTACAAGTTAGGTTGTACAAATGACAAAGTTAATTATGCAATATGAATCTGGCGGCGGCTATGATTGCAACTCTTGCACCACAGTTTGTGCATTTGAATATGAATCAGCAGAAGCATTATTGTGTAATTTTGAAGACAAGTTAAAAGAACAACTCAATATTCGCATTGAGTATTTCAAGTCCGAGAGTATAGAATACAAAGACGTTAATAGATTTGAGTTTCTTGGATATGAGTTTGATCTTGGTGATTTTTTATATGGGGAAAATCATATAGAACTACCAGAAGTATTTACTTTAGAAGAGTGGTTCACTTTCAAATTGGGAGAAAAAAATGTCTCGTAGAGTTATTCCTGTTAATCGTTCCGAACTCGCTAACGCAATTAAAAAAGCAGAGGCAAATGGTCCTTTGCAAAATTTGAATTGCCTTTGGAAGCAGGCAGCATCATTTTATAATGATGATTATGCAATCCCTAACGAGTTAGATGTTATTACATTTTCTGTAGTTGCTTTAAGGGTTAAGGAATTTTCAATTCCTTACATTACCGTTGCTGGTAAAAAGGGTCGGGTCGGTGGCGTGCCTCGAACCGGAGAAATTAAGCGTGTGCCAAGATCGGAAAAATTCAAAAACGATCCTGTTGCTGCTCAAGCCTTTCAAGATATGAAAAATAAAACTCCAAAATCTTTTGTAGATTTGGCCGACAAAATTATTGATACCGGGTCAATGAAACTTGCAATTAAAATGAATTGTTTGCAATGCACTAATTATCAACGTGCGGAAATTCGAGATTGTGACATTACTCGTTGTGTAATGTGGAATTTTAGACCATTTCAAGGCAAATCCACTGATAGTGACATTCCAGATGGTGCTGATGAAGATTTAACTGCTGATTCAGAAGATTCTGCCGATGATGCCGCCTAAATTGAAAGGTAAATTTAATGTTACATTTTTCTTATGAAAATGGAATTCAAGAAATAAAAACCCATGTTTATTGGTGTGTAATTCCATACAAGGAAGGCGAAGATCCAACCAATCTGATTGGAACTTGTCCATTAATTTTTAGTTCTTATGAAAAGTATAAAGAAGAATTAGAAAAAGAAGATTTTAAACAAACATTAAAAACATGGGAAGAAAAAAAATATCGTATTGTTGTGCGACCTGTAGAGTTATTTATTAATAACGATTAAAAGGTAAAATAATGAATTCTGTTGAATGTTTATGTGTTATTTCTTATAAATGTCCAAATTGTGATGAAAAAAACATTTTGCGATTAAATTATGAAAATGGCACTGTAAATCCTGGATTATGCACAAACTGTCATGAAGAACATGGACTTGAAGAGTTGTATAGGCTCTATACTAGCCAATTTGATTCAATGAAAGATTGGTTAGAAAATTCTCATGATTTAATTTGTTCTCATATTCGCATGTTTATATGTGATGAATGTGGGACAGAAAATTTGATTGCTCCAACTAAAGTTATTATGAAAGACATAGCTGGACTTGGAATGATAGAAATTCCAGAATTTAATGGAAAGAAAAATCCAGAAATTGGAAAATGTGATGAATGTAATTCTGAATTTAATTTAATTCATCCAAAAGTTGAAGCATTGAATAGACCTAAATTACGCAGAAAGTAAATGATGTACACGGTTGATGGCGTAAAAATTGAAGTTGGCATGACTGTTTTTGTAATTACTTCTAACGAAACAATTGAATCTCGTATTGTTTCAGAAGTATTAAACAATAAGATTGTTTATGATAAAGAAGATCATTTAGGATTTGAAGGTGCTAAATTAAGTGTTGTTTATTCATCTGTAGAAGCAGCTAAAAAGAAGATTTTCTTGCCAAAATCAATTTATGGCAATGAGTTTGATTCATTTACTGGTCCTTTTGGTCTTAAATGTGGTCAAATACGAGTTCAACGGCGTGTGCATAATGGAGGTTGGTATAACAAGTTTGGTGAAAAAATAGGATGGGGAGATTTAAGTCTTGATGACATGATTAGAATTAGTCAAGAAATTCCAGATGATGAATTGTTTTTCATTTTGTCTGAGCAAGATTCATTTTGGAATTTTGTAAATCGGCCAATTTCTTGCATTGGATCATTGCAAAATACAAAAAAATCAGAATCAGACCCAGGAATTGATTATGTGATTGAGAATTTTATCTATTTAATTAGAAAAAATAAAATTTATAATAAAAACGAATTTTATGATAAATGTGAAAGTCCATTTACGTTCATTGATGAGGCGGCAATTAGAAATTTGACATTTGTTTTGAAACTTGAGGAATTAAATGTCTAATTTAGATACAAATTCATGCAGATGATTCAATAACAATTTATATCAAAGATCTTTTGTAGAAATTAATTATGTTACGAAATAAAAAATTTTGGATTACAATTTTGTGTGTAGCTGTAATTTCTTTTATTGTTCCACAAGATGCTCAATTAGGCTTTATTTTGGCGTGCCCTTTCATTGGATACATTGCATCACAAATTCTATAAGGAAATAGCATGGATTTTATTGATAAGCAAATCAATGAAAAAGGTCCGGCAGTAATGAGTGATAAAGATAAACCATGTTCTTGTTTTGTATGCAAAGACAAAATCGAAATTGGTCAAGAATATTATTCAATTATTCAAAATAAATGGATGAAAAGACATATTGGTTGTGCTAGAAAATCAATTGGAAAATTGCCAACTTTTATGCAAGATGAAGATGCAATTAGAAGATCGCAGAGAAATACCCCCGCCACAGGTCCATGCCGCCAAAGAATTGGCGGTCATGGTTTTACTGGCGGTTCTGGATTCAAAACAATTCACAACCATTAAGAAGCTGCTGGAAGTGTTAAGAAAATAAATCGAGAAGAACTTAAATCAGAAGCAGAGCTTTGTTGAATTTCATTAACAACTGTAACTGTGCTCTCAAATAAAGAGGCACTTGCGGTGTTTCCAGTCGTGCAAAGAACTGCAATAACTCTATCTCCAACTGCGGTTCCTGTTGTTGTAATTGCTCCAGTGCCGTTTCTACCGGCAGCTTGGAAAACTTCAAGAGTTCCAAGATTTAATTTTGCGCCTGTTACTGCTCCAGATGCTAGTTTTGCAGTAGTTACTGCTCCAGCATCAAGTTTAGCTGTTGTAACAGCCAAATCATTTATTTTAGCTGTTGTGACAGCTAAATCATGTAGTTTTGACGTAATTACTGCGCCTGCTTCAATTTCAATTGGATCAACTGTAACTCTAACTCTATCAACTGAACCGTGACCAGTTCCTTCTCCTGTTGTTGCCGTGCTCATTTTTAACTCCTATTTTAGTTTGAGGACTTGACTTATTTGTATTTATGTTTATACTGATTAAATCACATTTATTTTTTTTATAGGCAGGTTAGTTTGTACAAAGCATGGCATGACTTGCCGGGAGAAAATAATGACGAAAAAAAATCTTTGGGATCGTGGACAAGAACTTTATAAAAAAATGATTGAATTTGAAAATTCAATAGGTTCTGCAAAATTTGATAGCAATAATTGGTTGCTTTGTTCTTTAGATAATCCTTATTCTAAAGAATACATTCAAACAATGAAACAATACTTTTCAACAAAGGAATAATAATGATTAAATTTGAGTTGAATTTTTCTGTTCAAGGTTATGTTAAACAAACAATTAAAGTTGTGAATGATGATTATAATGCAGAATCAATTATCAAAGGCTTGAATGACGGAACTTTGTTGACAACAATTCATGAACCAGTTGGTCCATTGAAAATTCGAGATATTATCAAAACTGAGAATGATGAAGTTGTTGCCAACATTTTATCGTCCGATGATGAATTGGAATATTTTGATTTTGAAGCACGACAGCACGTTAGAACTTGGTAAGTACCTTTGCGGATTGAAGTTGTGTCAAAAAGAAAAATTTTTGAAAAATTTGTCAGTTGTTTTTTACAAGGCAAGGTTTTGCAACTAAAATAAAGGCGTGACAAACAAAAACTAATGCGGTGCGATTGAAAGTGGTCTGGTTAGTTTGTACAAAGGTGAGAGTTGGAACTGATGGCAACTGAGTCTTAGACTTGGTGAGGTTCGATTCCTCAAGTTCTCCTGAAAGTTCTGAAAATTTGGGTGTTCCAAATTATTTTCTTGTCTCTGTTTTTGTAAAGGAAACATAGAATGTCTAAAGGTCGTCCTCGTCTGTACACTGGTGAAGCGTTGTCTGTCATTTTGGCCTTGGTTGGCTGTCATGGGGCACGCAATACTGTCAAGCTGCTCAAGAGCCGTGGCAAGTCTGCGGTGGCAACTCGTGTGCAAGTTGCTAAGAATTTGGGAATTGATCCCAAGAAAACTCTTGAGCATGGTCATGTTGTGAGTGCTGCTTGGGAAATTTCCGAGCCAACCGTGCAAAAGTTGGCGAAGGAAAATGGCGTGAAGCTCCAAAAGGGCCGACCGTCTGCTGACCGAAGCAATGTGAAGTCTGTGCCGAAGAAGTTGGCAGAGACGGTTGCTGCTGGCAAAACTGAGTTGCAACCGGCAGCGTAATTGGAATCGAGTTGATGGTGGCACAGTTATGTGCCACCATCTTTTCGTTTAATTATGACAAATAATTGGATTATAATGGCATTATTGACTTCCATTTTATGGGGGTCATATTATGCTTCTGTTGAACAAATTGTAAAGCATATTGATATCAAGACTAACTTGATTATTCATTATGCGATTTCTTTGTTTGGATTTTCGGTCTGGTCTTACTTTGATGGAAGTTTCAAAGAAGATTTAACTAAAATTCAAACAATTATGCCTTGGATGCTAATTTCGTCTGTCTCGACATTTATAGCAGCATATTGTTCGGTTGCCGCTGTTAAATCGGGCGGTGCATCGTTGGCATCAATTATCGAAATATCTTATCCAGTATGGGTGGTTTTATTTACATCTATAATTTCAAAAAAGAATAATTTCACTCCAAATATAATTTTTGGTGGTTTATTAATTTTTATTGGAACATTATTGGTGGTTAAATCAAACCCTCAGTAAAAGAGGGAACTATGTTGCTAGGATGTGTTTGTGGCGGACTATTTGAATTTATTTTAGTATCTGCAACTTCAATTGTTGTTTATTGCATTACTTATTTGAAAAATAAAAAAGCAATCAAACTAATGAATAAGCACAAACATTGTAAATGTGAATGCCATGCCGGAGATTAAACATGAACACTTTGCATAAAATGCTTATTCCATTTTTGGGCGGACCAATTACTAGAAATGAATTTAGTTCGCTTGTTGGTGTTGAAAAAAATGCTTATATCTATTTTTCATTTGTTTTATCTGGAAAAACAAATGACAATAAAATTGTGAATGAAATTGAAGCAATTGCAAACATTAAAGACACACTGAACTATCGAAGAGTTGTTGCTGGATTTATCGGTTATTTGGCACTTACAAATAGAGAAATTTGTTGGGACTCAATTCTTGAGTTAAAAGTTGCATTTGCTAATGCAGGTCGTTTCTAAAGGAAACAATATGATTAACGGGATGACGCCCGAAGACTATGCCGCAATGTGGGGATGCGAACCTGTTTATGATAAGCCACCACGGAAACATGGCGACGGGTGCATGTTTTATAATTACTGTGCTGAAAAAGATAATCCTGAATTTTTGCGTAAATTTTTAGACGCAATTGATAGAACATCACAGTCTGTAATTAACAACAAATATGACGATTGGAAACAAGACTTGGTTGATTTAGATTGTCTTAAAAATGTTGTTGCTGACCAATTAAAAGTGGCTGAAAAATATAAGTTTGCATTTTTAATTAAAATATCTGAACCACACATTGTCCGTCCGTGTTGTATGTTGGTTGTTAGTTATAGTGAAAATAATGCTATTGAACTTGCCAAACAAAAACTGATATCAGGGTTTACAGATAAATGTAAAATTGAAATTTGTGGAAAAACATTGGTTGATAACAGTTCTGGAGTTCATATTGTTTTGTAGAAAGGAATAAAATGTATTTAATTTCATTTGAGCATGAACAATATTGTCAAGGATGGGAATGGATTTCTGAAACCGTTCTAGTAACGAATTCTTCTTCTTTTGAGTTTGCGTGTCGTAAGATTCGTGAAAAATTTGAAACTTCAAGAAATTTTGTTAATTTGACATTCGATCTTCTTAATCCAAAACAATTTATGAATAAACTGAATTTTGAATAATATGAAATGGGTCGCAGGAAGACAAAATACTGGATATGAGAAATTTACAATAATTGAAAAAGGGTTTAAGTGTTTTCAATTATTGGGATTTGATTGTCATTTAATTAGATATTTGGATGGAAGTCACATTCCGCCACATACTGACATGGTTGAAGGAAAACATTATCGTTTTAATTTCATTCTTAAATATCCAAAATCAGGTGGCGAGTTCAGTTGTACAAAGTTTTTTCGGCTCTGGCGTCTGATATTTTTCCGTCCAGATTTGTATGAACATTCGGTTTCAAAATGTGTTGGGACTAGATATATTTTTAGTTTCGGGATTGCATTGAAAGGCATAAATGAAAAAGCGTGTTCTTAAATATCGTTTATTTCAAATAGATGAAAGCAATAAAACTCATTTAATTTTGAAAAGCTCTAATGGAAATAGCCATTCTGGGCATAATTTGTATGAATACGAAGAATTTGATACCCAACAAGAAGCAATTGACTTTTTAATGGGTGAATCATTTCACCGCCGTCCAGATAATATTGTAATTCTTCCAGTAGTTAAGGTGGTATATGAATCATAAATTTGAAATTTCAATTGAAGAACATAAAGGAAAAACAAGATCGGTTTATGTAGAATTTCTTCCTGGACTTGATAATAAACCTTATCGAACTAAAGAATTTATTAAATCAATTTTATTGGCAGATTATGGAACCGATAATGTTCTTTCTGGAATTGAAATTCTTGGAAAAGTCAAAAAAACTGATTTGAAAAAATTGCCAATTTATTTGCCAGTGCAGAATTTGATTCTGTCCCTTAATGGAATGTGGAAATGAAATTCAAAAAAGGCGACAAGCTATTATGTTTGATGGAGACAAAAGTTCGTCCTACAACTCCGTTGGAATTTGGATTTGCAATCTATCCAGATGATATCTACATTGCTAATTCTGACTCATTCATTGAAAATGGCGAAGAGATTGTTGAATTAGAAAGAAATGGCGATTACGAGCCAGAGACAGCGTATCCTGTTAAATTCTTTGAAAAAATGAAATGAAATTACACAGTGCTTTGCATAATGAAAAAATTCATTTTCCAACAATAGCTGTAACCAATGGCTATGGTTGCACAGGATTTCCTGTTGGAATAAAAGCACAGATTTTATCTGTAAATAAAACAAGTGGAACTTATAAAATTTCCTGGCCAGAACTTTTGGTTCAAGAAGAATTATCTACTTCTGGGGGAATATCAATGGACCTTGATATTTTAACCAAAAAAGAACTTTACAATATTTGTAGAAATGTAAGACGATTTGTTATTAAATTAAATCCGCTAGAAAGAGAAACCTGCGGAATGTGTGCGATTGCCTCTGCGACTCTTTTTTTACAATTGAAAAAATTGGGGTTTGAATCAGAAATTTGCGGAAATGATAATCATGTATTTTTGGAATTCGATAATTGGACAATTGATGTTACGGCAGATCAATTTGGAAATTTTCCAAAAATTATAATTACAAAAGAAAAACTTAATAGTAGTAACTGGATAATAGATTTTAGAATTACAAGTTTAGAGAACCTGAAATACATTCAAAAACATTGGTTAGATCAACATAAAGTTCATAATTATTTGGCTCAAATTCAAAAATATGTTGATAAGTAGTTAGGTTGTACAGAGATTTCGGAAAGGAATAAAATGTCTATAAAGAGCATTTCAGCAAAACATGATAAAGGATCGGTTATTTTAGAAATTAACCTTGAGACTTTTGGAATTGATGAAACAATAAAGTTTATTATTTCTGAAAACCAAGCCGAAAATCTTGTGCAATCATTGGCATTTGCCGCACATGACGCAAGAGAATATCTTAATGCTAAAACATTAATTGGAGAAAAATAATGTTTATTAAATTTGACAAAGATTGTGAATTGGAAATCGTAGAGTCTATTGATCCAGACAAGGAAGTAATTGATTCTGTATGTGAAAAGTTTAATATCGGAGAAATTTTTGAAGTAGATCTTATCGGCGAATATATTCCAGATAATGAAAGCTGGCAAACTGGTCAGGATGGACCGCCAACTTATGATTTTCAATTTGGGGATGGCTCTTGTGTTTTTGGAGTTTCAAGCGAATTGTTTACCATTCTAAGCTCTCACGATAATATGATGTTGCAACTTGAAAAATTCTTCAAAGAAGAAGTGAGCATTCATGTTGCTCGTTCTGCTTTTGAAAATTACAAAAAAGAACAAGAAAAAGGACTAAAGGTTTAATTATGTATGCAATGACGAATGGTTGGCAACCTTATCACGGTGATTACAAAATTCCAGTTGTGTCAGAAGTAATTTTTGAAGTTAATTCTGATCGTGATTCTTACGAAGAAGATCTTCGCCGTCGTCAACGTGAACATTTGGAAAAAGTGAGAAAAAATCGTCCTTGGAAACCATGTAAACACGATGGTTGTTCTGAATGTTGCGGAACTGGAATTAGACATGATGGAACAACTTGTATTCACATGATTCATTGTGATTGCCCAAGATGTTCTCCATATTCATTGTAGAAAAGGTTAAATCATGCCGTTGCCAAGTAGAAGTCAAGGTGTAACAGGTGCTTTTGGAATTGTGATTGTTTCTTTAGCAATTGTTTTTGGCATTGCTTTAGGCCCAATCGCAATCGGCGGTGTAATTTTATGGTCTGTTATTATTTCTGCTGTGATTAAAGTAAGAGGGACGTAATGAACAATGTCATTTTAGATGAATTGGTTAAGAATAAAACAATTAAATGTTATTCTTTAACCGAATTAGATGAAAATGGCGACCCAGGTAGGGGTAAATTTAGAAATACAGAACAATTAGTAATTGTGTTTCATAATAATGAAAAAATTACAATTGATACATTTTGTAGTGGTTGTAATGAAGACACTTCTTTAATTGTTAGCTAAAACGGGGTAGATAGATGATTTGTTTTATTTTATTTCCTCTGCTTGTTATTTTTATGGTGCTAATTAAAAAAACTGAACCATATAATTATTTGGAAATTGATGAAATCAAACATGAAAATTTAGTAAAAGAATATACTAAAGGCGTTTCATTTTTAGCTCATTCCTATAATGATCCAACAAAACCAAGAGAAGAAATATTTATAACCCCACAAACTGTTTGGGTTGTCTATAGTGGTAAAATTAAACCGGCTGTTTTAATGAGAGTGCCAAAACGAATTCAAAATTATCCGCTAATTGGAGTTGTTGGATTCTTTGTAGGAGAATCACAGCAAAGAATGGTTCAAATGTGGCAAGTTGGCTTTACCAAAAAAGAAGCATGTGAAATTCTTGAAAGAATAAAATATTATCTTAAATAAGTTATTAATTACATAGAAAGTTATATTAAAATGCCGAAAAATACTTTAGTTCAATATAAAGGTGGTGGGTATGATGGAAATTTCTGGGAATGGAACTATTGTTGGTTTGATTCCAAAGGTAAATTCCATGATATTTTTTCATCTGGATATAAAGGTTGCAAAAATGCAACTGAATTAAAAAATAAGAATCCAGATCAATATCGTTATAATTTTGATAATCAAGAAAAGGTTCGAGAATTTATTAGAGAATCTGCCGACCATCACGTTCTTATGGTTGCAAAATGGTTATATGCTAATTTCTCCAGATATGCAGATAATATGATCGTGACTTGCGATTCTTGTGGCGAAGAATTTCCGTCAAATCAAGCAAAACATAGTGGTTATGAAGGTGCTGGCGGGATTGCTATTGCCTATACTGGATTTGTTTGTGAATCTTGCCAAAGAAATGAAGAGTGTTACGAACAAGGTGATGTTGAACCAGTTATTATGATTATGAAAAAGGGCTAATTATGAGCGACATTCCTCTAAAGCCAATCCCGCCTGATACCATCACAATTGTAAAAGGGGAATATAGCCCATTAAATAATATTTCGATTTATGCTGAAAAATTAGGAAATATTTCTTCACAAGAATTGTTGTTAATGTGTGGCGAAATGACAGCACAAGAAATTAGAACTTGTAAGGCAGTTCTTAGAAGTGTTTCTTCACATATTAAGGGATTAATAAAGTGATATTTTCGCTTTTCAAGGAAACATAAATGATCATCTCTCAGGAATGGCATGTTCAAACATTGAAAAGGCATATTAATAAAAATGCTTTGGGCTACGAAGACTCAAATGTATTTGCATTTGGAATGATTTCCGCTTGGCTTGCCTCTGGAGAAATTACCAGAAAATTTTTCAACGAATTACATGCTAATTTTGTTAATAACGATGAAGAAGAAACTTTGTCGAGAATTAAAAAGAGATATGGGCGTATTTTATGAACACGCCATTTAATGATGCTTTAATTATATTTCGTTCTAAGCTGCAAGAGTTTATCATTGCAGAACTTGACAGAACTGGAACAACTCAAGAAAAACTTGCTAAATCTATTGGAATTTCTAATTCGGCAATGTCAAGATTAATGAATGATGAACGATTTTCCAAAAATGATTTCAACAAAATTTGTAATTATCTAAATTTAGAGCTTAATTTTGAATGTGAAAGAAAGTAATTATGCCACATTGTTTGCCGACAGTGCGAATTGAAGAAATTATT
>JACCDR010781199.1_pt1 | contig 14345 bp, 16 predicted proteins | sample 7446431 | NCBI WGS metagenome assembly JACCDR01 (sample SAMN15323443, study PRJNA562643) | freshwater metagenome | isolation source: river surface water | place: USA:Blue River Watershed | collected 2017-08-17 | reverse complement strand
TCCTAAGAAGAGGTTATTATTTTCAAATCAACAAATTATACTTTACTTTAATAAGCGTAATTGTCAACAAATGAGAACTGTGATAGAGCTATTAGAATCTTAAATTGGAGAATCTTTATGGTCTCATTTATATACTTTTTTTTGCTCCCTATTTTGTTATTTTTTTTAGATATTTGTTTGTCTGGCATCTTTTTGCAACAATACCTACACCTTTTGTTTATTTTTCTTTTAGTTTCTTTACCTTTTGCACATAGCTGGTACCACCTCATTATTCCATTCATACTTTTGGCGATAGAATCTACCATTCAAACAGGCATGGTTGGCTGGTCCTTTTTTATCTCTCTGGGATGCTACGCATTGGCCCATTTTTTTCATAATCATGCAAAATCGTCCCAAGCAGCCTCGACAGCAACACTGACAATTTTTCTTATTTTAACCTTAATGCCAGCCCTTTTTACCCCCTTTTTAGCTCCCTCTTTTTACCTCTATACATCACTTAAATTTGCTGGTAACTTGGGGTTATTGAATTTTTCTTTGAAATGGTTATCTGCAGTTGCACGAGACAATCGCTCCTAGAAGCAATTTTAGGGGAGGAAAGTCCGGACTCCTAACAAACAAAGTACCTTGGGAGGAGCGAAAGCTCACAATCAAGGGGAGCGCGAGCTCATGGAAAGTGCCACAGAAAATATACCGCCAGTTGCCTTTAGTAACTGGTAAGGGTGAAAATGTGCGGTAAGAGCGCACGGGCGTGTACAGCAATGTGCGCGTGGGGCAAACCCTACTTGGAGCAAGACAAAATAGGCATGTGTTGGTTGTTTGTTCCGGTCAAACATGCGGGTATGTCGCTTAGATACATGGTTGTCAGGTATTGAAGTAATTCTTTACTTACAGAATCCGGCTTATTGAGCGACTGCAGATAATCGAATTTTTATCATGACATATAAAACATTACTCACTAAACACCTCAAAGACCTCTCTTTTTTTCTTCCTTTTTTGTGCTTTATTGCTGGTTATCAGATCTTACATAAGGTCTTTTATAAACCAACAACACGCGCTCCACTCTTGGTAGGGAAAAGCGTTCCGCAAGCATTACAAATTTTATCAGAACAGAATTTAAACATGCGTATGATGGCAGAAAAAGAGGATGCAGATATTCCTGCAGGCACCATACTGGCACAAACTCCCGCTCCACACGCATCAGCTCGGCCTCAACAAACGGTATTTCTTGTGGTATCAAAAAAACCAGCCCGCCCCTCAATGCCAGATCTACGCGCCATGCAACCGGAAGAATACATAAACATACTTAAAAAAACACGAACACGCTTTCGCTGTTTTGAAATAGAAAGCAACTCTCCTGAAGGCATGTGTCTTGGACAGATTCCTGTAGCAGGCAAAGAGATTCCTGCTGAAGGAGTACTGCTGTATAAAGCGTCTACCCGATCAGCAAATTTTCTGATGCCATCTTTTAAAAACAGACCAATCAAAGAAGTTGAAGACTTTTTAAAGAAGCACAATCTTCCCGTCCAAATTCATCATAGCGCTACACCTCCATCAACTCATGTATGCGATAATTGCTTAGTTACAGAACAAAAACCACTTCCTGGTTCATTTGTTTCATTAAAAAACCCATTCACTGTGCAACTTAAGATATAAATTGACACTGCCTAATCCTTTTGTATAAAGCTTTGTATAAGCAAATTTTCATAAAAAGGAGTTCCTATGAAAAATAAGATAGTACTACTCACGTCGTTATTTTTACTTACCCCCCTCAAGCCTGAAGCAACCACAGCAGAAATCACACAAGCACAACAAGATGAAATGGCTACCAGAAACTTACAAGAAACAACCCATTTAATTACCCAACAAATACAACAACTTTTTGCCGGAATCATAACTCTCTTTCAACAAGGAGAAGCTCTAGAAAAAATAGAAGATGTCGTAGAAGACACTGCTGCAGAGGTGCTAGAAGAAGTTGCAGCAGAGATAGTAGAAGAAGCATTAGAAGAAGCAGCTGAACAAACCGCAGCAGTCGTACCAGTAGTTGCACAGGCTGTAGCTGTTCAAACAGTTCCAGCGGCGCAAGCCATACAGCCAGCCCCCGCTCAAGTTCAAACAACACAGACAGAGCTACAAAATAACATCACTGCACTGCTTCAAGAAACTCAAGAAAAGCTTGCCGCTATTGCACCAGAAGCAGACCACAAAACGCTTGAAGATATTTCACATCAACTGTTGGCAATGCTTGAAACAGTAAAAACAGTTTCTGTAAGAAGACCATTACGAGCAATTGATTTTAACGCTTGGAACCAATTACTAGAGACAGAAGAACAAACAAGACAAGCAGAAGATGATAACAAAGAACAAGACGAAGAGTAACTGTTATTGTTGAGCAAGAAGTTCAAGTAACTTGTTAAGGTTTTTTTCTCCCTTAACAACCAACCCCAGGGATTTTAACAACGGTAGATGGAGGTTATTCTTTTCTATCAGTTGTCCTACCGATTCTAACGTATTAAAACCTTCCGGCATTACATGCGTACCAGAAAAAAGCTGCTTTGCCGTTTGCCCAGATCCTAATTTTCTTCCCGCAGAAAGATTTTTGCTGTGCTTACCAAGTGCGGTAAGTATTACATCACCAATACCAGCAAGGCCATCAACCGTGTCTGCTTTTCCACCACAACCAACGACAAGACTACGCATCTCTTGCAATGCACGCATCAAGAAAAAAGTCTTTGTAGTGTCGGAATATCCTGCCCCTTCAAGGATGCCTACACCCACCGTGATAACATTTTTTAAGGCAGCACAAAGTTGCACCCCCACAAGATCAGTAGACGGAAACAGAACCATATAACTGTTTTGCACTAACACAAGAGCATCTGCTTTTAATTGCGCATTGCTTGAGGCAATCATAATTCCGGTTAACTGCTTTGCTGCAACATCATGTGCAAAACTTGGACCAACCAATGCAGCAGAAGTAACTTTTTTACCAAAAACATCATCTAAAACTTGAGTAGGTAAAAGGAGTGTGTGCTGCTCAATGCCTTTGCTTAACACAATCCAGCGTTGGCTTTCTTTATAATGGGGTTTCACAGTTTGCAGTACTTGGCGCATATACTTAACGGGAACCGCTTCAAAAATCCACTCCACGCCTTCAAGCGCCTCTGCGGCTTTTGTTGTTGGAATAATGTTTTTGTTCAGTTTAACATCAGGAAGATACAGACGATTAACACTCTCTTTTTTGATAGTATCAACCACCTCTTCCTCGTACGCCCAAAGATGTACGGTATGTCCGTTATGCGCAAGAACCGTAGCGATCGCAGTTCCCCACGCACCACTACCCAGTACTGCTACCTTTTTCATACACCAAAATTCCTTTGTACCCCAAGGTATCCACTTACGGCTCTCTGTAAATCTTCTTTAGTTATTTCTGGCCACAGACAATCTAGAAAAAAGAATTCGCTGTACGCAGCTTGATAGAGCAAGAAGTTACTTAATCGTTGTGCGCCGCTTGTTCTAATAATCAATTCCGGCTGAGGAATTCCTGATGTCCACAAACATTGCTCGAGAGACTCTTCTGATATCTGATCCTCAGACAAAAGACCACTTTTAATTTTATAAAGAAGTTGCTTAATGCTGCAAACCAACTCTTGGCGGGCACCATAACAAAACAAAAGATTAACTTGCAGCCTCTCATTATGTTTTGTTTCTTGCTCAAGTTTTTGAATCATAGGAACAACAGATTCAGGAAACTTAGACCTGTCACCAATAAAGCAAACTTTGATCCCTTCTTTTTGAAAGAATGGTAAATATTTTTGTCCATCATTTTTGATGCAGCTAAAAAGAAGATCCTGCTCATGTTGGGGGCGCTTAAAATTTTCTAAAGAGAACGTATATAAAGAAAGATAAGGTATACCACTTTCTATACAGAACTCTGCAGCCCTTTTTGCTGCGCCAAAACCGCCCTCTGAGTATCCTGTTGCATAGGCAAGTTTATTCTTCTTTGCCCATCTTCTATTACCATCCATTATCATTGCTAAATGCTTAATCACTTTACATATCCTATACTGCTCTTAGAAACACTATAAAAGCTCAGTAGTGCTTGTTTAAAATAACTGCCTACGAAATATACTACGGTCATAGCGCAAGCAAATAAAATGCGTTCAACAGCAACAAGAGGAATCAATGCCAACCAAGCCGCAGAAGACAAATCAAAACTATAGAGCCAGATAACAGAGCCTACAGCATGAGCAACAAAGGTACTACCCAACGAAGTTAAAAAAACTGTTTTTCTTGGAGAAAAATAAATAGCAACGGGAATCAGCCAATACAAGCTGTATGCAGCTGCTTTAAACCCTACTGGATGCGCAATAAAAAGCACCATACAAACAAGCGGAAGCAAAAGCCGAACAGCAACCCCTTCAACAGCCCAGTAGGCAGATGCACAAAAACCTGGAAGGTGGTATAGTACACTGCTGAATGGTGATGCTAAGAAAATAATTCTATACCCCATTCTCAAAACAATCATGAAAAGACTAAACGATAAACCGAACAAACCAGACAACGGCATCATAACATCGGATAAAGAAAAGAATGCAAAATCTGATCCTAGAATAGGGCTCACTTTAATGCAGCGACACAACAAGAATATAACTGGCATAGCACTCGCAAGAATCAAACCTGCAAGATCTTTGAGTTTACTCTTCATAATAGAGTATCCTTTCTTATTTAGAGGAGATGTAGAAATTTGCCATACAAAGGTACTCATGAACAAATATATTTTCAATACAAAAAAATAAAAGGGGACACCATGAAATTCAAAGCAATTATCTTCGACATGGATGGTACCATAACCGATTCAGAACATATCTGGCAACAAGCAACAAAAGACCTGATAACAAGCAAGGGAATTTTCATAACAGACGAACAACACCTTGAACTTGATAGCAAAATTAAAGGCCTGATACTTCCTAAAAGTTGCGCAATCATTAAAGACATGTTTGGCCTTGAACATGACATTCAAGCACTTGCTGAAGAAAAACAAAGACGAGCACTGGCATTATTGGCAGAAGGACTGCGCTTTATTGATGGATTTGAACGTTTTCACAAAACCGTTATAGACAACCAAGTAATGGTAGGGATTGCAACAAACGCAGATGACCCAACACTTGCAAAATCAAAAGAGCATTTAATGCTAGAAAAATACTTTGGTGAACATATTTACAACATCACCCATGTTAATAATAGAGGCAAACCAGAACCTGACATCTACTTACACGTTGCACGCCAATTGGGAGTTGAACCTGAATACTGCATAGCCTTTGAAGATTCTGCACATGGCGTACGTGCAGCTAAACGAGCCGGCATGTTCTGCGTAGGTATCAATACCGCAAAAAACCGAGCAGCTCTGCATGAAGCTGACCTTATTATAGAACATTATGATGAAGTTAAGCTCAACGAACTTTTAATAAAAAAAGAGATTAAAAAGATAAGCTAGAGCTTAAAAAGGCCTTTTTACAAAGAGAAAAAGAGCTGCTAATCTGAGTATCGGTTATAGAATGTGGGTTATAAATCTGAAATGGGGTATATCATGAAAAGAGTTCTATCTTTTCTCTTTTTTTTAAACGTATTACAAGCTGATCAAGCAGGGGCTATGCAAGTCTATTTTAAGGCTGGTGTTTCTGCTGAAACTACCAAGGGCAAAAAAGCCTGTTGCGGGTGGGATTTAAACAGCGTTGTTTTTAAAAAAGAGGTCAAAATCTGCAAAATGATTAGATACTCTTACAAAAAGAATGGTGTACGCCGTACAGCAAAAGGTCTTTTCAAATTTGGCAAACTCTGGCGCAAGAAGAAAAAATTAAAAAGACAAGGCAATCCAAAAGGATTTGTTTGGGATGCAATGTTTACAGACATGGCTCTAAAAGATCCAAAAACAGCTGGATTGATAAGAGAATTTGCCCAAATAGCAAATGTGCTTGACCTTGAAATGGTAAGCCTGATGCAACGACTTTCAAATCACGGTCACTGCCATGCAGTACTTTCAAACATGGGACAAGGGCTACTTGATACACAGGTAAAACTTTTGCAAGCACAACAAAGCAAAAATCCAGTTGCATACAACTACATACTTACTTTCCTGCAAGATCATGAACATAAGATAATTGCTTCTGAAGCAAATGGATGGATGCATAAACCAAATATGCCTATCTACCAAGCATGGTTATTAAAAAATAAAAAACGCGGACAGATAACTATATTCATAGACGATAAACTTGAAAACGTTTTGGCTGCAGTAAAGTATGGTTTTGACGTAGCAATTCACTACAAAAAAGGTATGCGTCCTGCGGATCTTGAAAAGATTTTGAGCAAAACACTCATGATCGCTTAAGCCTGATAACCTCCTTTTCTATAAATCCCTGCCATCAAAAGCGGGGATTTTTTTTGGCAAAATTGTAACCAAAAAGATAATCGATTATCATGAACATATGAAAAAAATATTTATAAAAAGCATCGCTTTTTTTACCTTTTTGCTACATATAACAGCCTCTGCTCAAACCCTCTACATCAGCCCACACTTTAAAACTATTCAAGAAGCTCAAAAGACATTAAAAAGCAGTAGACCAACCATTTTATGGGATCTGCATGAAGTGCTTTTTGAAAAACCGTTTCTAAGCCTTGTGACCCATGGAATTTGGAACATAGAAAACAAGCCAACATTTCTTTTTGAATTCTGTAAATCTGCCATCAATAGCACCGTAAGAGATGGTTTATTCTTTCAATGGCGACGCAATTCAAAAATTACCCAGTCATACGTTGATACAACAAAAGGTTACAAGCACCTGCATCATGAACTTATTAAGCTGGCAAATAATATGTATCTACCCAATAAAAAGACCTATGAGATAGTTAACAAACTCAAAAAGCTAGAGTATAATCAATATCTCTTTTCAAATATTGGCCCTGATATGTTAACAGATCTGCAAAGAACCTACCCAGATTATTTTACACAATTTAACCAGCTGCAAAATACGATTAATCCGGTTACGCCTAAACCAGATGAATGGATTAACAAACCAAACGCGCAAGCATATGAACAGGCACTTGAAAAGATAGATCAAAAAAAGACGCCTTGGATGGCACTTTTTATCGACGATAAAGAAGAAAATATAAAAAAGGCTCAAGAGTTAGGCATGAATGCAATTTTATTTATTACACCAGAGCAGTTACAAAACGACCTTGATACATGCCTCTTACTTTGATACGAGCTTTTTAATGATCAAAAAATTCCCGTTACTCCTGCTTCTTGCCATAGAACTCTTTTGTGGTAAAGCTCTTTTTGGAGCTGATCGAAATAAATACCTGATCGGCCATCCGCCATCACCAATGCACTTAGATGATTCAGATAATGATGACTCTGATGAAAAAATTTCTGAATTACCTATCTTTCAAGAAAGCAGAAATGGAGATCTTGATCCTGAATTAACACAGGCAAGCACTCGACTAACTTTGAGTAGCTCTGCTGAATATGAAAGAGGATCATCTTCAACATTAGACGGCAGAAGCTCTGCTGGCCCTCATAGCCTTTTCTCACCAAAAAAACCCACCGTAAAGCCTCCATCTGCTCTATGCATTTCACCTCAATTAGGAATCATAAGACCATATTCTTTTAAAAGACAAAGCTCCATTTCTGACACTCCAATGAAAACTGCTGAAGATGGAGCGGCGGCAGCTGCTGCTGATGCCAGACCAGAAACACCTATTCCATCTTTTTCTCAAGAACCGCCTAAAGGTATTTATTCACCTCGCAAGAATAAGCGCGCAAGAAGTGCTAGTCCAAACGAAACACAGCAAGAAGCAGGGTCTCCAACTAAAAAAAGACGCTTCTTAAAAGACCTAGAAGCTGGCTCAAGCCTTATGGATACTCAAGCAGACACTGGTAGTGATGACGTCCCGAATGCTCCAGGCTCAGATCAGGCAGCAGACGACAATCTAATGAATACAGACGCAGACAGCAGTAGCGATGATGATGATCTTTAATAAACACTGGTTGCACTCAATCAACTAAACAGCTACCCTTTTTGAATATGATTTTTTAGAAAGGTTGTTATGGACATGCTTTTTATTGCGATACTTGGCACGCTACTCTCCATCTATTTTATTGTGGGTGTTATTGCATCGGCTAAAGTACATACCAACACAGACTATTTTTTAGCAGGCAAATCGCTCACCGTTCCTGCCATTACTGCAACGCTGCTGGCTACTCAAATTGGTGGCGGCATGTTCTTAGGAACCGCACAAGATCCATTTCGTGGCATGCTCTACATCATAGGTATGGTTATTGGATTTTTGGTGCTTGGCCTTGGTGTGGCATCTAAACTCCAAGCGCTCAAAGTAACAACCATTGCTGAGATATTTGAAAAATCGTATAAATCACAATTTTTAAGCAACGTAACAGCACTGCTTTCTGCTGCAAGCATGTTTGGCATTATCATTGCTCAAATAGTAGCTGCAAAATCTATCCTGCTCCACTTTGCAGGCATCGATAACCCCTGGCTTTTTGTAGCGTTCTGGGCATTTGTTATTGGTTATACCATGCTCGGTGGATTGGCAGCAGTTGTTATGACCGATGCGGTACAGATTCTTTTTATCATCACCGTCTTTACGGGCATCTGCTTATACACTTTTTTTACCAACCCCATTCCGTTTTTTACCCAACAAAATTATGATCTTGCACGACTTATGATCCAAGAGTCAGGTCTTACTTTTGCACAAGCGTTTAGAATCATCTCTATGCCGGTCTTTTTTTCAGTCATTGAACAAGATTTGGCGCAACGCTTTTTTGCGGCAAAAACAAAACAGACTGCAGCATTGGCAGCCCTGTGCGCAGGAGCTCTCTTACTTTTATTTGCCTTTGTTCCATTCTATCTAGGAATGCTGGCACAACTACTTAACATAGAGGTTCCTTTTGGCGTCAATCCACTCTTGCCTGTACTTAAACACATAACTAACCCTTTGTTTTTTGTACTTGCAGTCTGCGCCATCTTATCTGCTATCACTTCAACAGCAGACTCGCTGTTGTGCGCAGTCAGTGCAGTGGTAACAACCAGCATTATTAGCCATTCTAAAAAAGCCTATAACACTGTGTTTGTGTCCCGAATCATAACACTTCTGTGTGGCGTTGCAGCACTTACTGCATCATGGTACATGTCAGACAACGTGATTGGTATTTTGATCGATAGTTATGAGATCTCTGTTTCTTGCCTCTTTATACCACTTGTCTGCTGCTTTATTATAAAAGACCTACATGAACATGCAGCATTAACTTCAAGCCTATTTGGATTCCTTGGGTTCATGCTTTTTAAGATAACCTGCATCCCGGCAATCCACCCTTACTCGATTGTTATCACCCTCGGGCTTTCTGCGTTAGGTTATTGGCTTGGACATACTATGAGCTTAAAAACAACCCATAAACGCTTCTAGGGGCCTTTGACGACCTGCCTCCCTCTTTGCTATCATAAGTAATGAATGGTGTTTTCATTACTAGATGGGGTTTTTATGTCTTTTTCTTCTTCAAAATTATTAGTCTTTGGATTACTGGCAATCACACTGTATCAACCAAGCATTCAGACCATTAGGTTTGAAGATGAAGTCTCAAAAGCTGAACAACAGTTAAAAAAACTCGAATCAGACACCCAAATGATATCAGGATTAATGGGAACGGCATCACATATTCCCGGATGGATTCCAAACCTTATTAAAAGACCTCTCTATTGGTTGTTTAGCGTCGACCTTAAGACATCAGAAGAAGAAATTCGTCGCTATATAAAAAAATCTTACAGTTGCCTTCATGCAGCATTTCCACTCGTATATTTTCGTGACAATTTGCTCCGCTGCAAAGATTTTTGTAATAACAAACCAGCACGCCTTACCGTATGTATAAGAGAACTTAAAAAACACAAGCATTTAAGAAATGAAACATCACAAACAAAAAAATATAAAGAGCTGCTTGCAAGGATGGAAGCGCTTATTCAAAAATTGAAAAAGCAAGCGTCAATGCTCTCTTCTGTTGCAGAATTTATTACGTTACTACCGTCATATGCATCAGAATATCAAGCCTATCTTCTCTACCTTCAACAACAAGAAATGATTAACACACTCCATAAAATTCGTACCGACCAAATTCTTGCTTCAATGTTCAGACCCAAAAACCATGTGTATCTTAGTGCCTCATCACAAACAGTAGTTGTAAAACACTATCACTAAACTTGGCTATGACTTTTTAAATACTCAAAGGCATCTTGATCATCATCGGTAACAAAGATAAGATCTGCATCTTTTTGCAATACAAGCCCTTCTTTAACTGCTAAAGCTACCCAGTCCATAAGGGGCTTCCAATAGGCTTTACCAAACAAGATAACAGGCAAATGAGCAAGTTTATTAACCTGCATGAGAGTTAGAATTTCAAAAAGTTCATCTATCGTTCCAAATCCACCAGGAAATATTACAAAAGCATTTGCATAACGAGTCAAAAGCCACTTACGTTCAAAAAAATGATTAACTTCAACCATCTGATCTGCGCAATGATTAATCCTTTCTTCGATCAATCCTCGAACCGTAACACCCACACTCCGAACACCATCATATTTTTTAAATGCTCCACAATTTGCAGCCTCCATAATACCTGATCCGCCACCGGTAATAACGGAGATACCATGCTCAGCCAAAAGTTGCCCAAAGGCACGTGCATGCTTTGCATAAGGATGATCTTGTGTAAGTTTACTTCCACCAAATATCGTCACCACCGGTGCTTTAAGTTTTGAAATTTTCCATACCCCTTCTATCATCCTTAAGTAACTTGCAAAAAGGTGTCCAAACAGTCGCATCTGTTCATATAAGCGGCCTATATATTCCAGCATTGTTTCCTCACTTCTTTTATAACTCCTTGCCCTGACACACCCTCTATTGCTATAACTCTTAAAAAGAAAAAGCAATGAAAAGTGCCATTCTTAGCAAGGAACACTTATGAATTTGTCTAAAAAAACAGTCTTGATCATACTTTGCATCTTTATCCCCACTCAAACAAAACAGCCTCTTGAAATGACCATCTTTATCCACGGCACACTTAAGCCAGTAGAATTTTCATTTAAAGATTTGGTCAAGGTAATGCGTAACAAAATAGACAACACCATCTACTGCGCAACAGCAAAACGCATACGCAAAGATCCATTCTTTTACAGTGGACAAGCAATTCAAGGGGTAGGACTCAAAAAGATAGATGCTCAATCACCAAGCAATGGTGCCCGTTGTTTAGCGGATCTGTATGAAACACAACACACATTTTTGGGAAACGAGCACCAAAGAAGCTACTACACCTTTGGATGGGATGGCCTACTTAACAGACGCAAACGGTATGAGGCTGCTGAATATCTCTATAAAGAACTTGCTGATGAAGTTAAAAAATTACAAGAGCAAGATCTTGAACCAAGAATCACCATTATTGCTTACAGCCATGGAGCAAACGTTGCCCTTAACTTAGTAGCGGTTAAACATGACAATCCAAAACTTGACCAGAACGCCTTTACCGTCAATCAATTAGTAATGCTGGGAGCGCCCATACAAAAAGAGACAGACTATTTGGTTACCGATCCACTCTTTGAACGAATCTTTAATGTTTACTCATCAGAAGACAGTATTCAAGCACTTGATATATTTTCAGGAAAACAGTTTTTTTCTGGGAAAAAATTTGTTAAACGAGGCAGATTTAATGTTCCAAGCAAAATTACTCAAGTGCGGTTAAGAACCATAAAATCATTACGCGGACTGCATAAGGTAACTGAAGAACCAGCACACCCGTATGAATTACTTGGACACAAAGGGATACGACTTATTCATCGAGACCCTGGACACACAGAGCTCTGGAACTTTAAATGGGGAGACTATTGGTATAGAGATATTTTTCCGCTCAATCCACTTCCAGCCGTCACCTTTATACCATCCATACTCTATGCACTTGAACAGTACACTCCAAACAAACAAAGTATAACGTTTGATTATGCCCATTCTTATGCAGGAGCACTTCTGATTCCACGTATTAACCATCAACGCCAAGCGGTCCCTATCCTTGATGAAGCAACCAACAGCAAGTTACACACCATAGCTGACACCTATACGCCAAGAGATTTCTCTCCTAACGAGCAATACAAGCGAGCTTCTGAGATTTTAGAAGAGGTTCAAACAGAAATGAGAAAGAGTCACGGGCTAAAAGCAAGTAAACGACTAGTTAACTGCTTTCATAAAGAGAGGCATCACAGTTTCCCAAAGGGTCAAGAAATCGGTCATACTCATCTGTTGCGCTCTTAGATCAAGCAAGCCTCCGGGCACTTTATCAAGAGGTATATGAGTTTGAGCAAGGTTATTGCGCAAAGTTCTGCGTGGTTGAGCAAAACAAAATTTAATAAACTTCCAGAACTCTTTCTCTTCTTTAATAGGTGCCACATTTTGTTTAGTGGTGAACTTTAAAAGCCGAGAAAAGACTTTAGGCTGAGGATAAAATGAAGTTGGCAATACTTTAGCAAGCATCTTCCAATCAAAGTAATACTGAAAGAATAAAGAGACGTAACCATAACCACGTCCATGATCTTTAACAATCTTTTGTGCAACCTCTTCTTGCATCATAACCACACCTTCAGAGATGAGGTGTCTATACTGATGCAAGCGATGCAAAATAGGAAAAGTAACATGGTAGGGCAAATTTGAGAGCATCTTCCAAGGTGCCTGAGGTTTGAGTGCTTCAAGATCAACTTCTAGAAAATCTTGAACATGCATCTTAAAGGTATCACCCGCACACTCCTGCCCAACCTGCTGCCCCCATGCAGGGTCAATTTCAAAGACCCAAAAAAGCGAAGGTTCCTGAGCAAGAATTTCACGAGTTAAAAAACCGTCTCCGCATCCAATTTCAAATACTGGCTGATCTTTAAGATCAATATTTGAAAGCATGTTAAGAATAACTTGCTTATCTCGCAAAAAATATTGGCCATGCTGTTTTTTGAGAGGAATTCCATGAGAAGACGGTAATTTTTTTTTCATATCACTGCATTAAAACATCGCGGAACGAATCTATTTCTTCTACAACTTTACCAGCACCACGTACTACACAGAACAGAGGATCGTCCGCGACTTTTACTGGCAAGCCTGTTTCTTTAGAAATTAATCTATCAAGGCCTTTGAGTAATGATCCCCCTCCAGCCATCATAATACCACGATCAACAAGATCTGACGAGAGCTCTGGAGCGGTACTTTCAAGCGCAACACGAACAACATCAACGATATTAGATACGGTTTCAAGCAAAGCCTCATGCACTTCAGGCCCTGTGAGCGTAATTGTCTTAGGAACACCTGAGATAAGGTCACGGCCCTTAACAGGCACTTTTGCCTGCTCTGTTTTGCTATCAAGCATTGCAGAACCAATATTCATTTTGATCTGTTCAGCAGTACGTTCACCAATTAAAAGGTTATATTTACGCTTTACATAATGAACCAATGCGCGGTCCATTTCATCACCACCAACCCGTACGGACTGGCAGAATACAACGCCTTGTAGGGTAATAACGGCTACCTCTGTGGTACCGCCACCAATATCAACAATCATGCTACCTGCAGGTTCTTGAACCGGCAGACCAGCACCAATTGCAGCAGCCATAGGTTCCATAATAGGATGCACTTCACGTGCTCCTGCATGGCGCGCACATTCTTCAACTGCACGTTTTTCAACCTGGGTTACTCCAGAAGGAAGCCCAATAACCATACGTGGACTTATCAAAGTACGACGATCATTGTGCACTGCACGAATAAAATGGCGAATCATACTTTCTGTTAACTCAAAATTTGCAATTACGCCATCACGCATTGGACGACATGCAATAATAGTTTCTGGTGTTTTGCCAAGCATCTCTTTTGCTTTGTGACCCGCTGCAAGCACCTCATGAGTGTTTGCTTTGACAGCAACAACAGATGGCTCATTCAAAACAATTCCTTTTCCTCGAACGTATACAACAGTATTGGCAGTTCCCAAATCGATTGCTAAATCATTTGAAAAAAAACTGAATAAGCGTTGGGCAGGAAAGAATGTAAAAATTTTCTTCATCAGTTCTCCGGCTAGAAGTTAAATGCCAAACCCACCGCTATCTTGTGAGTCTTACTTACTTCTTTTGCTCCTAAAAATTTAATCGGAATATCCCAATTAAACGTAATAATGGGAAGAATAGCGTCCTTATGTGTTACTTTACCTGAATCGTAGAAAAGATGAAGAGATAAATATTCTGCATTCCAATCTGATCGCGTATATATTTCAT
>JACCDR011937641.1_pt1 | contig 14348 bp, 11 predicted proteins | sample 7446431 | NCBI WGS metagenome assembly JACCDR01 (sample SAMN15323443, study PRJNA562643) | freshwater metagenome | isolation source: river surface water | place: USA:Blue River Watershed | collected 2017-08-17 | reverse complement strand
GCGAAGAAGAGTGGATCAAGAATCTCAAAGACGAAAAAAATGCAGTCCACTTGGTCATCGTCTTGCGAGAAGAGGATAGACTCATCGGAGTGATTAGTCTCGGTGATATTCGGTGGAGAGATCGGACTGCAACGACCGGGGCTTTTATCGGACCGGTGGACTGTCGGGGTAAGGGGTATGGTTCAGAAGCAAAAATGCTCCTCCTATACCATGCTTTTTACGTGATGAACTTGCGAAAAGTCAGCTCTCACGCCCACGAACAAAACCAAGCCTCGATCGGTTTCAACCGTAAGTGTGGTTACTCGGTCGAAGCTGTCCTGAAAAAACACATTTTTCATGGAGGGGAGTACCTCGACATGGTTATCTCCTCGGTCTTCGAATCTGACTTTGCTCCGTTGTGGCGGGAATACCAGGAGAAATACCTGTCCTGACCACCTTGCTCTTTCTACAGGCGCTTGCGAACCATCGCTCGCGCCTTTTTTTATATTTTGGTATCATATAGCCATGAGTCACAAAAAACATCTCTTTTCGGGGGTAAAACCGACGGGCCGGCCTCATATCGGTAACTATTTTGGAGCGTTGCGTCAGTTTGTGGACATGCAGGATGATTTTTCTGCCATGTACATGATCGCCGACTATCACAGTCTGAACTTTATCCAAAATAAAGACGAATTGTCAGGGAATATTATAGATTTAGTGATCGATTATCTCGCTCTTGGTCTCGACCCGCAAAAATCTATCATTTTCAAACAATCAGACGTACCAGAGCATACCGAACTCTGCTGGATCTTTGATACTCTGACTACTATGCCATATCTCCAGCGCGCCCATGCTTACAAAGACGCTGAAGCAAAAGACAAAGAGATCTCTGTCGGTACCTTTAACTATCCGATGCTTATGGCTAGTGATATCCTCCTCTACGACACCGAGGTGGTACCGGTCGGTCAAGATCAAAAACAGCACGTCGAGTATGCTCGGGATACCGCTCTCAAGTTTAACCGTATCTTTGGTGACACATTTGTCCTGCCAGAAGAAAAAATACTAGAAGAAGTAGCCGTTATCCCTGGTACCGATGGTAGAAAGATGAGTAAAAGCTATGGCAACACCATTGCACTCTTTGCTACCAAAGAAGAGATCACTAAAGCGGTCATGTCTATACCGACAGACTCTAAGGGGGTAGATGAACCAAAAGACATTTCTAGTGACACGCTCTACGCTATGCACAAGCTCTTTGCCACCAAAGATGAGCTAGCTACTATTACCGAGGGCTACCTCAAGGGAGGTTTATCCTACAAAGAGTCGAAAGAGCGCTTGATAGCCTCCATGGACCGCTATATTGCCCCTCTGCGTGAGAAAAGGGCTCAAGTAGCAGAAGACAGGGACTATGTCATCGATATCCTCAAAGAGGGTGGCAAGCGAGCCAAGAGCAAGGCTGAAAAGAAAATGATAGCTGTCCGCGAGGCGATCGGTGTCGGCCTCTACTAGACCCTTGCCTCTGCACACCCCTAGAAACACAAGCTTTTATTTGATATAGTCTCCTATATGAATCGAACATACATCAAAGACTTGAAAGAACATGTCGAAAAACAAGTCACTATATCTGGCTGGGTAGCTGTTCGTCGTGATCAAGGAAAGATGATCTTTCTCGACCTACGAGATGCTTCTGGGGTTATCCAGGGTGTGGTTTTGCCAAACTCGGTCGCCATGGATACCGCAAAAGAACTCCGTACCGAGTGGGTCGTCTCTGTCTCTGGCTTGGTACACAAAAGACCAGAGAAAAATATAAATAGCGAAGTAGTAAACGGTGACATCGAGCTCGAGATCCAGGGTATAGAAGTGTTGAACAAAACAGAAACATTACCTTTTGATATTTCGACCGATACCAAAGCGGTGGGGGAGGATATCCGCCTACAATACCGCTATCTCGACCTGCGCAGTAGTCGCATGCAGTCAAACATTCGTTCTCGATACAAGGTGGTCAAACACGTCCGGGACTTTTTGGACGAGCGGGGATTTTGCGAGATCGAAACACCGCTTTTGACCAAAAGTACCCCAGAGGGTTCACGTGACTATGTGGTGCCAGCCAGACTCTACCCTGGTACTTTTTATGCCTTACCCCAGTCACCACAGCAGTACAAACAGCTCCTCATGACTGCTGGTTTTGAAAAGTATTTCCAAATAGCAAAATGTATGCGAGACGAAGACACTCGCGGTGACCGTCAGCCGGAGTTTACCCAGCTCGACATGGAAATGAGCTTTGTTGACGAGGAAGCTGTCATGCAACTAAATGAAACACTTCTCATTTCTATCGTAGAAAAACTCTACCCAGAGAAAAGGATTCAAACTGTACCTTTTCCACGACTATCCTATGCCGAGGCTATGGAAAAATACGGCAACGACAAGCCGGACTTACGAGAAGACAAAAATGATCCAAATCTCCTGGCTTTTTGTTGGGTTGTTGACTTTCCATTTTTTGAAAAAACAGAGACGGGGACCTGGACGTTTACCCACAACCCATTTTCCCGTCCAAAACCAACATACGTAGAGGATCTACGCAACAAAGAAAACATTGCCGGTATTTTGACTACTCAATATGACGTAGCTTTAAACGGTTTTGAAATAGGCGGAGGTAGTATCCGTAACCACAACGCAGAGGATCTGACAAAAGTTTTCGAGATCATGGGATACAGTGCCGAGCAAATCCAAGCAAACTTTGGACACATGTTAAAAGCCTTTACCTACGGTACACCTCCACATGGTGGTATTGCTTGGGGACTGGACCGACTACTGATGATCCTACAAAACGAGCCAAACATTCGTGAAGTGATCCCTTTTGCCAAAACAGGGGAGGGTAGAGACCCGATGATGCAGTCTCCAGCAGAGATCAGCTCCGAACAGTTATCAGAATTGTCTTTGCAAATACAGAAAAAACGGGAAAAATAGGTAAAAAAAAGGGGTGTAAGACAGCAAGTGTCTCCACCCCCACGACCCACGCTCTCTCATTTCGTGGGCCAAAACACACGGAGGCTCTCTATCCGAACTTATTATACCACGACAATACATATTGTAACAACTACTCGACACCTGTGGATAACTATATTTCGTATATACTATGACTATGGAAGATGGTTATATTGTTAAAACACAAGTGTTTGAGGGTCCTTTGGAAACACTCTTGTTACTCATCGAAAAGCGAAAACTGTTTATCAACGATATTTCGCTGGCGGCAGTGACCGACGACTATATTGCTCATGTAAAAAGCCTTGGAACTATGTCTCTGGAACATACCAGCGAGTTTATCGTTATCGCTTCGACTCTTCTCCTCATCAAGTCAAAGTCTTTGTTGCCAGAACTCACCTTGTCCTACGAAGAAGAGAGAAACATCGATACTCTGGAGCGTCGACTGCTGACGTATCAGAAATACAAAGCCATAGCAGCAGAAGTGTCTCGACTCTTCGGTAGACGTGTCATGTACCTAAAATCTACCGGTAGGGAAGAACAGGTTGTTTTTACACCAGATGTACAACTCACTCCCATTTCTCTGGCCCGGTCTATTGCCGAAGTGATCCAGGCTATACCAAAAATAGACAAAAAACCCGAAGTACACCTGCATACGGTGGTACGTTTGGAAGACATGATCTCGCATTTGGCAGAACGAGTGCAAAAAGCAGTACAGGTGTCGTTCAAAGAGTTTTCTGGCGTAGGTAAAAAAGAGAAAGTACACATCATTGTCAGTTTTTTGGCTATGCTGGAGTTAGTCAAAAATGGTATTATACAAGTACGACAAGATCGGTACGCTGACGATATCACTATCGAACCAGTAGAACAGTTTACCGTATAACACTACATGTCTACATCCATTGCACAAAAAATACACGCTATCCTTTTTTACCTAGGTGAACCTGTCTCGGTCAGCTATGTAGCACGACTGTTGGATATAAGCAAAGAAGAGCTCATTCCTCATTTAGCCCACGTGTCAGTGATTTTGTCAGATACTGGCATACGCTTGGTTTACCACAACGACACCATATCCCTGGCCACCGCTCCAGAGCTCAGTAGTTTGATAGAACGAATATCCAAAGAAAACCTGGAAAAAGAGTTGGGTAAAGCTGGTTTGGAAACACTCGCTATTTTGGCCTACAGAGGACCGTTACCCAAAAAAGAGATAGAATATATACGTGGGGTGAACTGTCAGTTTGTACTGCGTAACTTGCTCTTGCGCGGGTTAGCCGAACGAAAGCAGAGCAAAGAAGATGAAAGAGTGCTGTTGTATGATATCACCTCCGAAGCTCTGCGTTTTATGGGCCTAGAAAACCGTCTCGAACTGCCGTCGTACGCAGAAGTCCACGAGGAACTGCTCGCTTTGGAAAAAGAACAAAAAGAAACCACATGAAAGAAAAACTACATAAACATATTCTACTGTTCACCAACATTGTGTTAGTTGCTTTGATTGTAGTGGCGGCTTTTTTGTATCAAGACAGTACAGATACCCACAGAGATCAAAAAAACAAAACGGTACGCAAACAAAGTGCACCGGTATACGACGACATAACACTCGAAGCTAAAGCGGCCTATATGTACGATGTTTTGGCCGAAAAAGAGCTGTATCGCAAAAACGTTGATACTCAGTTACCACTTGCTTCTATTACCAAACTTATGACAGCCTTGGTTGCCGTCGAATTTTTCTCAGAAAATAGCAAAATTACCATTAAGCCAGAATTTTTGGCTGAAGAAGGGGATTCTGGACTGGTTTCGGGGGATACCTGGAGCCTTAAAAAACTCCTAGACTACTCTCTGGTTGTTTCTTCCAACGATGCCTCCCGGGCTATGGCTTCAGTCATAGGTACCTACAGTTTTCATCGTCCAGAGTATTCGATAGGTCGTAACGACTTTATTTTACATATGAATCAAAGGGCCAAAGAGCTAGGCTTGCAACAAACGTATTTCGTCAACGAAACAGGTCTCGATGTGGGAGAGACGAGCGGAGGGTATGGTTCTGCCAAAGATGTAACTAAACTTGTCCGTTATATCCTAGCCGAACACCCCGAAATAGTCGAAGCAACCAAATACACGACATACAAAGTAGATTCGGCAGAAAAAGAGTATCTGGCGCAGAACACTAACATCGTAGTCGGTTCCATACCGAATATTTTGGCTTCAAAAACCGGCTACACCGACTTGGCTCAAGGAAACCTAGTAGTTGCTTTTGATATCTCAGTAGGACGTCCTATTATAGCAGTTGTTCTCGGCAGCTCAGCAAAGGGTCGTTTTACCGATATCGAAACTTTGGTACAACACGCTTTTGCCTACGCTAAAGAAAGTGAAGAATAAAAAATGAATTGAGTTCCTCGTTTGTTTTTGCCAAAGGGTATAAATATGGTTATACTGAAAATATGTGTGGTATTGTTGGTTTGTGTCATACTCCCTATACACCGAGTAATACCAAAGAAGCCATAGAAAAAATGGCCCAGGCTATTGCCCACCGCGGACCAGATGAGGATGGTTTCTTTGTCGACAGTGTTGTAGCCCTCGGTATGCGACGACTCTCTATCATCGACCTCTCCTCTGGCAAGCAACCAATCTGGTCTGCTGACGGTACTACCTGCATATTTTTCAACGGCGAAATCTATAACTACAAAGAACTAAAAGAAGAGTTGGAACAACAAGGGTATCATTTCAAGACAAAAACAGACACCGAAGTGATCCTGGTCATGTATATGGTGCACGGCAAGAGTATGCTCTCCAAACTACGTGGTATGTTTGCTTTTTGTATATATAACACCATGACTGGTACGGTATTTTTAGCTCGAGATGGTTTTGGTATCAAACCTCTCTACTACTGGCAACGAGAAGGTTCGGTGATCGCTTTTGCTTCTGAAATAAAAGCTTTTTATGGTCTACCTGGTTTTGAAAAAAAAGTAAATGATGAAGCGATCTATAACTATCTGTCTTTTCAATACAACCCATTGGCCGAAACTTTTTTCAAAGAAGTCTACACTCTCTTTCCTGGGCACAGCATGACTATACAGCCGGACAAAGGCGCTGTCACGATTGAACAATATTTTGATTTTACTTTTGATCAAAAACCCATGACCGAAGCCGAAGGGAAGGTGGAAACAAAACAAACTATCCTCGACTCCGTAGAACACCACATGATCGCCGATGTACCAGTCGGTTCCTTTCTCTCGGGTGGGGTAGACAGTAGTATTATCGGCAGTAGTATTCAAAAAATACACCCGGAGCCTGTGCACACCTTTACGGTTGGTTTCGAAGGTTTTTCGGAGGGTCTGGAGGCAAAAGAGACTGCGGATATGATCCACAGTAACCATCACGAGGTCTTGGTTTCTAAAGAAGCGTATATCGCTTCGTTACCAAAAGTCGTGTGGCATTTTGATGAACCGGTAGGAGATCCGTCGGCCGTGGGTCTCTTTTTTCTGGCCCAAAAAGCTCGAGAAAAAGTAAAAGTGGTCCTGTCTGGTGAGGGAGCAGACGAGTTGTTCGGTGGATACAATATATACCGAGAACCCTTGTCTGTACGTCGGTACATCGCCTGGGTCCCAAAAAAACTATTACAACTAATAGTGGCTGTACCACTGCGCTTTCGGGGTAAAGAGTTGGCCTATCGCACACTGCATGGTCTACAAAACTGGTACATTGGTAACGCTTCAGTCTTTCGCGAGAGCGAGATACAGGCTATGTGGAAAGGGAAACCGTACCACAGGTTTTCCCTCGCTCCTTTGTACGCACAGATCGACCATCTATCCGAGTCTACTCAGATGCAATACATCGACATCCACACTTGGCTCATTGGGGATATTTTGGCTAAAGCCGACAAGATGACCATGGCTCACTCGCTCGAACTGCGTGTACCTTTTTTGGATATGCAGGTTGCACACCTCGGTCGACGTCTACCTGACAACCTGAAATGGAAAAAGAGGGTGACCAAATATATCTTGCGACAGGCTTTTGTAGGGGATATACCAGAGACAACCAACAAGCGTAAAAAGCTTGGTTTTCCGGTACCACTGTCTACCTGGCTGCGTGATCGAGAGAATCCCTTGTACGCACACTTGCGTCAAAACTCTTTTTTGAGCCAGTATATTACCGAGTCTGCCGTCGACCAACTGATCACTGAACACCTCTCCGGACAGAGAGATAATGCTAGAAAGTTATACCTCCTCATCATGCTCTCGTTGTGGTATAGTACGTGTATACAACAAAACCATGGAAATTAATGTGATTAAAGTTGTTTTTCCGTCCATACTGACCTTTTTTCTCGGTATAGCCATTACCCCTTTTTTGACTTCTTTTTTTTATCGCCACAAAATGTGGAAGAAAAATCCACGTAGCCAAAGTGCCACTTCAGCAGAGTTTGGTAAGTTTCATAACACAGACAGCGAACTCTCCACTCCTCGTATCGGTGGTACGATCATCTGGTTATCAGTCGGGTTGACTGTTTTTTTGATCTATTTTTTGTCGTGGCTGACCGACTATTCTCTGTTTGATAAACTAAACTTTTTCTCTCGCAGTCAGACACTCGTACCCCTCGGTACACTCTTTTTAGCAGCGTTGATAGGTCTCTCTGATGACTTGCTACAGATATACGGCCAGGGGTCCTATGCTAAAGACAATATTTCTTATCGAAAGATTAAAATTGCTCTCGTTACACTCATCGGCCTCTCTATCAGCTCCTGGTTTTACTGGAAACTAGATATGAGTACGATACATATCCCGTTTATGGGTGACTTTTTTATTGGCCTATGGTTCATTCCTCTGTTCATTGTTGTAACACTAGCCGTTTTTTCATCTTCGGTTATCGACGGTATGGATGGGCTCTCTGGTGGAGTACTCGCTTCTATCTTTACTGCATATGCCATCATCGCTTTTGTCCAAAACCGCATCGACATCGCTGCTTTGTGTGCAGTGATCGCCGGTGGAACCCTGGCTTTTCTATGGTTCAATGTACCTCCAGCTAGGTTTTATATGGGCGAAACTGGTATTTTAGGTCTCTGTATTACTCTTTCAGTTATCGCTTTTCTGACTAATTCAGTGTTACTCTTGCCAGTGATTGCTTTTCCTCTGGTGATAACTTCTCTCTCTGTTATCATCCAAATTATTAGTTATAGATTTTTTAACAAAAGACGAGTGTTTAAGATAGCCCCCTTACACCACCATTTTGAAGCGATCGGTTGGTCGCGTGAAAAAGTTGTGATGCGTTACTGGATTTTGAGTATTGTTTTTGCCATTATGGGAGCTATTTTGGTGTTAGTAAGCTAAGTTCATATGAAAAAAATAAAAGTGGATATACCATTTTTAATATGTGTTATTGTGCTTACTCTCATCGGTTTTTTGATATTTTCTTCTGCTTCTCTAGGTTTGTTGTCAAAAAAAGCAGGTGAGTACAGTGACATAGCGAGTAAGCAAGCACTCTTGGGTCTAGGTTTGGGCTCATTAGCTTTTCTGTTTACCATGCATTTTGATTATAAAAAGTATAAAGTATATGCTTTACCTTTTTTTATTTTCAGTATTTTATTAACTCTACTTGTGTTTGTGCCCGGGGTTGGTTGGGAACACGGTGGAGCTAATAGGTGGGTATCTTTACGTGTCATTTCTTTTCAACCCGGTGAAGTCTTAAAAATTGCTACTGTTTTATATTTGGCCGTCTGGTTTTCAAACGTCAAAGACAAAGCTTCGACAGTAGCAAAAGGTTTGGTGCCTTTTGTTATTACTTTAGCCATAGTTGGGTTAGTTTTTCTCTTGCAACCCGACACAGACACTTTTCTTATCACCGCTTGTGCTTCTTTAGCTGTATACTTTGTCTCTGGAGGTCGTTGGAAACATATTGGTATGCTAGTATTTTCCGGCTTAATACTCTTGGCTGGGTTAGTTTTAGTTCGACCGTACCTCATGCAACGACTGATCACCTTTGTTAATCCAGGTGCGCATGCCTCTGGGGCAGGGTACCAAATCCAGCAGTCACTCATCGCTATTGGTTCAGGGGGATTCCTCGGGCGCGGTTTCGGTCAGAGCATTCAAAAATTTAACTTTTTACCCGAACCAATCGGTGACTCTATTTTTGCAGTAGCCGGAGAAGAGTTTGGGTTTTTGGGCAGTGTGTCCTTGGTCATTTTGTTTATCTTTTTCTGTTTACGAGGTCTCAAAATAGCCAATAAAACACCAGATCTTTTTGGTAGACTGCTGGTGGTTGGAATTGTTATACTAATAACAACCCAAGCCTTTGTGAATATTGGCGCCATGGTCGGTATTTTACCTTTATCTGGTATTACTTTACCTTTTGTTAGTCACGGCGGAACATCACTTTTTATGACTTTGGCTATTACGGGTGTGATTCTCAATATTTCTAAACAACAACAAAAAAAATAAGATGAAAATACTACTTACGGGAGGCGGAACGGGAGGGCACTTTTATCCAGTCATTGCGGTGGCTGATGAATTAAATAAGCTCGCGTCGAGTAACCGACTGGTCAAACCAGAGTTGTACTATATGTCGACAGACCCCTATAACACCTCGGTTTTGTTTGAACACAACATTACATATGTTTCTGTGACTGCTGGTAAGATCAGGGTAGGGGGAGGGGTAAGTAACATAATACTGAACGGTATAGACATGTGTAAAACCCTGTTTGGTGTATTAGAGGCTGTATGGAAAATGTTTTTTATCTATCCCGACGTAGTCTTTGGTAAAGGAGGGTATGTCAGCTTCCCAGCTCTATGTGCGGCGCGCATACTGCGTATCCCCGTTGTCATTCATGAGTCAGACTCTGTACCAGGCAGAGTAAACTTGTGGGCAGGACGTTTTGCCAAGCGTATCGCTCTGTCTTACCCAGAAGCAGCCGCTTATTTTGATAGAGCAAAAACAGCTCATACAGGCAACCCTATTCGCCGAGAGATCATGGATCCACAAACTATGGGTGCTGTTGAACTATTTGGTATCGATCCGAGCATCAAGACTATTTTAGTACTGGGGGGCTCACAGGGATCACAGAGAGTCAACGAAGCTATACTCGATGCCTTACCAGAATTACTAAAAGACTACCAGGTCATACACCAGGTTGGTAAAAAAAATAGCAAGGTGGTCAACGAAACAAAAGAGGTCATTTTGTTAAATCATCCACATAAAAAAAGATACATTCCTATGGACTACTTGGATGTACTGCATTTACGTTCTGCAGTTGGTTTAGCAGACCTCATTATTTCTCGAGCTGGCTCAACTATTTTTGAAATCGCTATTTGGAAAAAACCTGCGATCATGATCCCTATCACCGTATCAAACGGTGACCATCAACGTAAAAATGCCTATGCCTACGCTCGAACAGGGGCGGCGGCGGTACTGGAAGAGAAAAACCTGACTGTACATGTACTCGTCTCTGAAGTACGTCGCATCATCGAAAGTCAGGCAGAAAAAGAACGCATGAGTAAAGCGGCTGAAAGCTTTGCTCGACGAGACGCTGCTACGCTTATTGCCGAAGAAGTAGCGTCGATTGCGTTATCACACTAAACATGACAAATCACAGACCCATCGTCACACGTTTTGCTCCATCACCGACTGGTTTTATGCATGTCGGTGGTGTTCGCACAGCTTTGTATGCTTGGTTGTTTGCTCGTAAACACAAGGGTACATTTATTCTTCGCATCGAAGACACCGACAAAGAGCGAGAAGTACCTGGTTCCATAGAGCACATACAGAAATCTCTACGTTGGCTCGGTATCGAGTGGGACAGAGGGCCGGGTGTCAGTACAGAGTCGTATATTCAGTCACAAAGACTGGCCATATACGAAACATACGCAAAACAACTATTGGCACAAGACTTGGCCTACGCGGACACACGAACAGACGAAGAAATCGCTCTACTCAAAAAACAAGACGAGGAAGACGGTAGGGTATTTCTCATGAGAAATCACAGACCACCAGAGGCAGATGATCGTACCTGGCGGGAAGGTCAGGCCTTGCGTTTCAAAGTGCCTTTGGCTAAACGATATACCTGGACGGACTTGGTGTGGGGAGAGTTGTCTTTTGACGAACAAGCGCTTGATGATTTTATCTTGATCAAAAAAGATGGTTTCCCTACATATAACTTTGCCCATATCGTCGACGATATCGAGATGGGAGTGACTCATGTTATGCGAGGACAAGAGTTTATTTCTTCTACACCAAAGTTTTTATCCTTGTACGAAGCACTCCAAAAACAACCACCTTTTTTTGCCACACTGCCACCCATCCTTGGCCCCGACGGAGGTAAAAAACTAAGCAAGCGTGATGGAGCAAAAGATATTTTGGAATACAAAAAAGAAGGTTACCTACCCGTAGCGTTAGTCAACTTTTTAGCATTACTCGGATGGAACCCAGGAACCGAGCAAGAAATATTTAGTATTGAGGAATTAATACACGCTTTTGATATCCCACTCATCGGCCGATCAGGAGCCCAACTTAACCCAGAAAAATTGTTATGGATACAAAAAGAACACATACATCGTTTGGATAGTGCCGCACAACAAGGGTATGTAACAAAAGCGATACCTCAACTACCACAGAGCTTGGTACCAAAAGTGACCCCAATTGTCCTAGAACGTTACTATACAGAGCAAGACATGCATCAAGCCGTAGTAGACGGTGACCTCACTTTCTTTTGGCAAGAACCCATCTACGACAAGAATCTACTCTTCTGGAAACAGGCAAACGGGGAAACTACCAAAAAACATTTGGAGTTTATATACGCCATGCTCGGCATAGTCGATTTTTCTTCGATAGAAACCATCAAAAAAATGATTTTCCCTTATGCCGATGAACAGGGTAGGGGAGAGGTATTGTGGCCACTGCGTGTTGCTCTCTCTGGTCGGGAAAAAAGTCCTGATCCCTTTACCCTCCTCTATATCTTGGGGCAGGAGACTTCCCTATCAAGAATAGCAAAAGCTATCCAGTCGCTATAAACCAGAGTTATGCAAAAATACATCTTTTATACATTGGCCTGTATCTTTTTTTTGTGCACACCTTACTTGGTTGCTAGTCAAAATGCAGAAGAATTGAAAACTAAAATAGATAACAAAACAGAAGAGATTAAAAAACTCGAAGAAGAGATCAAACAGTATACAAACGAAATAAACACCACTACCAAGCAAGCCAAGACTCTGCAGAGCACCATCAAAACCCTAGATACCACTGAGAAAAAAATAAAAAAAGATATCACTCTAACTGAGACTAAAATATCAAAAACTCAATACACCATCCAACAAATAGACGATGAGCTAAACAAGATTAGCTCCGAGCTCGCTGTACACAAAAAAGGTATCGGTCAAACAATACAGATACTAAACGAAAAACAAAAGGTTTCTATAGTACAGACCTTATTGGCTTCACACGACCTAAGTCAACTATGGCGAGACATAGACGACCTAACCAGTTTTCAAACTAGCCTCAAAGAAAGAACAGACAATTTAAAAAATACTCGTTTGGCTTATGAACAAAAACAAAACGACTTATCAATAGAGAGAAGATCTCTCCTCAATCTAAAGAGTGACTTGAGTGGAAAAAAGCAAGCAGTCGAATCGACCAAGAGCGAGAAAGCGGCAATACTAGAAGCTACTAAAAATAAAGAACAAGCTTTTAGAGATCTTGTCAAGACAAAGGAGGAGCAGAAGAGACAGTTCGAGGAGGAAGTTTTTCAGTATGAGTCACAACTAAACTACCTTGTTGATAGAGACAGCTACCCTGAACCAAGACAGGGTATTATACAGTGGCCACTTGAAAATATTTTTATCACACAAAAATTCGGTAAAACCGTCGCCGCCAAAAGACTGTATGTCTCTGGGTCACATAATGGAGTCGACTTTCGAGCAGCTGTTGGTACCAAAGTTATGTCCGTGTTAGCCGGTACTGTAGCCGGTACAGGTAATACAGACCAGTTTAGAGGCTGTTACTCTTTTGGTAAATGGGTTATGGTGCGCCATCCAAACGGATTAGCTTCGGTATACGGACACCTATCGTCTATCGCAGTCTCTCCCGGTCAAGAAGTACAAGCAGGGGACACCTTGGGTCAAAGCGGCAACACGGGATACTCTACAGGCCCCCACCTGCACCTTGGGCTCTACGCTAGCCAAGGTGTGCGTATTGAAAAGTTTGTGCGTAGTAGGGGGTGCAAGGAAGCTACTATGCCGATTGCAGACCTAAAGGCATACCTGGATCCACTGGCATATCTACCCAAACAATAAAGAAATTTAATACATAAAGCCTTATCTCAATACTACCTACCCAAAAGATATATTGTGCGACGTATATATAATCTACTTCCCTCTACATATAAGGGTCTAGAAATCAGCAAAAATATTTTTGTACTTTCTCCCCTGTTATACAAAACTTCTGAAAAAGATTTTTCCGAAAAAATACTTTTATTTTTTCTTCCCTATTTCTTTTTCTAGTCGATCCAGATCAGCTTCGATGCTTTTCAAACCTTTTTCAAAAAAGGACTTATGGACGTGTATGTCGATATTTTTGAAAATATTCTCTGGAGTATCTGAACCGGCGGCCTGGAGAAAGGCTTCTACCTTTTTGCCAAAGGTGTGATCTTTTTTCCACTCTGATAGGAGGGCTCGACTGACCAGCTGGCCGTAGGCATAGGTGTAGACATAGAAAAAGCTCCTCAGGTGTGACCAACGAGTAAAAATATAGCCGTCATCTTCTTGTACCTCTACAGCCTCACCTAAATAGCTCTTGAGGTGTGCCTGCATCAGTTGTGCCATATCTTTCCCAGAGACGAAACCTTCTTTGCGGATTTTGAGGTGGAGCTCATTTTCAAAATTGAAACAAGCTATTTGGCGTTGAATAGTAACCATGTCACCCTGTAGTTTATTGTGTAGTACAATAAGACGCTCTTTTGGTGTTAGATATTGTTCCACCTCATCCAAAACCATTTGTTCAAAAAAAGTACTAGCAACCTCGGCTGTGGCAGTAGAATAACTTCGATACAAAGGACTCTGTGCTTTTGAAAGTTCTGAGTGAATAGCATGTCCCATTTCATGAGCAAAAGTGGTCAGGGAGTCTATTGTATTTACATGGTTCAAGAGTACAAACGTAGGACCATTTCCTCTGCCCCAGCAGTATGCCCCACCACGCTTACCTACCCTAGGGTAGACATCAACCTGACCATTTCGAACAAAATCATACACAATCTGTTCAAACTCTGGATTAAATTTGCCAAAAACCTTAGCTACAATAGAGACGGATTCTTCAAAAGAAAACTTTTTACTGATCTTACCCATTGGAACATTCAGGTCGTATATTCGCAGCTTTTTCTCCTGCAAAATTTTGCTGTGTAGCTTATAAAAGCGCTGTG
>JACCDR010261206.1_pt1 | contig 14348 bp, 15 predicted proteins | sample 7446431 | NCBI WGS metagenome assembly JACCDR01 (sample SAMN15323443, study PRJNA562643) | freshwater metagenome | isolation source: river surface water | place: USA:Blue River Watershed | collected 2017-08-17 | reverse complement strand
TGTGTGAGATTCATCATCTTGACCGTTCTCCCTGTCGCAGTCGTCGCCAGCGTTCCGGCCACAGCTCTTATTGGAAAACCTGATTTTCTACTCTTTGCTTGGGTTCTTGTATGGTCATTTTCATTGCTTTATTTGAGCCATCTTTTTTGGAATTGGTGCCTGAAACATTATACTTCTGCCTCATCTTGATTATCTCATTTTAGAACAAAGGTCCTGGGAGCCCAAATTAAGAGCTTTGGAAAATCTTCCGAAGAGAGCTCCATGGAAACTATGAGAAATCACTTTGTCGAGAATTATAATAAACCGGGTGGTTTCTTTAAACTCATTGTTCGCCTGGAATGCTGCCCGCAACTGAAGCGAGACAATTTAATCAAAATCATCGCGGATGCGAGTCATGATTGGGAAAAAGAGATTAGCAAAAGAATCCTTAGCACAGACAAAATCTTAAGCTGGCCCATGGAAAAACTGTCCCGAATCTTTAATAGCCTCAGTCCCAATGACTCAGCGGCGATTATTTTTTCACGACCCGAAGACCAGCGGGCAAAATTGCTCAGCGCACTCAAGCCTTCGACAAGAATCACGGTTGAGACTTTGATCAGTCTTCGCGCAGATCAATTGAAGGCCGAGTTAGATTTCGCCAACCTGATGTTTTACACTCAAGTACGCCTCATGATTGTCGAAGGAGACTTAGACGTTGGCAAAGAGGCCCCCGAGCTTATTATTCCCGAAGGGATAGAATCTCGACTAAGAATTTCTCGATCCTCAAATAGGCCTTCCCCACCTTTAGATAAGAGGCAAGAGCTTAAAAGATATCTAAAAGAAAAAGCGGTTGAGTTTAGTCAGGAAAACGCTGATCTCGTCAATAGCAATACAGCTATCAGAGATCGTGTTAAGAAAATGACTGATAAATAATCTCATGACGTCTCAATTAATCCCGACTGCTCCAAAGTCGGGGTTAGACCTTAAAAATATTCATCCCTCTCACGCTCCATCGTAAACTGATAATCTAAAAACAATGGAGTTATTCATGAGAAAGACGATGGCGCTTATTTCTTTTTCTCTGCTATTTTCTTTGGCAAGGCTTGAGCCGGTGCTTGCCGCTTCAGAGCGCAGTATCAATGCGCCGATCACAGGTGAAGACGTTCTTCCGCATGAAACAGTCCCACCGATGACCACTCCGACGGGCAATGAATCTTTGAAAAATGATTATTCTCATATCGATCCCAGCCACGTGATTCCCGACAGCATTCTTCGCCAAGCGATATTGTATTTTGATGTGAATCTCGAAAATATCGCCAACAAATCTTATATGACGGTGATTGATTTCAATCAGCATTCATCGCAAAGAAGAATGTTTTTGATTGATATGAAGTCAGGCGCTGTCACGCCGATGCTGACATCTGCTGGCTCTGGCTCCGATCCCGATAACGATGGCTATGCAACTTTGTTTTCAAATATCGTCGATTCTCACCAAAGCTCTCTTGGATTTTATCTCACCTCGAGCACTTACCAAGGCGGCAATGGCTATTCTCTTCGCCTGCATGGTCTCAGTGTCACAAACAGCAAAGCTTTCGAGAGATATATTGTGGTCCACGGCGCTGACTATATATCTGAAGCTGAAAGCAAAGTTGGCCGCAGCTGGGGCTGCCCGGCGGTGGACCGCAAACTGAATAAAAGCTTAATTGATCGCATTAAAGGCGGAAGCCTGTTGTTTATCAGTCATTCTTCTTTGACCATCTAGAAAATGATCTAGAGAAGGTCTAGTCCACTTCCGTCAATCCTGAAAATTACCGATCCTGAATAAGACATCAGGAGAAATTTTCATGCTCAAAAGAAAAATCGCTATCTCCCTGCTTTCCACGTCCCTCTTGGTTTTCAGCGCCTCCTGTTCAAAATCTTTTGAAGACGAAGAAATATGTGCGACCTGTTCCGAAAGAGACTTGAATGCACCGGTCGACGGAAGCGATCCCGAAGAGGAAGCTCCTATTTTAAATCCTCCGGCAGGTGAAGGCGGTCAAGGCTCAAATCGTGATTACTCATATGTCGATCCCAATAATTTCATTGCGGAGAAACCTCTGGAATTAGCCCTGAGATACTATGATGCAAATTTTGACAAAATCGTGAATAAAAATTATGTGGTGGTGATTGATTTTACTCAACACGCGTCAGCGCAGAGACTTTATTTGATAGATATGAAAACTGGAGCTGTGACAAAAATGCTGACTTCTGTCGGAAAAGGATCTGATCCAGATGGCGATGGCACAGTGAACTCTTTAGGAAATGTCCCTGAGAGCGGCAAGAGCTCTGTGGGCTATTACATCACGGGAGCAACCTACCAAGGCGGAAATGGTTTATCTCTCCGTTTGCATGGCATGAGCTCTACGAACAACAATGCTTACAGTCGCTTGATTGTTGTTCACGGTGCAAATTATGTGAGGGAAAGCGATCAATGGGCAGGAAGAAGCCAAGGCTGCCCGGCTGTGGATCACTCTCTGCTGCCTGAATTGGTGGCAAAAATCAAAGGCGGTGCTTTGATGTATATCTGGCATCCGAATTATTCTTTAGAAAAATGATCTTAAAGCGAATAATCAAAACTGATCGGCATTAAAACATCCGGATGGATACTGCGATGGACAGGACAAGTCATCGCAATATGCTCTAGTTTATTCCTATAATCGGCTGGAAGACTTGCCGGTAATTTCAATTCCACTTTGAGAGACGCAATTTTTCGCGGATTTGGATTCATCTCTTTAATCACTTTGAAGCTTGAACCCTTGACGTCTTTGCCATCTCTTTCGGCCACAATTGCAATGGTTGTCAGAATGCAAGAACCCAAAGCTGCACCCATCAGATCGGTCGGAGAGAAAGCCTCTCCCCGCCCATTATTGTCTTTGGGAGCATCGGTACTGATGACGGAGCCCGAAGGGCCATGAGTCAAATCACAGTGTTTTTCGCCTTTATAGATCCCCGTCATTTCAACCATCTTAAACTCCCTTGGTTTTAGACACCCTGCGAGCAGAAAAGGTGCCTCCGTCGGCAGCGCAGTCCAGCTGCGCATCCTCCCGACTGGCACTTTTTTTACCAACCTAAAATGTAAGCGAACATGAGAGGTGCAACAATGGTTGCATCACTCTCAACGATGAATTTAGGAGTTTCGATTTCCAATTTGCCCCAAGTGATTTTCTCATTCGGAACAGCTCCTGAATAAGAGCCATAAGAAGTCGTTGAATCTGAAATTTGGCAGAAATATTTCCAGCATTTGATGTCTGTTAATTCCATATCTTGATAAAGCATTGGAACCACACAGATAGGGAAATCTCCCGCAATACCACCACCAATTTGGAAGAATCCAATATCTGCTTTTTTAGAAGCCGACATATACCACTCAGCAAAAGAGGTCATGTATTGGATACCTGATTTCATGGTTGTTGGATTTTTGATCGTGCCTTTCATTAAATGGCTGGCAAAAATATTTCCAGTCGTCGAATCTTCCCAACCAGGCACCACCATTGGAAGATTCTTTTCTGCGGCTGCCAAGAGCCAAGAATTTTTCGGATCAATTTCGTAATGCTCTTTCAATTTCCCACCAAGAAGAATCTTGTAAAAATATTCATGCGGAAGATAACCTTTTCCTTCAGCATCGGCTTTCTTCCACTCATCCAAAATCACATTCTCAATACGACGAATAGCTTCCATTTCTGGAATACAAGTATCCGTCACACGGTTCAAATGACGATCCAAAAGCTTTTGCTCGTCTTCCGGAGTCAAATCACGATAGTTTGGAATTCTCACATAATGAGAGTGAGCAACGAGATTATAAACATCTTCTTCCAGGTTAGCGCCTGTGCATGAAATCGCGTGAACCTTGTCCTGGCGGATCATTTCAGCCAAAGACAAACCCAACTCACCTGAGCTCATCGCTCCAGCTAAAGACACCAACATTTTTCCACCTTGATCGAGGTGGGTGCGATATCCAATCGCTGCATCTTTCATCGCAGCTGCATTAAAATGGCGGTAATGATGGTTAATGAACTGGGAAACGGGTCCCGTAGGTACTGCGGTTTTGGCTGTTGAATTTTGAGGCATTTCGGGTCTCCTTAGGCTTAAAAAAGCAAGGAGTTCTTCTACCCAGAAATGTTGCGACCGTAAACTGCTTTCGAGAAAAATCCGACTTTTCTCTCTACTTTTTCAAATCCTGCCTGCTGCAGTAATCCCTCCATCGGATTTTGCAGATAGTTCTTATAAAAAGGCTCATGAAAATCCACTGGAAACTGCTTCAAAGCCCAATCAAATTCGCTTCGATCTTCATTCTGCAGAGAATCGACCAGGCCACAAAAGCCACCTGGCTTCGTGACCCGTACGGCCTCACTCAAAACCCTTTTACGCTCTTCATAAGGAAGCTCATGAAAAAGAAAGCAAGAAATCACAGCATCAAATTGTTGATCTTTGAATGGCAAGGCCGCCGCATCTCCTTGAATAAAATCAACTTTAGAAAACTCGGCCAAATTCTCCTGAGCTTTTTTAAGGTAAGGGTGAGAGAGATCTAAAACAGTGATTTTTGCTTTTGGGAAAGTCAGCTTCACAAATCTGGACAGCCTTCCCGTTCCTCCCGCGACTTCGAGAAAATGCAAACCTTCACCTTGAGAATTTGGAAAATGTTCTTTCATCGGAGCCAGCAACAGTCTTCTCATCGCGTCCGCCGCGCCCGAGAAAAGAATCTCGACCTGATGCTCGTAAAGATCAGCGCTTTTTTCAGTCAGGTAACCGCCTGTTTGAAAATGAAAATTACGGCGAAAATAATCTGGCACATCTCGCAAATACTGTTCTGCCTCTTGATTAAAATCGTGGTTCTTTTTCGCCAAGCGACGGCGACTGATGGAAAAAGCATCCAATAAAATTTGCGGATACCGAGTAAAGCTTTTTTGCCAAGATTCGGGTTTCAACACACTGACGGGATAAATTCCTAGAGCGATATTTTCGGCGTCTTCTTTCAAAAGGTTTGAAATATCTTTAAAGATTGACTTCAGATTCTTTGCAAACTCGGGATTTCGCACTCGGCTTTTCTCCGCCAAGAGAACGAGTAAAAGATTTTGCGCTAGAAAACTGACCGATCTTGCCAATGCAAAAGAATAAATCGCTCGCTGACGAAGATTTTTCTTTAAAAGAGAGCCCGTGATATTCCCCATTTCCATATAACTCCAGCATATACCGAAACCTCGGGCACTGAATAGTCTGAAGCGTAGCGACCAAGCCCCAAATTATAGGTCACATCGTCCATTTTGTGTCTTAAGACAAAGTATTGCGACTCATTTTCCACTCGAGCCCCTAAAAAGCGAGCTTTTCTCAACAAGATCCCAAAAGGAGTCGCTTTTTTGGAGACATAAATCATGTGGCTTTCAACTTCATCATCCGAAGGACGAGCCAGTAAAACTTCAACTTCATCGACAATGGCTTTGGAGCTATCGGGCGAGGAAAGACGAGATTTGCTGTAAGCGAGCAGACTCTCAAATCCCCAAAAAGCCAATGCCAATCGCGCGCCGAAGCGGTGACGATCGACGATGCCTTTGCAGATAACTTGGGAGCAATTGAAAGGCTTGGTCTCGTAGAATCGCGACGTCTTAGAATAAGCCGCTGAGAATTCAAGGATAGAAATCGGCGCAAACTGCAGACTGGCTTCAGCCATTCCGTGCGCACCCAAGGTCACTTTGGGCTGAAGGTAACCGAACTGCCAAAATTTTTCCAAATCTGCGCGATTGCCTTCACCCCAAATGACAAAATCTTGTCTCAAGGAGACATCGACCGATGTGCTGACGGGGTAAGTTCGCAAATAGGGAGCCAGGGAGATTTGATGGGCAAAAGCGGAAAAAGAAAAAGCGAAAACGCAAAGACTGAAAAAAATTTGGCTCATGAAGGATGAAGGCCTTTTTCTTCACGATTCTCTGGATGAAAATCTTTACCCACACGACTGAGCTTGTAGTGATGCCAAACCACAGCGCCCACGTAAAGTGTACTGACAGTCAGGAAAATCGCACTAAATCCAAAAAATATAATAACACCCATATCAATTCACCTTTTGAACAGGTTGGATGATTTGTTTCACAACCCAAGAGGCCATGGCCAAACCAAAAGCACCCGTCACGAAGCTGGCAGTTCCGTAAATCTTATTTCTCTGATCACAAGAGTGCAAATTATTCTGCCCCTGAGGACATACACATTTAAAACCCTGTCCATTGTCATAATTCAGCTCAACAGGTTCCATGGGAATTTCAGTTGAAAACACACAGGGAATCCCGAATTGTCCTTCGGACGGAAAATCGCACTTCTGACGAAGAATTTTTCTCAGTTGATGAGCCAAGGGATCTGTATGGGTCTCTGCCAAGTCTCGAAGCTCCACCGACATCGGATCCAGCCTTGCTCCAGCACCCGCGCTGGTGATCACAGGAATTTGTCTTTCCCGACAGGTTTTGAGCAAATGAGATTTGGCCGTGAGATTATCAATGGCATCAATGATGTAATCAGGCTTGCCAGATAAAATCATTTCTGAATTTTCTTGGTTGTAAAACTGAGCAATGCATTCGATCTGAGCTTGTGGATTAATTTTTCTTAAGCGCTCGGCCATAACCTCGGCTTTTTTCTTTCCAACAAGGCCTTGGAGCGCATGCAATTGCCTGTTGGCATTGGTGATACAAACTTCATCAAAATCAACCACCGTGATTTTACCAACAGCGCTACGAGCCAGGCTTTCTGCGGCCCATGAACCCACTCCGCCGATACCGATGATCATCACATGCGAGCGGAAAAGCTTTTCCATATTGCTATCACCTACCAGGCGACCCATGCGATCAAAACGACGGTGCATGACATATTTATTTTCCACAGGCTGACCTGTGCGCGTATCTAAATTTGGATTCATAGTGAGAGCAGTTTTCTAAGATTTTGGCTTGATCTGTCAAGGACTTCACGGAAATCCATTTTTTTAATTTCTGCGACCTTGTTTGCCACCAAAATCAAAGTCTGGGGCTCATTATATTGGCCTTGAAGCTCTGGCGGCGGCTGATCGGGACTGTCGGTCTCCAGAAGCAAGGAATCCATCGGAATTTCTTGCACAGCTTGATGCAGCTTTTGATTGTCTGCACGGAGCAAGGGACCGCCAATAGATAGATACAAATCATGAGAAAGATAGCTTTCAGCCTGTTTCACCGATCCATTAAAAGAGTGAACCATTCCTCTGCGAGATGGCAGAGATCGTAACTGAAAAATTCTTTGAGCTTCTTCAAATGCTTGAACCAAATGCAAAACGATCGGCTTATTCGAAACCTCTGCCAGCTCTAATTGCAGTTCAAAATATTCAACTTGTCTTGAGCGAGATTCTTTCATGATATGCGGTCTGAAATCCAAACCGAGCTCGCCCAAGGCATAAACTTGGGGTGAAGAAATTTCTTTGGCCAATTGATTCAGAGCCAACTCACAATCTTCTTCATTGTGCTCAGCGATCCAATAGGGGTGAAGACCAAAACAGAGCCAGATCTCAGAATATTTCTGCTTGAGCTCTTTCTGCCTTTGCCAATCTTCGGGACCGACGCCGCCTTGAAAAAAATAAGCAATCCCCTGCTGGCGAGCTGAGTTGATCATAGCCTCTCGTCTTTGATCCAGACGAGGGTCCGCTAAATGACTGTGAGAATCGATCCATCCCGGCGACATGCCCCCAATCTGCCACGCCCTAGGACTGGATTGCAAGGAAGGACAGGCAACTGGACTGATTCATCGCCCCCGTTCGGCCGATGTCTTTAAATGAGAATTCATGTTGAAAACCAAGGAGAGTTTTTCGATGAAAAAGCAGCCGACACCGACAGATAAAGTTTGGTTGGGATTTGATGTCAAAGTCGAACCCGGTTCAATTTTAAAACCCTATCAAATTCATTTCTGGAAAGAAGCAGATTACAAGCACTCTCAGCCTGAAGCTCCTTTTCATTACCATTCGGACGCTTTGGTGGGCTTGTCGATGGTTCATCTGATTCCTTCGCTGCAAAACCCTTTTGTAGCAGGTAAAAAAGCACCGAAAATGAACTTCCCTTTTTGTCACGAAGCTTGGCTTGCCTTAGAGCCTCATCATGAGCTTTTCTCTCGCTCTCAAGCCCGCGTGAATGCTCTGCGTGCTCACATGAAGCCCATGCCTTTGGCTCCGGTAGAATACTTTGAAAGAAATTTCACTGAAATTTTTGAAGAGTCCCTGAACCCTTGGGGAATTGATCTGTCTCACCTCTGCCACGCTATTGATGCAATCGAGTATTTGGAAAACAAAATGGAGTCGCCAATTCTTTATAATTTCAATTTGAAATTCTCTAAGCCTTTGACAGAGAAATTGCACTACTTGCACTCATTGCTTTTCAATATGCGCTCGCTGATTGCATTGGATTACAATGCTCATATCAATGACCCGACTCATGATGCTTGCAAAGTGGATTCGATTACGGATTATTTATCCAAAGCCGAGTACGTAGCAAACGATGCGATCTTATATTATCACTTTAAGAAGCAAAAAGAGGCGATGAAGCCCGAAGTTTACGAGAATATGGAAAAGACATTCAAAACATACTCTCATAATGGTTATTGTTTGATTGAATCTTTACCAAAATCATTCTTGAAATCTCTGCCAACAGCTGAACTTGAAGAGTCTCTTTACATAGCTCAGATGGATTGGCTCTTGGGAACAGATGCGGGACTTTTGTTCCGTATCCGTGAAGAGCTGTTTGGTCTCAAAGAAGGCTATGACAGAATTTTCTGGCCAGATGCTTCTGATAAGCCGATTCAAAAACAGACTCATCTTTCGGTGAGCTGTGAGATTGATGTGAACACACTGTATCCAACCCCGGAAACCGGCAACAAGGCTGCTTAGCTGTCTTCTTTTCTAGGCAGCCCGAGCTCGCATTCTTTTGATCAGTTTATTCACAATAAAATAAACTAAAGCTAAGCCCAAGGCAACGGCAACATAGGTTTTAAACTTGTACAGCGTCGCTAAAATCGGTTCACCAAAATGGTAAACCAAGAGAATTTGTGTCGGCACACTGATCAAAACAGCAAGACCATCGATCACCATAAATGCACCCACTGGAAACTTACTCATTCCTAAAAGTAAATGTGCAGGGAAACGAATTCCAGGCGTGAATCTAAAAATAAAAGCCGCATAATTGCCGTATTTTTTGATAAAGTTATTTATTTTTTCATTGATGGGACCCGCGAAAAAATTCTGAAACCGAGGCATCTTGCGAATCTTTCGCCCGAATCCTCTTCCCAGCCAATAAACCAAATTATCTGCCAGAAAAACGGCGAAAGAAACAAAGGCCGCGGCCTCGTAACCATTCACCACAGGTGCGCCGGGAAAAGGCGGAGGAAATAAATCGGGATTTGCTCCCATGTAGGCGAGAACTCCGACAGAGATAATTGTAACTTCTTCAGGGAGCGGCAATCCGAATCCACTGGCAATCATCATCGCAAAGACCGCCGCATAAACCATCATGGGTTCATAAGCATATTGGGCCAACAGCTGGAAGATAGGATCCTGTCCGAAATGCATTGTGAAGAAAACACTAACAGCTTTTTTTAAAATTGCAGACCTTCACTGCTCCGTGCTATCGGATTTGCATGCAAACTGAAATGTACTCCCGAGGACATGCTTATGGCGTTAAACATCTTTTGGCTCCCTTTTCAGGACCTTTAGAGGATGTGCTTGAGAAAGCCCTCGAATTAAACAAGGAATCAACTCAGTTTCTGCTCGATTTAGGAGCAATCTATCTCAATCAAAAAAGACTAGCCCAAAGTCCAGCTCTCAATCTGACTGAAATTAAAAAAGACGATTATCTTCGCGTCCACCAAACTCCACGCCGCTTCCCTGTCGAGCTTTTCAACTATCCGATTTGCGTCATTCATGAAGATGAAGATCTTTTGATCATTGATAAGCCTTCAGGTCTTCCGGTTCATCCCACGGTTGATAATACTCAGGAAAATATTTTGGCTCTGCTTGAAAAGGCTCGCGGAGAAAAACTTTATATCACCCACCGCCTCGATACAGGAACTTCGGGTCTTCTGATTTTTGCTCGCAATGCTCTAGCTCAAGTCAAAATAAATCAATTCCTCGTCGATGGGGAAATAAGAAAATATTACCGCGCTTTCGTTTCTGGTCATGATTTGCCAGAGGGAGAATGGCTTCATTTCATGGAACCAAGTCCCCGCGCTCCGAAGAAGGTTTCTGAGAGCCAAATTCGCGGGTGGGCTGAGTGCAAACTGAATATCGTGGATCAAACTCCTTTCACTCACGAAAAATACGGAAATGTTTCCGAGATTTTAATTGAGCTTCTAACGGGCCGTACTCATCAAATTCGCTCTCAGCTGGGATTTGAGGGCTTTCCTATCATCGGTGACAAGGCTTATGGCTCATCCATTGCCATTTCAAATCATGAACAGATTTGTTTGCAGGCCTGCGTTTTGATGATGCCGGCTCTAAAGCCCTCTCAAGCTCCATTAAGCTTCAAATTGAATACGAGACCTTGGTCTCAGGCTCCTCTGTCAGTCTTTTCGGTTTGATTCTTTTCAGAATTATGCTGCAATAGAGATATAGTTAAATAAATCAGAAACTTAAGGAGTGAGTTTCATGGCGAATACATGCTCAAAATGGCAGACAAAAAGCGTTCTTATTTTGTCGCTGTTGTTCTTGCTTTCTTGTAATCCAGTGGGTTTCCGCGGAAAACAAGATCAAAGCGCAGTGACCCCTGATAGTGTGCCGACAACAACGACGGTCACAATTACGACCGGCAGCACATCCACAACAGTTCCACCAGCGATGACACAAATTCAGTGTCAGGTTCGCTTGAATGGAAATCAAACAGCAGTGACTCTTCCCTCGACAGGGCCGAATCCAACAGTCTCCGCAAACTGCAATCCAGCGAGCGTGAACTATTCATGGACAGTTACTCGCGGTGGCGGAGCTGTTGCTGTTCCCGGATTGACCGGGGCCAGCAGCACTCCAGATTTTGTCTCCGTAGGGCCTGGAACATATTCCATTGTTCTGACAGCAACGGCGACAAATTATCTACCTTATACTTCGACTCCGGTCACGGTGGTCATCAATCAACCACCTGCTCCTGTGCCAAATGTGAATTGCACTCCGAGAATAAATGGCAACCAAACGGCTGTCACCTTGGCAGCCAATGTGACTCAAGCTCAGTTCGATGCAAACTGCCAACCGGTGGACGCTTCTTGTGCTTGGACGGTGATGTTGGGAACTCAAGCCTATGTTATTCCGGGACTCAGCAGCTGCAGTTCGAATGCGGATTTCGCAAATGCAACTCCGGGAACATATTCGATCTCTCTGACCGCCACTCGCCCGAATCACAATACGTATGTGTCCCCTTCGCCTCTGACGGTGACTGTCCCTGCTAAGACAACGAGAGATGTGAGCACCAGCAAAACGGTGACCATCCAAGACAACCAATTGGATGTGACCTTAATCATCGATGATTCAAATTCGATGCTTGCCGATAATCAGAAGCTGGGTCAAAGATTGCAAGGCTTCGTTTCTGATCTGACGAGCGCTGGGTTTGACTGGCAAATGTGTGTGACGGTGACTCATGCTCAGCAGTTAACAGCGAGCGACCCGACGCTTTATTGGGGAGCTTCACGTTACTGGGTGGGTGCAAATTCAGGCTATATCTTGAAGCCAAATTCAGGAAATATTTCTCAAATCTTCCAAGATACGATCATGCAAATAGGTGCCGGCTGGGCTGGTACAGATGACGAGCGCGGAATCAAAGCAGCTTGGTGGCATTTGTGGAATGGTGACATTCGCTATAGCGGAGCCTCTGGTTGCTACCGTAAAGATGCGGGCCTTGCGACTTTGATAATTTCCGATGAAGATGTCAGATCCATCGGCGGAGATATCTCTCAGCAATATTACGCTGGTGAGTACAAAGTTCTTGAGAACGATGATCTTCCACAAACTTATGTGAATTATGTGAAAGAAGTTTTCGGAAACAATAAACGTTTCGCGACCAACTCGATCATCGTGCGCCCAGGAGACTCGACTTGTATGGCTCAGCAAGATGCCGCGGGGTCTAAATCTCATTACGGTACAAAATACAATGAACTCTCTCTCCTGACTGGTGGCGGAGTCGGCAGCATTTGTGACAACGATTACACCAACAACTTGAAATACTTTAAAGATCAGATCGTGAAAGAAATGGCTTCCCTTCCACTGGAATGCAATCCAGTAGGCAATGTGAACGTCAGCTTCTCCAATGGCTTTACAGCTGTGACTCGAGTTGAAAACGGTGTTTTATTCTTTAATCCCAAAGTTCCCGTGGGTGTCACCATCCGCGCGGACTATAAGTGTGCACTCTAGTCGCACCATAGGTGCGCAAAAAAGGAAAAACGATGAGAAAAATATTATCTTTACTCATTCTAACCAGTTCTATAGCGATGGCGGAGACTCCGGTGAAAACCGTGGTCTGCCAATTACAAAGCTTTTCTCACTGTGCGGATTGCAGCAAACGTATCCCTGCTTCTTGTGAGAATCACGCCTTCAACGGTTCTTTGGATGTGAATATTAAGCCTGTGAAATTGCACTGGCTTGAAACGAATGGCAAAACGGGAACTGAAAAACTGGTTGTCGAAAACAATAAGAAGACTTTGAAAGAAATCAAAGTTGGAAAGTTCAAAAGACAATTAGTCGCAGTCGAAGTCCCCGCAAGCACGGCTCTTTACAAAGATCAGTCATCAACTCAAATCGCAGCGACGATGTTGCCTTCAGCACAAAAGCGAGCCATCGCCAGTGAGGCTGGAAGCAAAATCGGAGGCGTTGAGCGAGCGCAAAAAGCTTGTGGTCAGAAAGGATGTTTATGAAAACCTGGAAATTTACAGTTGCTTTTTTCGCAGCCAGTCTCATGGCAAATTCACCTCTGGCAATGGCAGCAACAGATGCCAACGTGAAAAGAGAGTATAATCAATTCTTAAAAAATCAGGTTCTTGCCGAGGGCACGACCCTAAATTCTTTCTACAGTAAGACACGAAATTATATGGATTCTCAGAGCCAGGCCATCACTGAAGCTTGGCTTGAAAATTTTGGTGCAGACAATATGCCCAAAGTTGAATCTCAAGTGATCAAAGATAAAAATGGCCGCGAGACCCTGAAGTTGATTATTAGCAAACAGGGTGTCACCGGCACAATCATGATCAATGAAGATGATGATTATGCGACAATAAACGGTCAGAAATTTCATTACCTCGAAGCGGGAAATATTTCCACGGTCGTTAATCGCTTGGCTGCTAACGATAGCACTTATAAAGCCATGGCCTTAGAAATCAACGCGCAAACCAAGCCTCGCTCGTCTGCCTATGATGTTTTGACTTTAGAGCAATTCATGAAATTGAAGCCCATCAAAAAGGTCGAATACTTGAGCCTTTACCGTGGTGTTCTTGAAGCCGCTCAACGAGTCAATTTCACGCGCTATGGAGCGATGAATGAATCCGAATCAGCGCAGAACTATGCAAGTACGAACGGCCTTCACCCGCTTCTCGCATCTTCTATCGCTTTTGCTGGGACAAGACCTGCTGATGGGACCAAGTGTTTGGTTGCAGGAACCGTCAGCGAATACCGGAATGGCAGCTGTTATTCGGATCCTAACGAGCGCTTCAATCAAGAATGCGTGAGCAGTGGAGGCGGCAATGTCGCTTGTAATCCTTTGGTATATGGTTTTAAGCTGACGATCAAAGGTGGAAGCCCCACACCCGTTCCGCATTGTTTGAATAAAAATAACCAGCCTCAGTTTACTCAATCAGCGACAGCAGATTGCAATTCAAAAAGCCCTCTTCGTGGAGAGCCTGGCAGCGTTGAGAGAAATCAAAGCTACCAACAAATCTTGACCACTTTTTACAGCGCAACGGGTGGCAAAGAGAATTTCTCTGAGTGCTTTAATGAAAAAGGGGAAGCCAGCAAAAAATGCGCTGATTATTTTCAGCCTCAACTAGAAGCTTTTAAACAAGTCAAAGAAGCAGCTGATCTTGCCTGCCAAAATAAAACTCTTCCGGATCAACCGAATGCTTGCGAGTCTTTAAGACAAAGAGCTTTGGATTTAGCTTTGTTTGCTGAAGGTGAACAGACCCCTCCTGCTCCCATTCCGGTAATTATCGAAAAATCGAAAGAGCAAACTGATTGCGAAAAAGATCCTAAGAACAAATGGAACAAAGAAAAGAAAACTTGTGAAAAGCCACCGGTGCCGGCTCCAGTAAAGGAAGAAAAACCTAAACCTGAGAAAGAGAAATGTGAAAAAGGCAATAAATCGATCAAGTGCAACCCT
>JACCDR010072997.1_pt1 | contig 14351 bp, 19 predicted proteins | sample 7446431 | NCBI WGS metagenome assembly JACCDR01 (sample SAMN15323443, study PRJNA562643) | freshwater metagenome | isolation source: river surface water | place: USA:Blue River Watershed | collected 2017-08-17 | reverse complement strand
TACGCACGACTTAAATCCACATAACATAAATACGAACAACTTAAATTCGCATCACATAAATACGAACAACTTAAATTCGCGCCACATAAATCCGCATAACTTAAATTCGCACGACTTAAATTCGCGCCACGTAAATCCGTATCACGTAAATCCGTACCCCTTAAATTCGCACGAACCCCTCCCTCTTCACCTCTCAACCACTTCCCATGTAGATCTAAAACCTTCGCAAGTTCTACTTTATCCACTTACCTCCTCATCACTTACATCCGCTCCCCGTAAATCCGGATGAGGTAAATCTACATCCGCTCCCCGTAAATCCGCCTCAGGTAAATCCGCATCACGTAAATCCGGATGAGGTAAATCTACATCCGCTCCCCGTAAATCCGGCTCAGGTAAATCCGCTTTAGAACCACCCTCTTCACCCCGGAACCACTTCCAATACCGTTCTAAAATCTTCGCAAGTTCTACTTTATCCATATTAATCCTCCAATAAAAATGATGTAAGAAAATCTCTCAGACCCAATACATCGCTTATCTTAAATCTAAGCCCTTCTCTATCCATTACTCCATACTTATCACGCGCCAAAATCGTTAATACAATACCCATATATCCAAACTCATCCTTCTCTTTATCAAAAGAGACATCATATCCGTTAGAGGTACGCACAACATATTTATTCATGTTTTTCATTAAAACTCTCCCATATACTCGTTTTCCGATCTCACCACATCCCTGTGCAATTTTTCCATAATCGGAATGGCCCCCCTCAACTTGTTCTTACCTTTAGTGCTCAACTGATATTTGACTTTATTGCCGCATTTATTCTTCTCTACCAATCCTAAATTTATCAATAAATTAAAATTTCTCAATATAGTAGTACGTTCTGCTCCTATCCTTTCTAAGATTTCTTTATGCGAAATACCATCCTCCAAACATTCCAATAAAAAAAACTGTACCGAGGTAATACCAGTCCCCTTTAGCTCATTATTCGTAACGGCCGTAAGCTTGCGCGCCGTTTTCTGATAACGCAACACCTCATGATCTGCATCACACTCTTTTATAAAATCAATATGTAATAAATCACGCATCTTTCAAGACCCCTTTATTATTGTGTATACGCACTCTAGCACACTGTTTTCCTAATTGCAACATTATTTCTCTAATATTTTTAATGCCCTTTTCTTGTCGTTTTTTTTTGTAAGACGTTTCATCAAATCCTATTTCTAAAACATTTTTTTGTGCGATCTTAATTTCTGGGCGATTCGCCAACGACGTGTATTTTCTAATAAATACCGTAAATTCAATCGGGGTGCGCGGGATCACATCTCCCCTTTTCTCATATTCCCCTCCTAAAATTTTCTCTACGCCTCCTAAAATTCTGTAAGGAGAAAAATCCCCTAACAAATCCATCCATCCTGCAATGGCATCCTCTCGGGACAAATCCCCGTAAAAATAAGAAATGCCCCCTACCGTCCTTGCCATAATCCCTAAAATTGCTAAAACAAAAAGACGCCTCTGTGCCACTTCATAAAAACTTAAAAGCAAATCTCCACTCACCATGTCGCCAAATCCTTGTTCAAAAATCCCATAGCGCGCACATAACTTCTCAACACTCATACCACTACCTCTTTTATCGCTTACCTTCATCCCCCACTTTTTTATTCCTAAGCATTTCAGCTAACTCTCTCTTCACACTCTCCATCTCTTCTAAACCGTTACGCTTCCTAACTGACATCCTTGACCTATTCTGAATCTCTGATTGTCTTCTAATCTCCCCTATCTCCTCCACGGGGTTGTTCCAGCACTCTCCCTTCAACCACCGTTTTGGGTGTTTCCAAGGGGGGGAAAACATCCCTAAGCGCTCCTTTTCCGATTTCTCAAGAATTTGCGATTCTAGCGACTTTAAAATTAAACCAATGGTAAGGTGACACCTACCGCTTAAAAACGCCTCCTTGGCCGCTTTTTTGTCGATTTTGACTGGGTATAGCTTCCAGAAGCTTTCGAAGGCTTCTTCTTTTTTTGACCCCCCCCCATCAAAAAAAAAGTTATCCACAGGTTCCGGAAAATCTTTTTTGTTTGTTTTTTTATTTGTTGTATTCTCTGAAAGTATTCTTTGTTCCTTATTACATCGCGTCATTTTGACGCCATGGAGGGCGTCATTTTGACGGTGTGTGATCGCGTCATTTTGACGTTGTGCAGCACCACAGTTTAGGCTCGATGAAGAGCTCTCGGCGCTCTCCAATTTTCGCTGCAATAATTCTATCGCTTCCTCGTTGACCGAGTACCAAACAGTCCTGTCTCTTTTGTCAACTGACAAAAATGCACCCAGGATAAGATTTTGTGCTTTCAAGGAAGCCAAGGTGCGCTCAACCGTCTTTTTTGACCAAAAAGGAAACTCTATTACCCAATCGTCATAGGTCTTGTATACCCACCGCCTCCCGTTGAATACATTTTTGCTTCTTCGGGGGGATATCCAGTACTGTATTTGTTGTAAAAGAATTGCCTCGTTTTGCCCTATAAGACACACTAGGCGCGGCCCTAGAAGACGTGGTTTTTCTTTTAAAATAGTTTGGTTCATAGGGAACGCTCCCTTAGCCACGGCTGTAGCATAGGGTGGTCAAAGTTTATGGTGTATAATTTTATCCCCTCTGAGGTGCCCCACGCGGGAATTTTTTCTATAAAAAGTTCTTCTTTTACTAAGGTTTCTAGTGTTTCCGATAGTGTTTTATCGCATAAAAATGATAGGGAGTCTATCCATTCTTTTTCTGTATTATTTACCCAATAGCGCCCATCTTCATAAACCGTATACACATTATCTACTAAAAAATAATAGGTTTCTTGCAATAATATGCTTTCCAATAACCCCACGTGCTTTATCAAATCACGACACAGCACAATAGGTTCTTCGTTCCACAGTAAAGGGGAACTCACTTCCAATTTCGGTTGTTTTTCACTCATTTTCTATCCTCCTACTTTTAATGTATTCAAAATCCCGTAACAAATCTCTGCCCAACAATTTTAATTCCATAATTCTTTTTTCCTCATTTAGCATAAGTTGCCCATATAGGAAATCAGAAAGACGATAGCGGCTAGCTTTCTCTTTCTCTTTTTTTGTAAGCCCCTCTGCATTGTTGAAAATTTTACGAATTAATCGCTCTTTATTGACTATATGATAGGTGCTCAACAACAATATCCATAGGGTTATGGCAGTCATTGAGCCTATAATAATAGCGCCTAAGTATTTTTCTAAAAAATCACACACTATTAACCCAGTTTCCATTATCTTCTATCCTCGTAACGATTCCACGCATTCCTTTCCCCCTCTTTTGTATTGTATTTCTCAAAGTTTTCTTCCATCGAATGCGCTTGTACGCGCCCACTCCAATCCCCTACCAAATACCCAAAAAACAACGCAATCGCTAAGAGCGTTATCATGGTGTGTAAATTAACTTCAATATTAGCTCGCTTCTTTCTATAATTACGCATGTTAAAATATCCCCCTTTGGCTAAGGTATTTTTGATACGCTTCCTCTTCCTCTCTCCATTCTAAAATTTGCCTATCGGAAACTTCCGGATACTCCTCAAAATCCTCCACTATTTCATTCATTAATATTTTGTTTTCATATAAAAACGTTAAAATATGTTCTGAAAAACGCATTATTCTCCTCCTTCTACATATACACACGTGTAAATATTTTCTATGGTATCAATATGGCAATTAATACCCCCTACCTTCCGCTGCATCTGGATTATCTTCTCTAAATGTATGGAATGATCTGCTGAATAACGATGTATAAACCCTCCTATAATAAGGATGTAAGACAGACAGCTCGTTAATAGCGTTACCATAAATAAAATCCCTAATGCACGTTCCGCGCTAGAACCGTCTCCATTAAGTCCTAATTTTCTAAATATGCTTACTGGTATCATTGTGCTTCCTCCTCTTTAACCATAAGTAAATCCCATGCTTTTTCATCTTCTAACATCTTGGCTAAGACGCGCTGCCCTGCTTGCTCCGATAATTCACTAATCGTTGCCAATCCTTTTTTTTCCAAATACTTATTCATCCTGTCTCCATATTCATCACATGACGCGCAAATGGTTATTAAATCTTTAAGAGTACTTTCAGATATTGGGTTAATAACGCGTTCTGTATGTTTTAATAAAGGTTTTTTATTAGACTTATCTTCTATTGCCCCATAAAAATCTTTTCCTTCCATTTCTTCTATGGTCGGCATGCTACCCAAAAGCTCCGGGTAAATTTGGCGAAGTCCTTGCGCTTCCGTACATTTTGCGAGCTGCCCATGTTGGCGTTTAGACCACATTTTATTAGGCGCATCACTTTTTTTTGCGGTTCCATAGTTTTCTTTCCAGTACTCTATAACATTAAACTCTGCTATTTTGTTTTTTAGTTGACGGTAAAATACCATTGAACACCATTCTGGATAGGCTACTGCAACACCCCCAATATTTTCTTTTATATTGGGGCCAAATACAGGCGCAGAATGCCCTAAGTAATCACCACTCCTCTGCGCCTTAATGCGATATAAAGTAATACTAGGCAATATTTGTGCACGTTTCACCCATTTTCCCGGCTCATATTCATAATTAACATATGTGATATGGTAGGGCTTTAATAACGGATCAATAGCAGTCGCTCTACAGTACGCTAATACTAATTGCACCGTTGCTTCGTCTGCGTCCGGATATAAAACAGAACGCATAACTTTTAAAACATTTTGATCATTTTCTACACCACTTAACTCACTGCTCATTTTTCACTCCTTTTTCCAATAAAATCTTGTTATATATCTCCTCCCGATGCACGGACACCTCGGAAGGCGCCGTTATACCAAGACGGACCTGCTCACCATTCACCCCTAAAATCGTCACCTTGATGTCATCCCCTATCATTATAGATTGAGAATATCTACGCGTTAAAATTAACATTTACTCTTCCTCCTTAATGAAGAACTGGACCCTTAGAATCACCATCCGCATCCTCTCCACGCAACTCTTTGATTTGCCTTTCTACTTCCATTAAACTCGTGATAGCCCCCTCTACAATCTGGGTTCCCGTGTATAAAAATAAATTACCTATTGCGTTTTGCAACAGCGCTTGTTGGAGGGCGTTTAACGGCCATTCATTTCCAATCTCCCGCGCCACACCCTCACATATCTCCGGGCTAATGGCCTTATCAAAATCGCTGGTAAATTTAACTAAAAGTGATTTAATATCTACAGCTTTCGCTAACGCCATAAAATATTTGCCTGCCATTTCTTTTGCGCTCTCTATGTCCATACTTTTACTCCTACCTTAAAAATTAGTGATATTACACTCATCATAATAAATAGGGATTTCCCTAGTTGATATACGCATTTGTCAGTGCGATGTGTGCGATATTGTCCATACGTACATAGGGTAATTTCGCTGGTATTCCTACAGATTTTGTACTATTATAGGTAGGTCATATATAAACATTTTTCTCGGAAGTACCCTCTACTTCCGAGTTTTTTAGGAGCTAATCCATGATTGATAAAGAATTGTATGAAGATATTGAAAAAGGGGTATCGGATTTTATAACCAACACCATTCAAAAAAACCTGAAAAAAACCCTCAATTCTTATCGAAAGCAAGAGAGAGCTCGCCATGAGAGCGGGAAGGTGGGAGGATTTGGGGAAGATAAAAAATTTCAGTGTGATCCTCTCTTGATAGCGCGGGAGCGCTTTGACCAATTAAAATCTTTGATTGATAGCGTAGTCCAAAAAACCCTAAGTGATATTGAAGAGAATGCATTTTCTAAAGCCTTAGTAGAGTTTTCGGGATATAAGGAGATTACGGAAGATGACTGAAGAGGTTCATCTTTGGAATATACAAAACGCCGCTGTCTCGAAAGCTATCTTTGACCATCTCTTTCAAATAGAAGAAAAGATAGACACTATTGCACAGGCATTAATTCTAAAAGGATACGATATACTTCCTATAAAAAGACCTCGTAGCGCCCAGGCGATCGGTGAATAGTAGAGCCCAAGTGTTTCCGTTGAGCAACCGCTAAATACCTAAATGCATCTGCGCCATGATTGGCCCAGGATTTTGTGGGTTTTTCTGCATAGATTTTATTTATGGGGTCCCACTTCCTTTTGTATTCTCGTAGTGCATTAATGCCTAAGGCGCAGTGTTCCACATGGAACCTGCAATAGGGCAATAAACTTCTTGCTGCTTGAATGCCTTCTAGGATGGGTAATTTTGGTCCTACTTCAAAAAAAATTCCTGCGTCTGCGCATTCGGCTAAGGTTCCTCGTGGGCATGCAAAAGTTTTGTGTTCCAAATCATGGGGGCCCCCGTGCAATCTGGGATATTTAAATCCCCGTTGATAGGCTAAGTCTTGTAATTGCTTTGCGTAATAGGGGGGACCTTCTTCGTTGCCTTCTAGATAATAAATTAAGTCAATGTGGCCTTGTGGATTAAATTGATAAAACCAAATGGCCGTGGAGTCGGTATAACCAATATCCCAGGCCGTATAGACTAAGGCATTGGGATTAAATTCAAAGTTGCAAATACGACCTTCTAATTGTGCACGTTCCATTTCACGGCTGTAATAGGCCCCCGGCATTCCTACATCCCAATCACAATAGTATTCTTGTCGGATGCTTTCTTCGGATATACCTTCGGCGCGCACGAGTTCTATATCTTCATCTGTGAAGATACGGCTACCGTCGTGCTTAAAGGTTTGTTCAATGTTTAAGTATTGAGAAAACCATCGGGGGTTTTTTTCTAATAAGTGGAACTTGTGATAAAAATGATTTTGTTTTCCGCGGCAGGTTCCGTTTATGAGATTAAAGCCTTTATGTCTCAGTAACATGGGACTAATGGCCTCATAGGCTCCTGGGTTGTGGTCTTGAAACTCCGACCATAATGCGCCTTTGGCGTCTAACCCTAAGAGTCCTCTGTAATTATCGGTCCCCGCGAATTGAATGATAGCCCCATTTTTATATTCACAATAAAGGTCTGAGTTATTAGGTTCGCGCGCTAATAATTGGCGCGGGATTTTGTCGATTATCCGTTGCCCGGTTGTTGGATCTACGGCACGCCAAATCGCTTTTTTTAACTGCTTTGCTTCGGGAAATAAATAGAGATATAACCCTGGCTCTATAAGCGCCGCGCCTTGCAGCGTATTAAAATCTAAAGCGTCTTTACCCCCTCTTCGGTGTATGCATTTTATCTGATTGCGTATACCTTTTTTAAAAAAGGCGTCTAAGGCTAATACTTGATGCGGGTAAGGAGACCATCCTTGAAAAGGAAATTTAATACAGTTGTAAGAGGTGAGAGCTCCGGCCGATTTGTCCACTGTTTGGGTTAAGCTACCAAAATTATCCGAAGCTCTCATGAACCATTATTTTTTACGAGCGGCGCGTTCTTTCCCTTTTTTTGCCATCGCTTCCATCTTGTCTTTACCATATTTTTTCATGCCAGCAGCAGCGGCTACCGCGGCAGGATTTTTAGCCCCGCTTTTTTTTGCGGCCGCTTCTACTTTTTTAAAACGTTCACCCGAACCTAATTTAGGTTTTTTGTCTGCCATTTGCTCGTGCTCCTATGTTGAGGTACCCATGAAATAAAAACTGTTAATCGCAAAATTCTTTAAAGTTAAATTGCGCGTTAAAGTATATACTTGAACGCTATTGGTTGTCATGGAATCTACTTTCATTTGCACAATCCCCGTTTGCGTAGGATTGGTAGGGTCCGTAATAACTTGGTCAGAACACATGCCACCCATCTGGTAAAATAAATTGCCAAAGGGAACTTGAAAAGTTACTAAGTATCGCCCTACAGACACCTGTGTAATATTACCGCTAATGCCGTAGGCATCCCTTGTTGCAAAGGCCAACGGTGCGTTCGAGAAATTCACCCAGGCTTGTAACATTCCTTTGTGCGCATCCATAACCTGAGGCGTAACCGCCGTGGTTGCATTAGTGCCAGCCAACACTTGTGCGCGCGAAGAAGGTGTCACCGTAATCGTTCCGGCAGCCGTAATAGGCCCACCCGTGGCTAAGCCAGCCGTTGCAATATTGATTCCGCCGCTCGTGCTCGCAGGTGTAAAACTTTCCATAGCAGTCCCTGCCGCATTCATTCTCCACGCGGTTAAAGGCGTTAAGCGCGGAAGCAATAAATCACGGCCAGTCGTAACATTGCTTTGAGTCACATTGTAATGAGGGCTACGAGAACCGCTCGCATACGTGTTTTGGCGTATCATGAGTACGTCTCGATTAAAGTCGCGGTTTACCATATCGGGGGTAAAGCCACTTACGGAGTTATATTCAGACGCTCTTTCATTAGGCATAGCAAGCGATAGGGTTATTACATCTCCTGCGCTTGCAGGCGTTAGAAGTGTAACGGTGCCTCCGTTAAAATCCAGCGCAAGCGTTACGGTATACTGCGTGGTAATGGTTAATCGATTGGAAATATCATTGGGTACGGTTGCAGCCGGAGTGCGATAAACCGCTAAATCGGTAGTGGCTAATGCTGTAAAATTATAAGCAAATACCGTCTGTCCAGCCGTTGCTATAAAATATTGCGGAAAGGGATTATTGCTAATAGGCATTCCTATATCCTCTTAGGTCAGTATATATATTCTTCATAGGTCACGCAATTTTTGCCTTCGTTCTCGGCGCGTTCTATCGGTTGTCATGCCGAAATATCCTGTGGCTTGACGTTGTGTAGCAGGTAAATCTAAACCTTCTATTAAGCTGTCCGTTAAATAAGTGGTGTACCAATTATGAAAAATGGAAGGGGTTAAATTGCGTAAGGATTTCACTCCTTTTTGATTGAATTGCCCACTAGCCAACATGTTTGCGGTTTCTTGCAAACTATCGAAAACCGAGGCCATAGGCCCTAAAGCCACCGAGGACATTGCGCGTTGTGAGAAGCGATCGGATTTTAAAGCATCCGTCCACGGCGTAAATGCCATGCTCAACATCAATTGGGTTTGATGCGCCATTACTCCCAGTACCCCTGAATTGGTAATACCACCAATTAGTATAGAAAGAGGGTCTAAATCTGGAACTTCACCGCGTGATATTTGACGCAAGGGGTCCACCATACAAGAAGCAGTGATCATCATCATGATGCCCATAAATTTATTAGCATCGGGGGCGCTCAAAGTAGGCAGCACAAAAGCATTGGTTGCACCAAAACTATAGTTCATAAACTGCGTCATGAGACTTACGAAAGGGTTGCGCATAAACAAAGGAATGTCTAGCATATTGGGTTTTAATATCAAACTATGCACTTCCCGATGAATAGCTTTTTGGATCGCCAAAGAAGCACCCCCGTCTTGCCATTCTCCAAAGCGTTCCCCATACTTTTTATACTGCTCTCCAATTCTTTTTATAAGCCCTTCGTCGGTAATATTTAAAAATGCCAATCGTTGTCGGTCTCTTTTTAAAACCTTCTTCCCATCGACTATCCTGCTAATGGTGTCAAAGGAATGACTAGCCGACATACTAGCGCTTAAGGTTTCTAATAAATCTCCTATCCAATTCGTGCCCGATGCTTGCATAGAAATATTAGTACCTTTTTGCACCACTCCCTCAATCAACCCCGGCTTTAAATTGACGGCCGCATCGGAATAGCCGTACATGTGATCTACTAAGCGATTGGTATACTTATTCAGCGCTACCGCTGCCCAGTCCGCTTGTTTCTTGCTTAAACTCCATCTTGATTTAGAAAGTAAATTCCTAATAGGGGTTTCAATCGTTTTCCAGGGTCCATGCTGCATTGCGTTGGCGAAATATTCTGGGCCTTGTAACAAAAACAAATTACCCAGCATCCGCATAGTGTTGTACATCTTGGCGATACGTAAGCCACTCGCAATCTTTTTACCCGAACTAAAGCGCCCACCTACGGGCACAAATTCCCCCCAGAATACGGCATCCGCACTTCCTATCAAATCAATAGCTTTATGGTATTCTTTGTATAGCTTGTCTAAGGTTTTCTTATCCGTAACGCCACGCTTTTGCGCTTCGTATTCTCGCTCCGTACGCTGCAATAACTGAAGCATTCCCTCCTTGGAATTGGTTCCTAAACGATTCCACATATCTTCATAGGCCACATGCTTGGATACCCAGTTACTATGCATCTCCAATAGCTGCAAAGAATTTCTCACTAAATACCTATCCATTAGCTGTTCTCGCACCGGGTTAACACGTCCTTTAATCGGTATACCCGTACCCCGTCCTTTTAAAAAGTTACCCATTTGCGACAATTGCTGCTCGGGCGTTTGCTCCGTAATTTTGTTGAAATACTTTAATACCAGAGAATCAACCGTAGTCATTCCTTTTGTATGTTCAGTAAGGGGTAAATCGGGGAGCACCTTCCTTAGAAAAGGTTTTTTTTCTGGGTCTCTAAACTTCACAGGATATTTTGGACGCTTACCATTCTTTAAAACAACTTGCCGAACATATCTTTTATCTATTTTCCCCGCTAAAAAGTCTGCTTCTAATTTATTATAAAGGGCGTCCAGTTTTGCTTGATGTTCCGCGATATCTAGCTTTTCCTTTTCCAGTGCGTGTTTTTCTTCCTGGGTGCTCGCTTCTTCTACTCCTTCTAATCTTTTCTTTTTAGCGGCTACGGCTTCCTTGCGCGTCTTGTCCAAAGCTTCACGAGACCTTTCTAGGCTAGCTTCTAATTCTTGTTTAGACATTTTTTCTAATTGCGCGCGGTCTTTTGTTAAGCCTTCTTTATTTTTACGTAAAGCCCTGCGAGACTTTTTAAAGAAATCGTTTAATATTTTATCTTCTTTAGCCCACTCATCATTTAATTCGGCCTTGTTTTCTTTTAAAAGGGTTTTCTCTTTTGAATACAGTTCTTTCAATGCTGCCTGCAAGGCTTTCTTGTTTTCCTTTAAGCGCGCGCTGGTATTATCAGGGGCGCCAATTTCCTGCCGGATAAGCTTTGCTTCTTCACTTTTACCATATTCCCGTATGGCATCTGCTTTTTCCTTAAACCGTTCTCTAATATTTTTTGCTTCTAATTTTGTGTCATCCGTAATCCCATCCACTTCTTTTTTATACTTTTCTTTTAAGGCATCTACCTTTTGGTTGCGTTCTTTTATACGCGCTTCTATTTGTTCCTTATGTCGTCCCGTAGCGACCGCTTTCTCATTATCAATAACCTTTTGAAAAGTCTCGGCTTCATATTTTCCAGCTTCACGGGCTTCTAATTTTGCAGTTGCATTACGACGAGATAGCTCTTTATCTAACTCTTTTAATTCTGCTCGTATCGTTTTTTTTGCGGCTACGTATTTTTTACGCGCTTCTAGGGCACGCTCTTTTTTACGTATTTTCTTTTTATTAATAAGCTCGCTTAAAGCTTTTTCGGTATCCGCTATGGGTTTTCGTAAACCTTCAAGCTCTGCTTTTTCTACCGCACTAAAAAGAGGTTGATGGGTCAAATATTCTAAAGGTATCTTCCCTACCTCTATTAATGCATCAATTTTTGCAGCTTCTTCTTTACGTAAACGTTGCAACTCCTTAAGTTCGGCTTGGGCGCTTTTAAGAGGGGAAGCCTGTGGGCGTTCTGCGCCCGTTCCAAAGCTTTCCAAAAGCTGTTGGATTTGCGATACGCGCTCACTATCAAATTTCCCCATTTCCCCTAAGCGCTCTAAGGGATTGCCCGAGGCAATATTTTGAGGCCCCTCCGTTCCAACGGGAAGGGGTTCCGTGTCTAAGATAGAATATTTCTTGTTGAGCTTTATAAACTCCTTTTTGTTGCGAATAGCCGTTCCTAATAAATCATAGGTTTGACGCAAAGGCGCAATCCCTGCGTTCAATTCTAATAAGCCTTCTCTTAATACGGCTTTAAATCCTTCGGGGTCTTGAATGATTTTGTTCACATCATAGACACGATTAAGATACGCTTTAGCACCTTTCACCAGATGGGGGACATTCGGAAACAGTGATACCCGCACCATCTCATCCACCAAGAAGTCATAGTGTGCGCTGACGAGTGTTGCGGCTTTTTCTACCGCTTCCCGTAAAGGGCCTTCACTTAAGGTATAGGAAACATTGGCGTTGGAAATAGCTTTCCCTACTTCTTCAAAGAAAACATCGGGCTTAATATCCTTACTAAAGGATGCTCTTACTTTATCCAATGGTAATTTCTTGCTCAGCTCCCCCATGTTCCGTTGGATATATTCCCAATAGATAGTGGTGGCTTCTCGCCCCACTTGGGTGGATTTGGCGACCAAAAACTTATACGCCGCTTCTGCGCTTTCTTGGCCTTTTCCTGCTAAGGTCCCCGCATAAGGCGTATTAAAGGAGGCTAAATTTCCTACGAATTCCCGTACGCTTCCGTATTGGCTTTGTGCCGCACGCACAATAGGAGATTGTTTTAACCACGGTTGAATAGCTTTTACAAATAAGCTTTTCTGCGCATAATCGGAAAACCCATAATCTATAAAAGCTTGGGCTGCTTTTACCGCTTTGTCTTGAGCCGCTTTCGCCGCCGTATCTAAGGGGTCTACTACGCCTTCCATCGCAGTGGCCTTCAGTGTAAAAGTGCCATCGGGCTTTATATCTTCTACAATCTCTACGGCATCGGACGCCACTTTTTCGTATATTTTTTTAGCGCTGCGTATTTTACGGCCCGCAAGCGCGCCTGCCCCTCCTACAATCAGTCCGCTAAAAGCAGAATCAATCAGGGTGTCACGCGCAAAATCTTCCCCCTCTCGGGTATAAGATTGGGTGTATCGCAAAAAGTTCCTACTAGCATCTTGTGCGATCACAGAAGGCCAGGTTTTCATTAAGGCTTGGGCCGTTCCCTTTCCAATACTCGCAAATTTCTGAATCCCAAAGACAGGTAATAGCCACGAGGTCAAGCTTCCAACGGTAGCCCCCGCAACACGTCCTACAAACGCCGAAATCCCACTACCGTTCTCGATGATTTTTTGATCATTCAATTCTTGTAAAATACGTTTCTTCGTATAATCGAATTCGGTTTTAGAGTGGGTAATAAATAACGCTCCTTGATAGTCTTCGGGAATGTCTCCCATAAATTCTTTGGATGCATCGAAAGGATTAAGCAACCTATCTTCATTCATCTTTTGCTGAATAGTGGCGCGCTCATATTGTTTTTGTATAGCAACAATATCCGCTTCTTCCTTAAAGGCCGCTTTAAAGGTCTCCCAGTTGGAACTTTTTGGGGGCTTATTCGCCTCAAAATTAAAAGGGTGCGCTTCTTCTGTGCCGACAGCCCCAGGACTTTTTGGAACAAAACTAGGAGACTTAGGATTGCCTACCTCTGTAAAATACTCTTTTTTTTTGTCGTCTTCAGTCATATAGCGCAGGCGTGGCCTTCTCAGAAGATTTTATATATTTTCCTAGTGAATCTTCTCTATTTTTTTCATTTTGTATGTCTTGCTCTCTTTTTTGTATTCTTTTTTGCCGTTGTTCTTCCTCAAATCCTTCTACATCTAAACTATAGCGAAGTGCTTGATGGTTTTTGTCCAGTATCGGTTTCAAACCTTTTTCGGTTTCTATCCAAATGGACCAAGAAGGTATACCACCGGCCCCTGGATTAGGCGTCAGCGAATCCGATCTCAAAACAACATTCCCTTCTATAACCGTATGTTCTGGATCTTCAAACACTTGTCGCGCTTTAATAGGCTCTGGATTAAAAAATACCCCCTTTGCCGAGTCCAATACTCCTTCTGCATATCCTACAATCCCTTTGTATTCCTTTTCTTTAGGACGCATCACTTCAAAACTAAATCCTACATCCGGCAAATCTTTTACCTGCGCTTGAACCGCTTCTAACAAATTACCTACTTGGTGATAGGCTAATTGATCTCCACCGGGTATCCATTGATTGGGGGCGCTCCGCATTTCCTGCCGCTCCCCTCCCGTAGGATTGGCCAATGAAAATACTCGTCGGGTTTCCGCAACTCCTATGGCTTTGGCAACTTCATAATTCCCTTTTTCTATATAAGCACCTACCGTATTATTGTAAAGCGTGAGCGCTACTTCATCCGTAACTTGCGATTTCCAGTCGGATAAAACCGATTTTGCTTGCCCTTTCATATCCACATGCCAGTTATAAAATATGGTGTTTACTTGGTCATTTCTAAAACGCGCCACATCCTCGGGCACCCCATTAGGATGACGTAACCCAATTGCCACGGCATTAGCCTTAGATTTTCCTCCTTTTACATAGGAATCTATTTCCAGCGCCGTATGAAAAGTAGGTTTCGATAATCCAGAAATCGCCACAGGATTCACTTCATTCAAATAGCCAATCGCTTTAGAAGCATCCCCTACTAAATCCGGATCTAAAGATTCCATCGCCGCCGACAGC
>JACCDR012381827.1_pt1 | contig 14353 bp, 10 predicted proteins | sample 7446431 | NCBI WGS metagenome assembly JACCDR01 (sample SAMN15323443, study PRJNA562643) | freshwater metagenome | isolation source: river surface water | place: USA:Blue River Watershed | collected 2017-08-17 | reverse complement strand
ACGTTCCCATCCCACTCCGACTCTCCATTCTCACCAGGAGAGACTTCATTAAGATCAAAGCCAATAATTTTTCGTCCACTCTCGGCGAGCATCGAAAATAAATAATAAACCTGTTCAAGACTCAACCCTCCCGCTACGGGCGTGCCCGTGTTCGGGCAAAGGGCAGGGTCCAATCCATCGATATCAAATGAAATATAAACCTTGTTAGGAAGTTCTTTAATAATTTCAAATGCTAACTGATGCCAAGACTCTCCTCTGATGAGTCGCTTTTTAAGATCCAGATCGAAAAATGTCTTAATTCTATCTTTGTTTGCAGAAATGAAATCAAACTCCTCTTCACAAAAATCTCGAATCCCCACCTGAACGAGCTTTTTGGGAGATAAGGGATCTGTCATCACGTTGTTCATAATAGAAGCATGTGATTCGTGAAATCCTTGATAGCTTTTTCGCAAATCTGCGTGGGCATCAATATGAAGAACTCCAAAGTCACGACCATGAAACTCGCTCACCGCTTGAATTGATCCCAAAGGCGAGGAGTGATCTCCCCCGATGAGGCCCAATAGCTTTCCATCTTTTAAAATCTTTAGTGATTCAGATTTCACCCAGGCCGTAAGCTCTCGACTGGCTTTATTAACTTCTGCGAGCAAAGAAGCCTCCCTCGACTCATCCACCTTAAGATCTGTCCGCATCTGGATAATCTCTTGAGCCTTCGCCTTCAGCTTCATATTTCGCTCATAAATCTCTTCAGAAAAAGGCATCATAAAATACCCTTTTTCATAGGCCTTTTGAGTTTCAAGATCGAACAAATCCACTTGCTCACTCGCCTGTCGAATGATCTTAGGACCCAAACTTGTCCCTCGCCCATAAGAAGTCGTCACCTCCCATGGGACAGGCAACAAAACCAACCTCGACTCTTCTCGAGTAAAGGGCAGACCAAAAATTCCATATTCAGAGGACACCGCCTGAGACGGATCAAATTTCACAGTATTTTCCATAAGTATTCGATAACACAGATCAGCTTCCAGTTGCACAATCTTTTAACTTCTCAGAAAGTGATCTCTACTGGAGGCAACATGATTCACTTGATTCTCTCTTTCGCTCTTTCTTTATCCTCAGCAGCATCACCAAATGCAAAATTTAATATGAACCCACCCAAGGGTGGAGAGATTAATATTAACTTAAAAGCAGAACCAACAACCCTTCACCCCATCCTTTCCTCTGATGGGTATGCTTCAACTGTACAGGGTTATATCATGGACAGACTGGCTTCGAGAAATATCCAAACCCTTGATTGGGAACCAAGATTGGCTGAAAAGTGGGAGATCTCTAAAGATAATAAAATATTCACTTTCACATTGAGAAAAGGTCTGACTTTCAGTGATGGCAAGCCTCTGACGTCAGCAGATGTTAAATTCAGTTTTGATATGATTTTTGAGCCCAAATACAACGCGGCAAACTTACGACCTTATTATGAAAATATTGAAAAAGTAGAAGCACTTGACCCGTTGACCGTTCGGTTTACAGCAAAGAATAATTATTTTTTAAATTTTAACGTTGCTGCAACCATGGATATCTGGCCTATGCATGTTTATTCAGATGTTGAAAAATCAAATCGCATGAATAAAACAATTGTAGGAGCGGGTCCCTACGTGCTCGATCGATATGACCAAGGACAAAGAATCGTTTTGAAGAAAAACCCTACTTGGTATGGTAACAGTGTTGATTCTTTAAAACCGAGTTCAAATTTTGACAAAATCACTTTTCGCTTTGTTAAGGAGCAAGGCGTTTACATGGAGATGCTCAAAAAGGGACAATTTGATATTCATGAGCTTCTTGCTCAAGAGTACCAGCAGATGGCTAATGGCGGAGAGTGGGGAAAATCAGTTTTTAAAGTAAAAGCTGAGAACAGCTCACCAAAAAACTATCGCTATATGGGTTGGAATCTAAAACGAGATATCTTCAAAGATAAAAATGTGAGAATTGCCCTCGGTCATCTTGTTAATATTGAAGAAGCCATTAAAAAATTTCGCTTTGGCCTTGAAGCTCGAGCTGCTGGACCTGCTGATCCAGCATCAGATGTTGTTGATCCATCTGTAAAACCCATTGAATACAACCCAACTAAAGCAGTTGCGATGCTAAAAAAAGCGGGATGGGCCGACACTGACAAAGATGGCATTTTAGATAAGGTTATTAATGGCAAAAAAACAGATCTCAGGTTTAAAATTATGCATTCTAACCAAGAGTTTGAAAAGTTTCTCACATTTTTCCAGCAGGATTTTAAAAAAGCTGGAGTGGGAGTTGAGCTTCAATATCTCGAATGGAATTCTTACATCAAAGCTCTTGAAGCCAAAAATTTTGATGTTATTAGTATGTCTTGGTCGTCTGGTATCGATTGGGATCCCAAGCAAATTTGGCATTCCAGCTCTATGGCCGAAGGTGGCTCAAACCACGTTTCCTACAATAATCCTGAAGTAGATAAATTGATTGATGAAGCTAGAGTGATCGTAGATAGAAAAGAGCGTATTAAAAAACTTAAACGCGTTTACAAACTCGTGGCCGATGATGCCCCTTATGTTTTTCTAAACGCGTTTAAATATGACATGTATGCTTATAAAAATACCGTTTCAAGGACTGGTGATACCTTCAAGTATGACATCGGAACTTCTTATTGGTGGATGGCAAAATAGGTTTATAAGTGTTTCAATATCTTGCACGCAGAATCGTATTAGCAATTCCAACATTCCTAGGCATTACACTGGTCTGCTTTTTAGTTATTAATTTAGCTCCCGGAAGTCCCATTGAACAGAAGATTCAACAACTCAAGTTTGGTGGGGCTGATAGTGGGGGTAAGAGTGGCTCGATCAACTCTCGAGGCGAATCAGGAGTGAACCCCGAAGTCATCGAAGCTCTTAAAAAACAATATGGTTTTGATAAGCCTGTTCTAGAGAGATATAAGATATGGCTCACTAATTTGATGAAGCTCGATTTTGGAGAGAGCTTTACATTTCAAGAGCCTGCAATGGATGTGATTAAGTCGAAATTTCCGGTGTCGCTGCAGTTTGGAGTCGCTTCTCTGATTTTGACCTATTTGATTTGTATTCCACTCGGTATTGCTAAGGCTCTGAAGGCGGGAACGCCGTTTGATGCGGTGTCGGGTTTTATTTTGTATTTTATGTATTCGATTCCCTCGTTGGTGTTTGGGATTTTTTTAATCGTGTTCTTTGCAGGAGGAAGTTATTTTTCGTGGTTTCCGGTAGGAATGCTTTATTCTGATGATTATGATTCAAAAAACTTGTTGGGTCAGATATTAGACCGGGCCCACCACTTTGTGTTGCCACTGACTTGTTATGTGATCAGTGGTTTTGCATCACTCACGATGCTCATGAGAAATTCAATGATGGATGTCATCGGTGCTGATTATGTAAGGACCGCTCGGGCAAAGGGACTCAGTGAAAAAGTGGTGATTTATAAACATGCTCTTCGAAACTCTTTGATTCCAATTGCTACTAACTTAGGTGGGTTTTTTGGCGTTTTTCTTTCAGGGTCATTGATTATTGAAACTATATTCCAATTGGATGGAATAGGTCTTCTGAGTTACCGATCAATTTTGTCTCGAGATTATAATGTGATTATGGGCTTAATATTTTTATCAAGCTTGGTCCTTCTTGCTGGACGACTGCTGAGTGATATTATTTATGTTCTGATTGATCCAAGGATCGACTTCAAATGATTGAAAATAGATTCATCACTAACGATTTAAGTTTAAGACGTTATCGCAAGTTTAAAAAAAATAAGACCGCTGTGTTTTGTGTTTTTGTTTTGATGCTCATTGCTTTTTTTAGCTTTACAGCAGAATTCTGGGCGAACAGCAAACCTATTGCTATGTCTTACAAAGGCTCCTTGTATTTTCCCTTGGTGAAGGACTATCACCCCAGCCTTTTTGAAAGAAATGATATTTTTGTTATGGATTACCGAGCTCTTGAGTTTGGAGAGAAAGACTGGGCTATGTGGCCCATCATTCAATGGGATCCTTTTGAAAGTAACACTTTTGTTGATTCTTACCCTGCACCCCCAAGTCGTCTGAACTGGTTTGGTACTGATGATCGAGGACGAGATGTACTCACCAGGCTTATTTACGGCTTTAGATACTCCATGGCTTATGCTTTTGGCGTTTGGTTTTTATCTTATTTTATTGGCACTGTGATGGGCGCTATCATGGGATACTATGGTGGAAAACTCGATATCTTTGGATCGCGGTTCGTAGAACTTTTAGAAATGACTCCTCAACTTCTGTTACTGATTACAATCATCTCAATTTTTGAACCGAGCTTGGCCCTTCTCATTGTGTTTAGTTTTCTTTTTGATTGGACGGGAATTTATCATCAGATGAGAGGTCAATTTTTACAGCTGCGCAAAAGAGACTTTGTTGAGGCCGTAAAAGGACTTGGAGCCAGTGACGCTCGCATCATGATCAAACACATTTTGCCGAATGCCCTCACTCCACTCATCACTTTTTCACCTTTTACGATCGCTGCGAATGTTTCTGGACTCGCAATTTTGGACTTTCTAGGTCTCGGCCTGAGGGCACCAACTCCAAGTTGGGGAGAGTTAATGAGCCAAGCGCAGAAGTATTTTTCAGTAGCTGAATGGCTGGTTTGGGCTCCGTCAATTGCACTTTTGATCACTATGGTTTCTTTAATTCAAATTGGCCTTGGAATCAGAGACGCTTTTGATTCAAAGACTGCTTAAGGAGGCGCTAATCGAGCCAAGAGGACACAGTGTTGGCTAAGCGACCAAGATTCACATCTGAAAAACGATAACCATAAAATGCTCTAACATCTGTTCGGGACTGTTCAAACTTCTCAGAGTTTCTCGCGATCACATTGCTGTTGTTAAAGAATGAAAGGCCAAATTGATTTCTTGAGCCGTTGTATCCCAGATTAATGTATACATTTGAGGTTGAGCTTGAACCTGAGATTTTTTCATCTAATTTACTAACTTTTTCATATCTGACAGAATTGTAAGAAGATCCAACGGTTATGAGAGTCGCTAGTTGAAAACCTCGCCATACAAGAGCTCCTGCGAGGCCAATACCAAGACCCGCAGAACTTCGCTCGACTGCAGTTATATCGGCAAACTCTGTGTAAGAAGAAGCAAGTGAAGAGGGAATAAATGTACTTTCATCGCGAGTTGTGGCGCGATTTGCATTAATAAAAGTGAGAAAACCCCAACCAGACTTTTTCTGCCAACCACTATAGTTAAAAGAAGCAGGTAAAGAAATATCGTCATGATGGTAGTTGTGGATCCACTGGATAGCCGTTCTGCTTGTTACCATGTTTGGTTTTCGATAAAAACCTGATCCAAACTCATTCTCACTGTCTAAAAGATAGAAGCCTTCAGCTTTTTGGTATGACACTTCGAAAGAGTTCTTTCCTAACAGACGAAGGGAGTAATCTTGTGTGCTCGATTCACCCTTTAAGTCTTCATTGCTGGTACTACTTTGAAAGCTAAAGCCTAAGCCCAAATTTCGATATCCTAGGGATATGCCAGTTTTTTCACTGACGTTAGGTTCGTATCGGAGCTTATTTCGTCCTGTTTCAATCGTCGGTGGTCCAATCTGATTTGAAAGAATTGAGCTTGCCACGTCGAGCTGAACGTTGAGCATATCGTCAGCTTCTTTGGCTGTATTCGCTAATAGAAGATGAGAAAAAAACAAAACACCGATGAATGACATAGAGGTTTTCAGCATAAATCGAGAATCTCTGATTTTCGACCAGAATTGTTATGACAATGAATCTTCGTCTAGGTATTCAATTCTGAGAATGTCAAAGATCCTCCTAGTTGCTATTAATTCGAGCTATCAGCATCCCTCTTTTGGGCTCCGCTATCTCTACGCTCAACTAGGAAAACTCCAGGAAAAAGCTGAAATCATAGAGTTTACCATTAAAAAGCCAGTTGAGGTCATCGCTGAGGATATTCTTCAACTCAATCCAGAAATTGTTGGATTAGGTGTTTATATTTGGAATGCCAATGAGTCCCTAGAACTTTGTCGTTCACTCAAGAGTAAAGCCCCTCAAATAAAAATTATTTTAGGGGGACCTGAAGTTTCATTTGAACTTGAGAGTCAGGATATTTTTAGTTTCTGTGATCTGGTCATACAGGGAGAAGCCGATCTTCAATTTAAAAAAGTTTTAGAAGACTATTTTGACAAATCTCAATGGCCTCACACCAAGGTTTTGAAATCTCAGCCTCCAGATGTAAAAACATTGAACTTACCTTATCAATTTTACACCGATGAAGATTTAACTCATCGATTTGTTTATATTGAAGCTTCCAGAGGTTGTCCCTATTTGTGTGAGTACTGTCTTTCTTCCCTTGATAAGGGGGTCCGCTCTTTTGACATTGATCTCATCTTAACTGAAATGGATGCTCTTATTTCAAGAGGAGCTAAAAATTTTAAATTTGTTGATCGAACTTTCAATCTGAATCCAACAACATGTTTAAAAATTCTTAATTTCTTTTTGTCAAAGAACGATCCACTTTTGAACGTTCACTTTGAAATGGTACCAGATCGTTTGCCACATGAGATCCGAGCTCTTCTTCCTTTGTTTAAGCCGGGTCAGATTCAGTTTGAAATTGGCATTCAAACATTCAATCCAGAAGTTGCAAAAAATGTGAGTCGGAAAAATGATTTAATGAAGGTGAAAGAAAACTTTGAATACCTGAAAAACAATACGGGTATTCACACTCATGCTGATCTTATCGCCGGACTTCCGGGGGAAACCCTTGCTAGCTTTTCTCAGGGTTTTGACCAACTCTGGTCATTGAAGCCAAATGAGATCCAACTTGGAATTCTAAAAAGGCTAAAGGGAGCTCCTATTCGCCGACACGAAAAAAGTTTTGAGCTGATGTTTAATTCTCAACCACCCTATCAAATTTTGAGTACAAAACACATGACCTCTGAAGAACTTGTATGGTTGGGGAGAATGGCAAGGTATTGGGATTTGATTAATAATCAAGGGAGATTCAAGAGTTGGATCAGCGAACTTGATTCTGAGCTTATAAATAAATCTCAGTCGCCCTTTTGGTTTTTTTGGAGACTCACTCATTTTTTATGGCAAGAGTTTAAAACAGATTTTGGCCTTAACCCATGGGATTTGAAAGAGAAGCTTATTGAGTTTTGTAAAATTGAAGACTTGGGCATAGAAAGTTGTCTTAAAAAAATTGATTTCCAGAAGCCCTCAAAATCAAGGCAAGATAGACATTGGAACCTTCATGACTGACAAGTTTGGAATTCACTGGTTTAGAAGAGATTTAAGAGTTGCAGGAAATCCTGGATTGCAAATCAATTTTAAAAAAAATGAAGGAAGGGTCCTTGGTCTTTTTTGTTTTGACCCTGTCTTTTTGGCAAGATCTGACTTCTCACCAAATCGCTTTGCTTTTTTTTTAAAAACTCTCTCTGAGTTAAAAAAAGAAATGAAGTCTCTGGGTGGAGACTTGATTGTTCTTGATCGGGGTCCTGATTCAACATGGAAAGAAATTGTAAAAGAGCACTCAAACAGTTTGTCGTTGGTTACATGGAACCGAGATTATGAACCATTTGCTCTTGAGCGAGATCAGAGGATCAGCACATTTTTAAGAGATCAAAATATCAGTTTTGCAACTGCTCGTGACCATCTTCTCATTGAACCCAATGAACTTTTTCAACCCACAGATAGTACTAAAGGTTACCAAGTCTTTTCGCCATTTGCTCGAAGATGGTTGGACCTTTTTAAATCAGAAGAAATTCAAAGTCGACTGAAGCAGCAGATGAAGGGCCTTTCCTATCTCCAACAAAGTAATCCAAAAAAAATATTCAACTTGAGTTGGAACGATCTTGATCCACATCAAAAGTTTTCTGATTGTTTACCAAAGTATGAGTCATCGAACTTGAAAAATGTTACTGTTCAAATTCCTGATGCTGGATCAACGGCTGCTTATAGAGCAATGCTGAATTTTGAGCCTCATCTTAAGAACTATGGTAAAAATAGAGATTTTCCTTCGATTGCTGGAACTTCAAAATTTTCGATTTTTTTAAAAAATGGATCTTTGACAACGGGTCAGATTATTTCTCAGTTCAATTTGCAAGCTTACTTTCCAAAAGCTGAATCCGGATCAGACAAGTTTTTGAGTGAATTGATCTGGAGGGAATTCTACTATCATATTCTTTTTAGAAATCCTCGAGTTGAAAATGAAGCATTCATTCAGAAGTTCAAAGACATCCAGTGGGAAAATTCGAGTGAACACTTTGAAGCTTGGAAGAATGGAATGACTGGATTTCCAATTGTTGACGCTGGCATGAGGGAACTTAAAGAGACAGGCTGGATGCATAATCGTGTGAGAATGATTGTGGCGTCTTTTCTGACAAAAGATCTCTTGATTGATTGGAAGTGGGGAGAAAAATATTTTATGAATGCTCTACTTGATGGAGACCTGGCTCCAAACAACGGAGGTTGGCAGTGGGCTGCGTCCACCGGTTGTGACCCGCAACCCTATTTCAGAATTTTTAACCCATGGCTTCAAGGTGAAAAGTTTGATAAATCTGGTGAGTACATTAAGAAATATGTGCCCGAGTTAAGAAATGTTGATCCTAAGCTCTTTCACAAACCTCCAAGTTCTCAACTTGGAAGCTATCCCTTACCAATAGTTGATCATTCAGTTCAGAGAGTTAAAGCCTTAAAGCTTTATTCTGCTTGATTTCTATTCAATGAGCTCTATCTTGGAGTTATGAGAAAGAAACTTTGCTTTATCACACTTTTTTTAATCAGTTCATTGCATGCAACTGCCAAAGAAGAAATTAAAATTGCAATTGTTCAGGAGTGGAATCAATTCAATCCTGTCACACTCAATTTGGCCTCGACTCAGTCACTGATTGATTTTGTTGTTAGAGGAGTTGTTCGAAGATCCGCCTCTGGTGGTGTTCTTCCAGATATTGCAGAGTCCATCCCTAGCTTTAAGAATAAAACTCTCAAAAAAGAAAAGCGCCAGGGGGCTGAAGTCCTCGTTGCAGAATGGACACTGAAATCCAAAGCTCAATGGGGAGATGGAAAAGATATCACTTGTGATGATTGGATCCTGGGATGGAAGATTGGTTCCACTCAAAACGTAGGTGCCGCTGAAAAACAGCCCTATGAAAAAATCCTTCAAATCGTAAAGGACCCAAAAAATTCTAAGAAATGTTTAGTCACCTATAAAACAACTGATTGGACTTTTGATCGAGATCTGCCGCCATTGATTCCGGCACACATTGAAGAAAAAGTTTATGTTGAAAACCAGAATAAGAAGGAAGGCTACGATCAAAGTACTATCTACGTTCGAAATCCAACCAATGCGGGTCTTTACAACGGTCCTTATAAGGTTGTTGAATTTAAAATTGGAAGTCATTTTATATTAACTCCCAATCCCTATTTTTATGGACAGAAACCAACAATAAAAAAAGTCACCGTGAGGCATATCGGGGACACAAGCACCATTCGAGCAAACTTACTCACAGGCCAAATTGACATGATCTCGAGTGTAGGCTTTCCGCCAGATACAGCTCTCCAACTGGATGAAGAAAGTGAGAAAAAAAATCTTGGCTTTAGAATTATTTTTAGAGACTCACCCATATTTCAAGGCCTATTTTTTAACAATGAAAATGAAATTCTTAAACACAAAGAAGTGAGACAAGCCATCGCATTGCTCATTGATAAGAAGTCCATCGTTGATTCTTTTTTCTCTGGTAAGCTTCAACCAGCTGAAACTATGCTCTCTCCACAGAATATGGCTTTTTTAAAAAGATCACCTGTCTTTAACAAAAGAAAAGCTGAACAACTTCTCGAATCCTCTGGATGGAAAAAGGATACAACTGGAATTAGATTTAAAGATGGAAAGAGATTGAGCCTTTTGTTTCGCACATCGTCCGGGATCAAAGTATTAGAAACTATTCAGTCATTTATTTGTGATCAACTTAAGTCCTCAGGTATTGAGTGCATCATTAAAAACCAACCACCAAGAGTCTTTCTCGGAGAAACGATTCAAAGGGGTGATTTCGCATTAGGAATGTTTGGCATGCCCGTCTATCCTGACACTTCACTAAAAACTCAACTGGGTTCAAGCTCGATTCCTAACGAAGGAAATAGTTGGACTGGAGGAAATAATTTGAGAATTTCATCTCCTCGAATTGACCAGTTCTTAAAAGACTTTGATAAGGAGTGGGACTTCAAAAGGAGAACAAAGTTGATGAAGGATCTTGAAGCTGAGCTTCATAGTATGATTCCTTTTGTTCCTGTTTACCATCGAAGAGAGGCTGTGGCTGTCCCTAAAGATTTGCAGGGATTTGAAGACAGTTTCTCTGGAACTGATTTTGTTTATCCCGAAAAGTGGCTGCTGAAATAGATAATAACAAAAACCTAACATTACTTTTGTGGAGTTCTAGTTATGATTAAATCAATGTTGAACTTCATTTCAGGTACACTTTCTAAGTCACTCAAAAACAATTTCATTGATCGAAGGCTTATTAGGAAATTAGGCCGCTTTGAGCCTTTCGAAAATATCTATTATGAAACTGAAGATTTCATTGTAAAGACGGTTTCAAATCAGGAAGAGTTTCTCAAAGCACTCAATTTCAGGCACGATGTCTTTGTTAAAGAATGGCGCGGTTTGGAGTTTAAACACGGCCTTGATATTGATAAGTTTGATCTTGAAGGTGATCACCTTTTTATCTATTGCAAAAAATCGTCTCAAGTTATCGGAACTTACCGCCTTATTTGCTCCAAGTTTTCAAAAAAATGCTACTCTCTAGCAGAGTTCACTTTAGAGGGATTTTTAGAGACTAAAGCTGTGCGCCTGGAACTTGGAAGAGCTGCCATTCATCCTGACTATAGAAACGGCACATCTATTGACCTCCTTTGGAAGGGACTTGCTCTCTACATAGAGAAAACAGGAACTGAAGTTTTATTTGGATGTTCTAGTGACATGGACACTTCACTTGATTCTGTGAACAAAAAGATTTCTTTTTTGAAAAAAAATGATGTTTTAAAATTCACTTATAATATTAAACCTCAAAGTCGGTACAAGCATCCGCAGTATACTTCTTTTAGAACAGATGTTGTCTCTAATGAGAAACCAGATTTGCCTCCCCTCCTGAGGAGCTATATCAATGCAGGAGCTAAAGTCTTTGGTCTACCAGCATTTGATAAAGGGTTTTCTTGTATGGACTATCTCACTGTACTTGAGATGAAGAACATTCATCCCAAGTTTAAAAATCGATATTTTAGTTCTACTGAGGCGAAATCCGGCCTATCTGTCCCCCATCAGTAGAGTAATAAATAAGACCATCAGGTCCTTCTTTAATTTGTCTAAATCTAAATCCAAGATTTTTTAAAAGTTCTTCTTGCTGAGTGACCTTGTCATTTTTAATTTCAAGTCTTCGAATGTGAGTTGAACTCAGGTTGGCTAAAAAAATGTTTCCTTTCCATTGAGAAAACTTTGACCCCTGATAAACAATTAAACCAGAAGGAGAAATGGACGGAACCCAGTAAGCTACTGGTTGAATCATTCCTGCTTTTTCTTTTTTTCCAATTGAGGGACCCCAATACTCAGAACCATAAGTGATTTCAGGCCAACCGTAGTTTTGACCTTTTTCAACAAGATTGATTTCATCACCACCTCTAGGACCAAATTCTGCAGACCAAATCTTTCCTGTCGTTTGATCAATATTTAATCCTTGAGGATTTCGATGACCAAAACTCCAGATCTCAGGCTTTGCATCTTTCGTATTAACAAATGGGTTGTCTTCAGGGATTGACCCATCTTCTTTGATTCTGAGAATCTTGCCATTGTGGTGACTTAATAGCTGAGCTTTTTTTCGATCGTCTCGATCCCCAACTGTAATAAACAAAAACCCTCTGGAATCAAAATCAAGTCGAGATCCAAAATGAATTCTTTCATCACTTGGATCCGAGGCTGTAAAAATTTTTGTGAAATTCCTAATTTCATTGCCTTCAAGCTTTCCGAAACCCACAGCGGTCGTAGCATCCTTTTTCCCGACAGGTTCAGAATAAGAAAGATAAATTTTAGTTTTGTCCTTGGGATGAATCTTCACATCAAGGAGTCCACCTTGCCCTCTGGCTTTCACAGCTGGAGCCCCTTTGATTGCTACAACTTCTTTAGATTTTAGATTTAGTTTTTTGAGAGATCCATCCCGTTGCGTGAAAATGACTTCTTCATTACTCAAAAAATCAAAACCCCAAACAACATCTTCTTGAGTGATTAAAACTTCATTCTTCACTGCAAATGCTACGGTGGTTTGAATTAGGACAATCAGAATACTTAAAAAAACTTTCATGGTTTTTCCTTGTCTTTATGATTTGAACTTAAAAAATTAAATTGGTCTGCCCGACTGGATTTGAACCAGCGACCCCCAGCACCCCAAGCTGGTGCTCTACCAAGCTGAGCCACGGGCAGACACTTTAAAAGCCTATAACAATTCCAATACCAAATAAAATAAATAAAGCACTTGCCACTCGGTTTACAATTTTCATTGAAATCTTCTCGGTAAACTTGTGCCCAAAGACAACAGCAAGCCCATCGGCTGCAAGCATTCCAACAGTCGTTCCAAAAGTTACTAAAAGTGGAGCTGCGTATTTTGCTCCTAGAGCAACTGTAGCTAACTGTGTCTTATCTCCCATTTCAGCAAAAAAGAATGCCACTGTCGTTGTCACAAAAGGGCCCCACCCTGGCTTCTCTTTAATTTCTTCGTCCTTATCAGGAATCAACATCCAAAGCCCAAACCCGATGAATGTCGCAGCAAGAATCCACTTGATGATTTCAGGAGAAAGCAAGTTTGTTATCAAAGAGCCCACATAGCTTGCAGCAGCGTGATTAAGTAATGTAGCAACCAAAATTCCAAACATGATGGGTACTGGCTTTCTAAATCGGGCTGCGAGGACCAAAGCCAAAAGTTGTGTTTTGTCTCCCATTTCACTGACAAAAACCAAAACAAATGAATTAAGGGCCGCTTCCATAGACAGATAATTTATCTGAAGTGATCTTATTTGAAAACTAAACACTTCCAGCTGCGGCTTGTAATCGCACAGGCAGTGGTATTGTTACTACAACCGAGCCGAATTGAAATATTTCCTGCAGTTGCAAATGAAGACCACTGAATTTTGCCAGCGGTGTTACTAGGATCAGCGCTCGGTGTGCATTGTACAATATCAGCTGCACTCGCCGTTGAGGCAGCAATGTTTGGACAAACTGTTGAGTTTCCTGCCGCCACTGAAGTTCCACAATTCAAACTGGCCACAGTGAAATAGTGAGGCATGATCTCAGCTAGCCACTGAGTTCCATCGTATGTCATTCTGACAACAGAGTTAAGCCTCAGACTATTGGCCACTATAGCAGTGCCTGTTAATGATGAGAAAATATTTCGAGCACCGAGCCCATCTACGTTGAGCGTTGCCGCCCCAGTGTTCGTCGCATTAACTCTCAAAAACACCGTTTGTCCTGCAATCAACGAGGTTAAAGGAGGTGTGTTTGTGAGAGTGTACGCAGTTGTTGTTCCTGCTGTCGCTTGAGCGCTCAGGCCTGATGCGAGCATTGCTGAACCAGAGATGCTCGTAATGTCTGTATTTACTCCAGACTTAGCAGCACCTAAATTTAATCTTGCATCGGTAGAATTTGTAGCTCCAGTTCCACCATTAGCTAGAGCAACAACGCCAGTGACGTTGGACGCATTTCCAGTGAGATTGGCAGTGATTGTACCCGCAGAAAAATTTCCTGAAGAATCTCTCAATACCAGCTTATCACTCACATTCAATGATGTTGCATCTCCAATGGCACTTGAACCGAGCGTTGATGGAGTCCAGCTAGATCCATTCCAACTCAGAATTTGACCGTTTGTCGGCGAGGTTGATGAGACCGCTCTTCCTTGAATCTTCGTCACAGTTCCGTTTGAAACAGAACCACTTAGATCTCCACCTAAAACAGCATCTGGCAGGGATCCAAACACTCCATTTCCATACAACACATCGGTGCTAGTTCCGCTCAAATTAAGAATTGAAAGACTTCCTAAACCTAAGTTCGTTCGTGCTGCTGTTGCAGATGTTCCCCCTGTGCCCCCTTGAGCAATGGGTAAAACTGAAGTCAACGAATCAGCAGAGACAGCGCTCTTTGCGTGAAGAGCAAGTGGAGTCGGGAGCAAGTCAACTCCTGAAAAAGTAACATCATCTCCGCCGCCAAATCCATCCGAAGAAATATCCACAACAATATCAAATTTAAATGTATCTGTATCAGAAGAATGTGAAAAGATTCCTGCATCAAAAACATTTGT
>JACCDR011973697.1_pt1 | contig 14354 bp, 11 predicted proteins | sample 7446431 | NCBI WGS metagenome assembly JACCDR01 (sample SAMN15323443, study PRJNA562643) | freshwater metagenome | isolation source: river surface water | place: USA:Blue River Watershed | collected 2017-08-17 | reverse complement strand
ATAGGGATAATAATCTATTCAAATTAAACGATATTACAAAATTTAAATATAATATTCTTGAAAATCAATATACAGTTTCGGAATATTGCAAAATGTATAATAAAAATTATACAACTGGACTAAAAATATACCGAATGTTTGGGGAAGCTGCGCTTATCGATTTTGTTGAAAATAGAGTAAAACCTAAAACTACAATTGAAATATTAATTGAAAAAAACATTGGTTTGGATTTTTACAATAAATCTCCAAATGGAGAATTTAATGATAAATTGCATAAAGCTGATTTTAAACTAAATGATACTACATTTCTAGATGTCGATGGACTGTATTGGCATTCTGAAAAACAAAAATCCCAGACATATCATTTTGAAAAGAGAAAATGGTATGAAGCTCAAGGATTTAGATTGTATCAGTTTCGAGAAGATGAATTAAATTATAAATTTAATATTGTAAAATCTTTTTTAAAAGAAACTAAATTAATTCCTAACAATTTTAAATTAAAAATTAAAAAAGTTTTTTGGAATGATGCTGTAATTTTTTTAAAACAAAATTATTTACAAGGATCTGGTCCATTTTCAAAATGTATTGGAATATATTTGAATAATGAATTATTAACACTTTTATGTTTTAGGAAAAATTTCAAAAAGAAGTGGGAAATAACCAGATTTTGTACAAAAATTGGATATAAAATCCCTGGAGGATTTTCTAAGTTGTTAAAATGTGCAATGTCTACATATAATATCCAAGAAATTTATTCTTGGTGTGATCTAAGATATTCTCAAGGAAAAGTTTACGAATCAAATGGATTTCTTCCGGTAAAAGAAACTCTAGGATGGTCTTGGACTGACGGACAATTTACATATAACAGATTAATATATACTAAAGATTCTGAAGGTTATGCTAATGGGTTATATAAAATATATGATGCAGGTCAAAGGCTTTATAGATTAACCCTAGCCTAGATTATTAATATTCCCATAAATACTACTACAATAGTTTAAATTGTAAGTAAAATGGGAACAAACAAATACTTCAATACATTCCGAGTTAGATCAGAACAAAATCTATTAGATGATCTATTACGTGAAGTTATCCAAATTCACGGAATAGATATGTTATATCTTCCAAGAACTAAGCAAAGATTTGATATAATTTTTGGAGAAGATGTTTTATCTAAATTTGACGATTATTATGATATTGAAATGTATTATGAATCTTATTCTGGATACCAAGGAAGACAAGAATTTATTTCTAAATTTGGATTAGAAATCCAAGACCAAGCAACTATTATAATGGCTAGGTCTAGGTTTGATGAGATTGCTCACACAGAACTTGTAAATCCCAGAGAAGGGGATTTAATATTTGATCCAATGTCACAGTCTTTGTGGGAAATTAAATATGTCAATGTTGATGAAATGTGGTTTCCTTTAGGAGATCTTCCAATATATAAATTTAAAGTAGAAAAATTTGTATACTCTCAAGAAGAAATTGAAACTGGACTTCAAGAAATTGATCAAATTGAACATGATTATTCATTTGCAAGTTTTATAGAAGTAGAACCTGGAGCTGGACAATTTTTAGATAATGAATGGATTTTTCAAGGGACAAGTTTAGCTACAGCAACAGCAAAAGCAGAAGCAATTTGTTGGGATGTTCCTCCCAATAATTTAAAAGTTATTAATATGGTTGGTAAGTTTTTACCTTCTAATGGAGCAATTACTGGAGCTACGTCTGGAACTTCTAGAACATTAGCTCAAATTCCAGACTTACAAGAAAATAATCAAATTAAAGACATTAAAGATAACAAAGAAATCCAGACTGAAGCAAATCAATATTTGGATTATTCTGAACCAGATATTTTTGGATTTTTAAAGGATAACGAATAATGTTTGACAGGACTTGGTTCTATCATAAAGGATTGAGAAAAATCCTTACCTGCTTTGGGACTATTTTTGACAATTTAACTGTTAAAAGAATAGATTCTAATGGAGATGTAATAGAAGAATTTAAAGTGCCTTTGACTTATGGTCCAAAAGAAAAATATGTCTATAGAACAACACAAGACCCAGATATTGTAAATAGGGAAGTTCAATCAATTTATCCTAGAATGACATTTGAAATGCAAGCATTGTATTATGATGGTGATAGAAAATTGCCAAAATTAGAATTTAATGTAAAAGAAACAGACAATCAAACTTTATTAAAACAATTACAGCCAGTACCATATAATCTTAAAATAAAATTGTCTATTATTTCAAAGTATACAGATACTGCATATCAAATAGTAGAACAAATATTGCCATTTTTTACCCCAAATTTAACAGTTCAATATGTTTCAATTCCAGAATTAGACTTGCATGATGATTTGCATGTAAATTTAGACAATGTTTCATTTAGTGATAACTGGGATGGAAATTTTACAGAAAAAAGAGAAATCATTTGGGACTTAAATTTTACAGTAAACGCATTTTTCTATGGTCCAATAGAAGAGCAAGGAATTATTAGAGAAATTATTGTAAATACTCATACCCAAATTCCAGAAGATCCAGATACTGGAGAAATTGACGGTTCTCTTGAGGCATTACATAAAATTCCACGAGTAATGAGAGTAACAATAACTCCAGATCCAGCAAATGCAAATCCAGACGATCCGTATGAAATTGTAGAAACATTTGAAAACTTTGATGATGGCAAACGTTATGATCCTATAACAGGAACTGATGTTGATGTAGATCCATAATGAGGCTTTATGACTGACGATAATGATTTAGAAGAAATAAAACAATTGATAGAACAGGGGAACGAAGAAAATAAAGAATTAACAAAGATTCCTGTAAATGCTATTGAAATTGTAGAAAAAATAAAAGGAAATCTCAATAATCTTGATCAGGATTTTAATTACGCAAGGCAAAATATTATGCAAATGATTGAATATGGAAATATTGCTACAGAAGAATTGCTTGATATTGCCAGACAAACTCAACATCCAAGAGCTTTTGAAGTTTTATCTTTGATGATAAAAACACTAGTGGATTCTAACAAAAGACTGATTGAGGTTACAAAAGATAAAAAAGATATCGAAAAAGAAGATGGTCCGTCAAACGTGACAAACAATTTGTTTGTTGGAAGCACTGCCGAACTTCACAAATTATTAAAAGATCTAAAGAAAAATTAAAATGGTTGACGTATATAAAAGAAATCCTAATTTAAAAGCTGTAAATGTAAAACACGATTTTACAACAGAAGAAATCGAAGAATACGTGAAATGTATGGAAGATCCCATATATTTTATTGAAAAGTACATACAAATCACAACATTGGATCAAGAAAATCCAATTAAAACAATGGAACTTTATGATTTTCAAAAAGATATTATTTTAAAATATAGAGACAATAGATTTTGTATTGTTAAATGTTCTAGACAGGTTGGAAAATCTACAATTACTTGTGCTTTTGTTTTGTGGTCTGTTTTATTTCAGGCTAATTATTCTGTCATGATTCTTGCAAATAAAAAAGATACTGCTAGTGAAATATTGGGAAAAATCCAATTTGCATATGAAAGACTTCCAAAGTATTTACAGCAAGGAGTTGAAGAATGGAATAAGATGTCGATAGAATTAGAAAATGGTTCTAGAATTAAAGCATTGCCGACCTCAAGCAGTTCTGCCCGTGGAGGAACATATAACCTAGTTTTATTAGAAGAGTTTGCGTTCGTCGAAGATACGATTGCTGATGAATTTTTTGCTTCTGTTTTTCCAACTATTTCTTCTGGAAAAACTACAAAACTTTTTATCATAAGCACTCCGAATGGATTAAATCATTTTTACAAATATTGGGAAGATGCAAATAAAGAAAAAAATGAAGGTTGGAATGGATTTACTCCAATTGAAGCGCATTGGTCACAAGTTCCAGGAAGAGATCAAGATTGGTATGAAACTCAAATAAGAGTTTTAGGGGAAGAAAAATTCTTGCAAGAATATGGTGGGGATTTTATCGGTTCTTCCAATACATTAATTTCTCCAGCAAAACTAAAAATCCTTCCTTGGAAAAAACCACTTTATATTAAATCAGATTTACACGTATTTGAAGAACCTGTGGCAGAAAATATTTATTTTATTTCTTGTGATATTGCTGAAGGAGTAAATCAAGATTATACGGCATTTCACGTGATTGATTGTACTAAAATGCCATATAAGCAAGTTGCTAGATATAAATCCAAACAAGTTTCTGATATTTTATTTCCAACAATATTACATAACGTAGCTAAGTATTATAATAATGCTTATGTTTTTTGCGAAGTAAATATGGGAGATAAAATTCCTCATATTTTATATCATGAATTAGAATATGAAAATTTATTATGTACACAACAAAATGGAAGGGCTGGACAATGTTTAATATTGGGTCCAACCAAAGTTAGAGGTAAGCTTGGATTGAATACCAATTTGCACACCAAAAAATTAGGATGTTCTAATTTAAAACTATTAGTAGAATCAGATAGGCTATTAATCCAAGATTATGACACCATACGAGAATTTACAACTTTTATTGCAGCAGACAAAGCCAAAAATGGATATTCGGCACAACCAGGGTTACATGACGATTTGACAATGGCACTTGTGTTGTTTGCTTGGATGACAACTCAACAAACATTTTTAGATTTGACAGATATAAATACCAGACAAAAGATAATAAAAGAAAGAGAATCTAGCCAAGAAATGGATGTTCCATTCCCTTCATTTTATTGGTCAGAAGAAGATAGGGGTTCTTCTTTTAGAGAAGCAGACGGCACTCTGTGGATATTTGAAGACGATTCTTTTGAATAAAGAAAAAAGCAATTTCTATAAATAGATAAAAGAATTATAGTCAAATCTATCTATATATAGGAGACAAGAATGGCATTTCAAGTAAGTCCTGGGGTAAACGTAAGCGAAATTGATCTCACTACGATAGTACCTTCAGTAGCAACAACAGAAGCAGCTTTTGTCGGGTATTTCGTTTGGGGTCCAGTCATGGACATCGAATTGATTTCAGACGAGTTAAAACTTATTGACAGGTTTGGTAAGCCAACTGACGAAAATTTTGTAGATTTCTTCTGTGCAGCAAACTTTTTAAGTTATGGCAATGCGTTAAGAACAGTTAGAGTAGTTGGAGATGCTGCAAGAAATGCAAATGCTACCGCCAGTGCTAATGTTAGAGTCAATAATTTAGATGATTACACTAATCAAGTCAACACTCCGGCTTTAGATAATTGTAAATGGTTAGCAAAATATCCAGGAGTTTTGGGAAATTCTGTAAAAGTTTCGATTTGTCCATCAGCAGATGCATATTCAAAGGCATACACTGGTTCAATCGTTAATGGAACTACAGTATTTTTAGCTAGAGATGTTCAATTGGATTTGACACCTTTTACACCATCTTTAGATCTAACCAATACTATTTTAACAGCAGATGCAGTAGATTTAACTTTAGCTGGTCCAAATGAAGTAACTACTTCAGATTTGGTAGTTAGGATTTTTGGTGGAAGTATTGAAACTAGAGCAGTTTCTTCTGTAGTTTTTAATTCTCCAGATACTGAAATCACTGTAGCTTCAGCTTTTAGTGGAAATACTGGAACATTTCTAGTTTTTAGGCCAGTACTAGATCATACTGATTCTGCTTTAGTTGGTTCAATAATTAGAGCTAGTAGCGGTACAATTTCTGGAGAAGAAAGATCAGTAGTTTCTGTATCTGCTTCCAATTTAACAATATCTTCAGCTTTTAGTTCTTCTTTATCCTCTGTTACTTTGAATGTAATGTGGGAGTACAAGAGTCTTATTCGTTATGCTTTAGGCACATCTGAATATGTAGCCAACAGGGGTGGATCTGGAGATGAAATGCATGTAGTAATTGTAGATGAAGATGGGCTAGTTTCTGGAATTCCAGGAACTGTTCTTGAAACTTATGCACTCGTTTCTGCTGCAAAAGATGCTAAAAGGGAAGATGGTGCTTCAAATTATTATGCTGAAGTTGTAAGTAGGAATTCAAAATACGTATTGTGGGAAAACCATCCAGCAGATGCAGTAAACTGGGGATCTAATGCATTAAATACTGCTTTTGCATATTCTTCAGACCTGCCTACAAATTATAGTTTTTCTGGTGGAGTTGATGCAGCACCTTCAGTAGGAGATAAACTTTTAGGGTTTGATTTATTCAAAGATCCAGAAAGAATTGACATTTCTCTTGTTATTTGTGGAGACAGTGGAGCAGATTCTGCAACAGTAGCTCAATATGTTATAAACAACATTTGTGAATTTAGAAAAGATTGTGTAGCATTAGTTTCCCCTGAAAGGGATGATGTAGTTGCAACTTCAAGTGCAGCAGAAAATATAATTGCATTTAGAAACAATTTACCATCTAGCTCATATGCAGTTTTAGATTCTGGGTGGAAATATCAATTTGATAAGTATAATGATGCTTATCGTTGGATTCCTCTTTGTGCCGATATTGCGGGTCTTATGGTAAGAACTGATTTTGAAAGAGATGCTTGGTGGTCTCCTGCTGGATTCAATAGAGGCAATATTAAGAATGTAACAAAACTTGCTTTTAATCCAGGAAAAGCTGAAAGGGATGATTTATATCAAGCTGGAGTAAATCCAGTAGTTACTTTCCCAGGTCAAGGAACTGTTTTATTTGGAGATAAAACTCTTCTTGCAAAACCAAGTGCATTTGATAGAATTAATGTAAGAAGGTTGTTTATTGTTCTTGAAAAAGCTATTGCTAGAGCTGCAAGATTCTCATTGTTTGAATTCAATGATGAAGCTACTAGATCTAGGACTAGAGTTCTTGTAGAGGGATATCTTAAAGATGTTACAGCAAGAAGGGGTATTACGGATTTTTATGTAGTGTGCGATACTAGAAATAATACTTCAGAAGTTATTGACAGAAATGAACTTGTATGTGATATATACATAAAACCAGCTAGAAGCATTAATTTTATTCAATTAAATTTTATTGCTGTTAGAACTGGGGTTCAATTTAATGAAATAGTTGGAAAATTCTAATTGAAAATTCCATAAAATAATGATATAATAAAGAAGGAGGAAATACCTCCTTCTTTTTTTATGAAAACATTATGAATAATATTTTTACACCCTTCTTGACAAAAAAAGGCAAGTTAAATTCAAATTTGATTGGAGTCGCTCTCCAAGACAAAAATATTCAAAATTTATTTAAAACATATTCTTGGTGTAAATCGATAAAAGAATTGTTTTATTGCTATAACAATAATATTCATTCTCATCCAAAATGCGAATCCTGTCAAAATTTACTTACATATCGCAACCCAAAAGATGGATATGGTATCGCGTGTTCTAAAGAATGTATTTCAAAATGCAATTCAATAAAAAACAAAAAATCCAAAACAAAAACAGAAAATTTAAATAAAGAATTTGAAAAATTAAAAAAACAATATCCTTGGATTAAAACCAATCAAGAAGGAAATTATTGCAAAAGCAATAATATTTGTTCTCAGCCAATTTGTCCAAATTGTGGAGATTTTTGTAACTATATTCTAGGTCATGGTTATCCTCAAAGATGTTCAATAAAATGTTCTAATCAGCAAGATGCAAAAGAAAGATTTGAAAAAACTAAAATTACAAACTTAGAAAGATATGGAGCAGAAAGTTACACTACTTCCCAGGATTGGAAAAATAAACAAAAAGATATAACGGAAAAGATTAAAAACACTTGCATGGAAAGATATAATGCAACAAGTTGGGCTGCAAGTCATATTAATGAAAAAAGTTTAAAATTATTAAACGATAAGGAATTTTTAATAAAAGAACATCATACAAATAAAAAACCATTATATGCAATAGCAGAAGAATTAAGAGTTTCTGCATCATACGTGGGATTAATGTTTAAAAAACATAATATTAAAATTGATAATATGAAAAAGACATCTCATTTGGAAAAAAGAATAGTAAATTATATTAAATCAATTTCTCCAGAAGCTAAAATTGAAACAAATGTATTTGGGATTTTATCACATAAGAGAGAAATTGATATACTTGTAAATGGGATTTTAGCTATAGAGCTTGACTCTCTATATTGGCATTCGTATCGAAAAAAAGAAACCAATATTCAAAAAATAAAACACCAACAAAAAACTTTAGAATGTAGAACTCTTGGAATTGATATGTTTCAAATCTGGGATTACGAATGGAAGAATCCCACACTTAGAAAAATATGGAAATCAAAAATTAAACAAAAATTGAATATTTTTGAAAATTCATACATGGCTAGAAAATTACATGTCAAACAAGTTTCAAAAAATGAAGCAACAGATTTTTTAAAACAAAATCACATACAGCAAAAGTGTGGTGCAGTAGTTACTTTGGGATTATACGATCAAGATAAATTAGTATCTTTAATGTCTTTTGGAAAACCAAGGTTTAATAAAAAATTTGAATGGGAATTGATTAGATTTGTATCAAAAACAAATACAAAAGTGGTTGGAGGTGCGACAAAACTTTTGTCTCATTTTGAAAAAACCTACAAACCAAAAAACATAATCTCATATGCTAATTTAAGATTTTCACATGGACAAATTTATAAGGTTTTAGGGTTTCAAGAAATTGGAATTTCAAATCCAAATTATAAGTATACAGACTCTCAAGGAATAAACATTTACAATAGAGTAAAATGCCAAAAACATAAACTTCATAAATTTTTACCAAACTTTCAACCAGAAATGACAGAAGTTGAAAACATGTTTGCTCATGGGTATAGGCGGTTTTGGGATTCTGGAAATCTAGTTTTTATTAAAGAATATTCATAAATAATAGAAACTAATTACATTAAGGGTTCTAAAAAATGAGTTTACCTACAACCAGAAGACAGTTAAAAGATTGGGTTTTAAAAAGACTCGGAGAACCAGTCATTCAAATCAATATAGATCCACAACAATGTGAAGATAGAATTTGCGAAGCTATTTCTTATTTTTCACAATATCATTTTGATGGAGTAGAAGATTGGCTATTAAAGCATAAAATTACAGCTTCAATTATGAAATTTGCTTTACCAGTTGTAGATGATTTTACTGAAGGAGAAACTATAACAGGTCTTACTTCTGGAGCAACTATTACCTTTATTTCAAAAGCTGCTGACAACTTATCGGCAGAAGTTGTTTATGTGTCGAAAGAAAAGTCTTTTGTTGCAAATGAAACAGTTAAAGGAGAAAATAGTGGTACTGTTGGTGTTTTAACTAGTACTGAGTTTTTAACATTTGGAGATGTTGATAATGAGTTTATCCCAGTAGAAGATGATATTTTATCTGTTAATTCTATTTTACCTTTTAATCAAGGCTTGTCTTTAGGTAGAGGGATTTTTAATGTTAGATACCAATATACGTTAAATTCATTACCAAATTTAGTATCAATGGATATTGTATCTTATGACATGTTTAGACGACATCTTTCGTTGCTTGATTTTGAATTAAATGTAGCATCACAATATAGATTTAATAGAGTTACAGGAAAGATTTATTTGGACATTGATTGGAAACAAAATATATACCCTGGAGATTATATTATCGTTGAAGCTAAAAAAATAGTAAATCCAGATGATAATAAAAATGTATATGGGAATTGGTATTTACTGCAATATGCATATTTACTATTTAAGCTCCAATGGGGGAATAATTTGAAGAAGTATGCAGGAGTTCCCTTAGCCTCTGGAATAACTCTAAATGGTCAACAAATATACGATGAAGCAATGAGGGAAATGGAGGAGTTAGAAAAACGCCTCCAAAAAGAATTTCAAATGCCTATGGGCGATATTTTCATGGCATAAACTGTTTTTTCATTAAATCCAACGTTTTAGGATTTTTTTCTGGACTCCAACCTTTCCACTCCCTCCAAGCATGGTAGGTCCAATCCCATTTATATTTGTTCATAATAGAGATTACATCTCTAATATAATTATATGAAGTATTTCCTGGTGCAAAATTAATACAACTGAATTCTCCAATATAAATCTTTGCTTTATGTTTTATTTCAAAATCATGCAAAACTTTCATATATTGTGACAATGTGGTTTTGTTATATTTTTCATTTGGATATGGTATCTCTTTAACAGATCCATGTATTAGTTGATGTGTCATTTTAATAGGATGATACATGTGGACGCTATATATAATTCTAGGAAAATTCAATACTTTAAACTTTTTAATTCTTTGAACATGTCCAAATGGAGTTTCTACGATAATATACTTTCTAACATCAATTTTTCTAATCTCATTGATTAATTTAATATATAAATTCCTCAAATGTAAGCAATTCTCACCTTTTTCTCCCCAATATGCAGGTTCATTTAACAAGTCATATCCATACATAATTTTATTTGAAACATGTTTGTATCTAAAAGCAATTCTTTTCCAAACCTCTATTGTTAAATTTTGTAATTGTCTATCCCAAAATAAAGCAAAATGAGGCTTGTTATCAATATATTTAAGACCTCCTGGCGGATTGTGCAAATCTATTACTAATTTTATATCATTTTGTATACAAAAATTTACAACCCTATCTAATATTGGGTACCTAGATTCCATTACAATATCAATATTTTGAGAATTAATTTCAGGCACATGCAATTGATACCTAAACAGTTTTGCTCCAAGGATTTTAGCATCTATTAAATCTCCTATTTTAGGGTCTGGAGATATCATAAATCCTTTGTGTTGCTGACCTGTAGCAACAGATATATACAGGAATATACTAATAAAAACGGCAATATATTTGTTCATAAAAATACCATAAATAAACTGGAAAGGATTTTTATTTTAGTATACCACAGGATTTATGGCAGTAGATAGAAGAATTTCATTTTATAAGCAGCCTTCAGAAGAATTTGATATAGAAATAGATTTTTCTCAAACAACACCTCTTGGGTCGCAAAATCTCCTATCTGCTAGTGCTACCGTCATAAAATGGCCTAGAAAAAATCCAAACAACATTTCAATAGCTACAAATGAAGTTTTATTTTCAAACATTGGAGTAATTGCTACTTCAGGTGATTGTTTTTGTGGGCAATCTGCAAGATTTAGAGTTTTAGGTGGGATTTCTGGATACGATTACAAAATAACCGTTTTAGGTGTTTTTGATGATAATTCCAAAATTGAAGATGACATATTTATGAGAATACGAGAAGACTAATTTATAAATACTATAAATAATTTAGTACAAATAGATTTTTTTCAATCAAAATTAGGAGATTTAAAATGTCTAAAAACGAAAAAAAGAAATTGGATGAAATGGGTCCAGCTTATAACTTAAAAACACATAAGCTAGGTCATAAAGAACAACATCCAGTTCAATCTGAATTAGAAAAACACCTAAAAGAAATGGAAGATTCTGAGAAAGAAAAGGATGAGAAGAAAGAAATGCATGAAGACAAATCAGAAGCAGAACATAAGGCTGCACTTCCAACCCATTCGCTAGGGTTTAAAAAAGAAGTTCCAGAGGGTGAACTTTCTTCTATGGCTGGAAAGAAAGAAGAATTTTTAGGACTTTCTGATGTCCACGATTCAAGTAAGGAAAAAGCTCACATGATGGAATCAGAAGAGCTTGAAGAAATGGAAAAGAAAGTAGACGAATGGATGTCTTCTAAAAAGAAGAAAGCAATGAAAGAATCTTCACATGAAGAGGAATCTGAAAAAGAAGACGATGAGGATGAAGATGAAGATGCAAAGAAAATGAAAGAATCTTTTGTATCCATGTTTGAAGGTGAAGAGCTTTCGGAATCATTTAAAACAAAGGTGTCCACGATTTTTGAATCTAGTTTAAATCTAGCAGTTCAAAAATATCGCACTTCGATCAGAGAAGCATATAGTGCTGTCTTTTCAGAAAAAATTGCAAAAATTGAAGAAAGCTTAACTAATGTTGTTTCAGACTATTTGGAATATGTAGTAAACGAATGGGCTGAAAACAATGAAGTTGCTATAGTTTCTTCATTGAAGTCTGATATTACAGAACAGTTTATTGAAGGGTTGAAGGGATTGTTTGAAGCATCATATGTAGATGTTCCAGAAGAAAAAGTTAATCTAATTGAATCATTAGAAAATAAAGTAACAGAACTTGAAAAAGAGTTGAATGAGCAAACTCAACGAAATGTCAAGTTGAACAAGCAAATGAAGCTTGCAATTAAAGAAAAAGTAATAGCAGAACAAGCTAAAGAATTAACAATGGACGAGTATGAAAGGCTTTGTGCTATGACTGAAAAGACTTCTTTTTCAGACGAATCTGAGTTAAAAGAAAAGGTTGAAATTTTAAAGGAATCTTTCTTTAAGAAATCTTCTTCAAAATCAGATTCAAATGAAAAGTTATTTGAAAGTGGAATTGTTCCTTTGACGGAAGATTCATCAAAAGCTCCTAGTGGAGAAGATGAAGATTATGTAGATGCATACATTAAAGCAATGAAGAATCAAGTTTTATAAATATTAATAATTAACAGGTATTTAATTAATTTCCATATTTAGGAGTTAAAATGTTACTAAGCAACAATGTAAAAATCCCAGAATTGGTAAACAAGTGGAAGAGGGTTCTAGATCTTTCTGAAGGTCAATGCGCCCCTGTCACTGATCGCTATAAGAGAATGGCTCTTTCAGTTATTCTTGAAAATCAGCATATTGACAATAAAGATTCATTGGCTGGTGGATTTAGTTCTCAAAGCGCATATCAGCAAGCTCTAACAGAAGCTGCTCCAGCTAACGCTGCCGGTTCTGTTGGTGGAACTTTCCCACAAAATCCAAACATGCAAGGCTATGACCCAGTGTTAATTTCACTAGTTCGCCGTGTTATGCCAAGACTTATTGCATTTGATATTGCTGGAGTTCAGCCACTAAATGCTCCAACAGGTCTTATCTTTGCAATGAAGAGCAAGTATACTTCACAAGGTGGAGCAGAAGCCCTTCATTTTGAAGCAGATACTACTTTCTCTGGAGATGGCACTCATACTATGCCTCTAGATCCAATGACACTTGCTGCTCTTGGAACTGGTATGTCAACATATGACGGAGAAAAGCTTGGCGGTGTCGGAGAACCTGCTTTCAACGAAATGGCAATGTCCATCGAAAAGGTTACAGTTGAAGCTAAGACTCGCGCACTAAAGGCAGAATATACTATGGAACTTGCCAATGACCTCAAGGCAGTTCATGGTCTAGATGCTGAAACAGAACTTGCAAACATCCTTTCAGCAGAAATTTTGACTGAAATGAACCGCGAGTTTATTAGAACAGTATATTACTCAGCAGTTACTGGTGCCCAATATACTACAGTTCCTGGTACAATCGATCTTGACCTAGATACTGATGGTCGTTGGTTGGTAGAAAAGTTCAAGGGAATGATGTTCCTACTTGAAAAAGAAGCAAACCAAATTGCAAAGAGAACTCGTCGTGGACGTGGTAACTGGATTCTATGTACTTCAGATGTTGCTGCTGCTCTTTCAGTTGCAGGACTTTTGGATTACGGGACAAACCTAAAAGATTCTCTTAATGTTGACGATACGGGAGATACGTATGTAGGAACACTAAATGGCCGATTCAAGGTCTATATTGACCCATATGTTGTAGGAAGCAATTTCATGGTTGTTGGATTTAAGGGTAACACTCCATACGATGCTGGTATGTACTTCTGTCCGTACGTGCCATTACAAATGGCAAGAGCTGTTGGACAAGATAACTTCCAACCACGTATTGCTTTCAAGACCCGTTATGGTCTAGTAGCAAATCCATTTAGCCGTTTTGATGGTACCGTAGTTCCAGCGAATAATATTCAACTTGGAACTAATGAGTTCTTCCGCAAGATGGCAGTTACTAAACTCTAATTAGTTTAGTAAAATTTTGAAAAAGAAAAGGGAAGTCTATTGACTTCCCTTTTTTTATGTGCTAATATTAAAATATAATAATGTAATTTTAATATGAGTGTCTTATGTTTGAAAAATTTGCAGATAAAAGATTAAATTTAAATTGTAAACTAAAACCAGAATTAGTTCAAGAGCTTATTGAGTTGACTTCATTTCTTGACAATTCTGCATCTTTAAAAGAAAGATTTTTTTGTTTAAAACATAACTTAATTTCTAAACCAACTTGCATCAATTGTGGGAATCCAGTCATATTTGGAAAGGTACAATATTCAGAATTTTGTTCTAGAAAATGTATCAGTCAACACACAATTAAATCCAATGGCAATCCTCAACAAAAGCCAGAAGTTAGAGAAAAAATAAATAAAACTATATTGGAAAAATATGGAGTTTTAAATCTATCACAATCTTTTCAAATTAAAGAAAAGAAAAAAGAAACAACATTAAAAAATTAT
>JACCDR010404961.1_pt1 | contig 14354 bp, 21 predicted proteins | sample 7446431 | NCBI WGS metagenome assembly JACCDR01 (sample SAMN15323443, study PRJNA562643) | freshwater metagenome | isolation source: river surface water | place: USA:Blue River Watershed | collected 2017-08-17 | reverse complement strand
CGCTCTTCGCCAACCAAGGCTTTTGCAAATACCCACGAAGGAGAGCTTGACGCTTACTCTTCTGGGCAGTTTTTCTTGGCTTTGTTTGGGCACAAGAAAGCTCGCCAGTGGTGCAACGATCACGGCATTGCAATCAAAAACGCAATGACTGAATCGGACGACTATAAAGGTGGCGTGTTGGTTCCGCCTCAGTTTGAATCCGCAGTCATCAACCTAAAGGAACAATATGGCGTTTTCGGCCAGAACGTTCGACGGGTGCCGATGGTTTCCGACACGCTTTCCATTCCTCGGCGGCTTTCTGGTTTGACCGCTTACGCGGTTGGCGAAGGCATCGAAATCACGGCTTCTGACGTGACCATGAACCAAGTCAATCTAGTCGCTCGCAAGTGGGCTACCTTGACACGATATAGCTCGGAGCTTTCCGAAGACGCGGTAATCATGATCGCCGACTTCCTTGCTGACGAAATGGCATACGCTCATGCCGTTAAAGAGGATGCTTGCGGATTCTTGGGCGACGCGTCAACGACCTATCACGGAATCTATGGCCTCGATAACGCTTTGGCCGCTGGGTCAACCGCAACCGCTACTAGCACGACTATCGGTGCTTTGACCCTAGCCGAGTGCGAAGCAGCTATGGCAAAGCTTCCTCAGTACCCAGGCATTCAGCCTAAGTGGTTTGTGAACAGCGCTATTTTCTGGAACGGTCTAGCACGACTACAAGCGGCTGCTGGTGGCAACACGATTGCAACACTTGCATCGGGTCCACAGTTGCAATTCTTGGGCTACCCGGTTGTGTTCACGCAAACTCTTTCCAGTGCTGGAACTACTGGAACCACCTATGCATTCTTCGGCGATTTGTCGATGACTGCAACGATGGGTGATCGACGTGGATTATCGGTTGTCTTGGATAGCTCGCGATACTTCGAGCTCGACCAAGTAGCGATTCGTTCGACTCGCCGGTACGACATCAACGTTCACGAAACCGGAACGGCTTCTGTGGCTGGTCCGATGATTAAGTGCAAACTCGGTTAAGAGTTGCCTATCTAATTTTCAACATCAATTACAGAGAGGTGACTTTTAATGAACGAAATGCAGCATGCAAAATACGTGACCGCTATCAACCCAGCGGCCATTCTTGACAACACGTCTGCAACGGCGACCGCTATCGACACCAGGGGCTTTGATTACCTAACAGTAATCTGTCAACTCGGTGCTACTGATATCGCAATGACCGCTTTGAAGTTGCAAAACTGTGCGACTTCTGGTGGGACTTACGTCGACGTTACCGGTGCCACGTTCAGCGGAGGAACTGGTGCTTACGGTGCAACATTGGCTTTGCCAAGCGCAACGGATGACACGCAGACGTGCGTCTTCCAGATCGACCTTCGCGGGCGAGATCCATTCTATAAGGTTGTGGCGACGTTCGGAGACGGGGCGGTTGGTGGTTTCATCGCCGCTGTCGCTGTTCTGACTCGTCGAAGTGGTGGTGCGACGGCTTCCACTTCAACCGCAATGGCTGACGGCGACGTTTGCCGAATCGTGTAATGCGATTGTTGCTTGTTAAAGACTGGAACGGGATTCGAGCAACTTCGGTTATCGGTCCCGTTCCTTCCGGTGTTGGTGCTTTGCTGGTTGAAAGAGGGATTGCAGTCGATGCAAACAGTAGCGCCAGTGCGAACGGTGAACCCGGTATCGGAGCCGTTGACGCTGACTCAAGTCAAGAAGCATCTAGAGATAGCGACTCTGGACACGCAGCACGACGAGCAGTTAGCAGACCTAATCAAACGCGCAAGAGAACAGGTCGAGCATGATACTGACTTGGTGCTTTTTACCTCAACTTGGAACGAAACGTTTGAGGAGTTCGAGGATTGCTGCTTAAAGTTGTCGAAGCGACCTATCCAGTCGGTCACGTCAATTGTTTATCGTTCTGGTGAGTCGACTACAACGACGCTTTCCAGCTCGATCTATTCTCTGGACGCAGCACGTCGGCAAATTTGCCTGAAATACAACCAGGTTTGGCCGACTGTTTACGGCGAAACGTTCGACGCAATTTCTGTGACTTACGTTGCTGGATACACTTCCCTGCCGGAAATTCCAGGCGTAGCAAAACAAGCGATGCTGTTGCTTATCGGTTACTACTTCGAGAACCGTGATATGCACAGCAATGAGACAATGTACAACCGCAAAGCCTACGACGATTTGATTCAGAGGCTTTATAGGTCGAGCTATCCATGACGTGGAGACCTAGAAGCTTTCGCCTCGGCGCAATGCGTGAGCTCATAACAATCAAGCGTCACATTGAAACACTAGACGAAGCTGGTCAACCAGTTGTAACGTATGCAACTCGATACGCTGATGTGCCGGCGGCATACGATCCAGTCACAGGTGGCGAGACGATGCGAGGTCGGCAAGTTGAGGCGGGCATTAAAGCGATCTTCACTATCAGGCGACTAGATAACATTAGCACGCAAGACAAGGTTGTTTACGGTGGCGAAGATTACGGAATTACATACATCCGTCCCGTTGAAGGTGGTAGACGCTACCTAGAGGTATACGTGACGCAATGATGGAAGCGACTGTCAGCTTTGAAAAACGCGGAATGGATTTGCTAGATCAACTTCCTATGCTGCTGCGCGGGACTGCGTTTGACAAAGCCATGCGCGCCGCGGCAAAGCCAGTTGTTGAAAAAGCAAAGGAACTTGCGCCACAAGGAAACGACGCAGACAGGAAGAAGCGATCCAAGAAGCAAAAGGCCAGTGCCGATTGGAACGTCAGGTTGCGGTCAACGATTACATCAAAGCTAAGTAAACGCGAAAACGGCGGGACTGTTGTAGTGGGTCCATCGTGGCCCAGAGGAAACAAAGCACATTTCGACTGGGGTATACGCTCGTTCGGCAAAGGTCGCGAAAAAGTGCTTTGGGGAAAGCGGACAGGCGAGGTGGTTCGCAACGAAATTCACTGGCTGAAACGTGCGGGCGATCTTGCAAAAGAACAGGCAATAGCGGCGTTTGAAGAAGAAGTACGGCGGGCAATAGCGGAGCTAACTAATGGCTGACGTTTGCGAAGCTGTGCGAGATTACCTATTGACGAAGACAGCGGTCACTTCGCTTGTGTCTACGCGTATCTATCCAGACACTTTGCCACAAAACGCGACTATGCCCGCTGTGACTTACTCCAAAATTTCAACGCTACATGAACACACGTTATCTGCCCTTGCTGGATTGGCGAATTGCCGTATTGAATTTAGTTGCTTTGCATCGACGCGCCGTGTCGCAAACAACATAGCAGCGACTATCCAGCAATGCGGGATCATTGGTTTAAAAGGCGTCCAATCAACCATTGACATTCGAGCGGTTCAGATTGAGGACGGACAGCAAACATACCAGGAAACACCTACCGATGGATCACAGGTCCATCGATACGTTACCACGTTTGATTTACGGGTCTATTACCAAGAGGGTCTAGGAGTATGAGCCAGTCAACAATTTTTGCTGACACAGGGAACGGTGCAACGCTTACGTTTGGGACCACGACTTATAGCGTCAAAATCAAGTCAATTACATTGCCAAGTCATTCACGCGACCCACTTGACGCGTCGACGCTTGACACCACCGGATTCGAAAAGTCGATCCAGGGTGATTTGACAAAGCGGCCAATGATGAAGGTGAGTTTTCTCTGGGACACCTTCTACGCGATTCCTTCACTGTCTAGCGCACCGGAAACTGTGACCGTGACCTTCCCGCAACGTACAGGGGAATCGGCGGCAGCAACGTATGCAGGCACGGCGTTTTTTCAGAACGTGCAATTCCCAACACTGGCAAACGGCACGGTGCAAGAAGCGTCGATGGATATCTGCTTTGATGGCGGAACTGGGCCAACTTGGACGAAGAGTAGTTGATTATGATTGAAGTACGACTAACGCGACACGTTGGGTTGAAAGACGGTCCACTTGGGCCGGTCGAAATCGATCTAGGGCAGTGCATCGTTGAAGCGAAGACGGCGGAAAAGGATTGGACTCGCATTGGTTATCTCGGTGACAACGCCAGGTTTTCTCCTATCGTTTCGATACACGAAAGCTTTGTCGAAATGCTGAAGGCAAAGCTTGAAGAAGCGTCTGGAATGCCAGATGTGTTCATGGGTTTTCTTATGGCGGTTGAGGAATAAATGTCGTACACACGCGAGCAGATTTTAGCCAGGACGCAACGGCGATACTTGGAAGTCGATGGCTATCGCATTCAGTCTCTCACGGCCACTGAGGTTGCTATGTGGGAGGCTGGGCGCATCGATTGGGATAAAGGTCGCGTAACGGCTGAAAGCTTGGCGACGAGCAAGCCAAGGCTGCTGGCGTTGTGTTTGGTGGATGACGATGGACAACGCTTGTTTAAGGATCACGAGTACGGGTTGATTGCGCACACAGACGCATCGATCCTGTCGATCTATGACGCGTGCGTGAAACATTGCAACATCGAATCCTCGTTGGTGGACGAAGAAAGAAAAAACTAAGGCGTTCCCCGCGATTGATGCTAGCAGCTCGGCTGTGCTTCGCGTGGGGGATACCTGACGTTTACGGTTGGCTCAACAGTCAGCCGAAAGAAGTGATTGACTTCTGGGAAGCGTTTGACTCTATCGAACCAATAGGGGAAGCGTGGATGCAATCTGCACGAATTGGAATGCAAGTTTCGATGGGGCAGGCATTGGAGCCACGACCAACGATGGATGATTTCCTTCCTCCAAGATTTCATAAAGATACGAGACGCGGCAACGATTCGATTGAGATTGCACGAAAACAACTAGGTGGATGATGGCCAGTATCAACGCAGTTGCAATTTCAATCAAAGCAGATACCGGGCTCGCGCGTAATGAAATTAATTCGTTGAAGTCTCTACTCCGTTCATCAGTTGATCCAGTGCGCAATCTTGACGCACAAATGCAGTTGCTTAATAAAGCATACGAACAGGGCGCTATTGAGGAAGTCAACTATCGTGAAGCACACGCAAAAATCACGGCGGCGCTTAAAGCTGAAGAGAAGGCTGCAAGGGATGCGGCGGCAGAATACATCCGGCTGAAAGAAGCCTCTGAGCCCGTCTTCATGGCTCAGGAAGTCGTAAAGAAAAGCGACATGGTGAATCAGCGATTAAAGGAGACAGTGACTTATGTTGCCGCTCTCGCTGTGGCTAGGCAAACTATCAATGAGTTTGTGGATGCGTTTCAAAGAGTAGACGATTTGGCGGACACAGCGGCTGGACTAAACACGGAATACAACAAACTCAAGACGTTTGCGGCGTCTCTCGCTGAAATCGGTGGCGTGTCGTTTGACCAAGCCATTTCTGGTATCAAGTCGCTAAATGAGCAAATCGGGCAAGCTGCTTTAGGTGTAGGGAAAAGCGGGAAGCTATTTGACAAGCTTGGATTAGATCCGAAGTCGTTAGCGTCTCTCGACGTGACTGAGCAGTTTGGCGCAATTGCAAAAGCAATAGGAGAGCTTGAATCGTCTGCGGCCAGAGCTGCAATAGCTAAAAAACTTTTCGGAGACTCGAATATAGCCGCTGCGGCTACAAACTACTACGAAACAATCAAGAAGACAAATAAGGAAATGGAGGCGTTTAATATTCCGCTGAGCGATGAGGAAGTTGCGCGTCTGTCTAAGGCAGCCGACTTGTTTGAACGTATTACGATGCTGCTAACGTCAATCAAAGACAAGCTGGCGGCGCTTGCGTTGAGTGATTATGGCGCTCGCGCTTTAGGTACTGCAAGTAACTTTTTTAAGCCACTGGAAATCTATTCGCAGATGATGAATGGATTAAAGGCACCGCAAACGGAAACCAGGAACATCCAGCAAGCGACTAGGAGCCTTGAAGCTCTTCAGCAGCAGGAAGAAGAAAACGAGAAAAACGAAAAGCTGGCCAAGGAGTTTCGCAAGCAACAGGACGCACTGCAACAAAAGATCAATACTTTGAAATATGGCAAGGAGTACGCGAATGCGATGGAATTGAAATCACAAGGTTACAGCCCAGAGCAAATCAAGACACTTCAAAAGATGGAGAAATACGCTGCATCGTTGGAAGAAATGGAGAAGGAAAGAAAGAAGTCTGGGTGGAACACTCGCGACGCTTTCGACATGAATCAACGGCAGCAACAGCAAAACGTAAAGGTTGCAGAGGACCAGCGCGACTTACAACGACGCATTGCGGCGGCATCGGAAGAAACGGCAAAAAGAATTGCCAGCCTAAAACCAATTAAGGTGGCCAGATAATGCCTACGCTAATTGTCGACGGTGTTGAACTCAGGGATAGAAGCGGTGGTATTCGCTTGAACGGAACTACGATTGAGTACGTTGAAAGGCGAGCGTATCTAGTCGACGGTGGAAGTCGCAACGTTACCAGGGCAGAGGTTCTTACAACCGCTGGTTTACCTATCGTCGGAATCAGCGTTCTCGACAATGGAAGCGGTGCAGTTTGCAGCGGTATTGAAGCAAACACGATACCTCAAAACCCGCAATACTGGCGAGTAGTTGCCGACTTCTCAACACAGGCAAGCGATCAAAGGTTGGCGGATGTTGCAACGCCTAATCCTAATCCAACTTCTTGGATACCAGTTTGGCGAACAGATTACGAAAAGATGCCGTTCGAATCGCATGTGGATGCGACTGGAAAGAAGCTAGTCAACTCTGCCGGGACGCCATTTGCAGGAAGTATGACTCAGTTTCGAACGGTGACTAGCTTTACTTTTACTCAGTACGAGGCAGACACGCTAACAGAAGCAGACATCGCAGATAGAAACGAAACGATTAACGAATCGAATTTCAGAGGCTTTCCAAAGTACACGCTGCTTCTGTCTGTAGTATCGAGTGATCGCGGATACTTTAACGCGTACCCAGCCCGCAAGATGACTTACACGTTAAAGTTTTATCGAGGCGCAAAAGCTGGAACGTTTAAAGAATGGAATGGTTCCTCGTGGGCAACGGCTGCGCTAGATGCTGGTTGGCGATTCTTGGCTAAAGATGTTGGGCCGGAATACTTGTCCGGTGGTGCCAAGAAACCGTATCTAATCGAGGGCCATCGTGCAATTGCAAACCTAGACGGAGCTGGTGCAGTCGTCGCAAGTGCTGGTGAAGCGGCAATACTCGCATTTGAAGATCACAGGGCAATCGATTTCAACACGTTTTTGAGGGTATAAGCATGGCGGCATTGACAGTTACGGCAGCAAACGTTGGCGTCAAGGAAACAGGGGTATCGCTTGAGGTTGTGCCATGCGGTGAAACGTTTACCCAGGGGCAACCGCTCTACAAAAAGAGCAGCGATAACCTTTGGTATAAAGCGGACTCTAACGCATCATCTGCTACAGCAGACGCGAAGGGCGTAGCATTGACTCCAGGTGCAGCAAGCGGCTATGCGGTGATCGTCAAGGCTGGCAAGTACAACCCAGGTGCAACTGTTACAGTTGGGCAAATTTACTGCGTTGGCGCTACTGCTGGGGAGATTGTGCCATACGCTGACCTAACGACCGGCGATTACGTCACCTATCTCGGTGTAGGTTCGACTTCCAGCGAAATCACGCTTGCAATCAAAGCAACCGGAGTGGTCAAGCCATAATGGAAACCGGCGACGTTTATGGAATGAGCGCCGCAGATAACAAGAAGGCGCTTGAACTAATTGACGAACGCAAGAGCGGGAACGCTTTTACGCCTCGTATCGTAACGCAGGATGCGCCACACGCTTGGATGGCTAAGGCTACAGGCACAATCACGGCACGCTTAGGGGCAACGCTTGGAAGCGGAACTGCAAAACTACAAAGAGTATCTAGCGGGTCAATTGTAGATTACGTCGAGGTGGATGGATCGACTACATATAGCTTCACGGTTTACAACCTTACCACCACAGAGATACCGACTAACGCTTACTTTTTCTGTTATCGCGAGTTCCCTACCGGAACTTGGATAGTGGCTGATATTGCTGGGTGCGCTAACCCCGTTAATGACGTTTACCTTGACGGATTGACGCTGAAGCTAGTGCGTTGTGATGGAACCGAAGAAGATATTTTCACAGGCACGGAGTGCCCATAGTGGCGGTTAAGTTTGTTAGCGGCCAAGTTTTGTTTGTCGGCGGCGTTGTCGCAATGGCGGACGATTGCTGTTGTGATACGACTTGCCCATGTTGCTACTACGGTTTGGAAATACAGCGAGGCGCAGATACTTTTAACGTGCGTTTCGTCGATGAGGTAGCTTGTACTTTAGGGCCAGATAGTACAGCCCAGTGGTATCACTGCGGCGACGAAGCGTATGTGATGACTTCAGGAACTCTCGGTGGCTGTACGTGTTACTTGACATATGACTTGGATTACAACATGTATTCCACTGATCCATGCAAGCAGCAGTTTTACACGGAGTCATCGCTCGACCAAATTTGCAACTACAACCCGCCTGGGCCGGGAACTGGAACGGAGACGCACATTGGTACGATGGCGTTTCGCGAAGTCATCACCGCAACGTTTTGCTACGACCCTTGCGGTACTGTAACGGTTAGCATCAATCACAAGCTCTATTGTCGCTTTGGCGTCTGGATTCACGACGAACCACCTCCAACGCTTGGGATCGTCACAGATACTTGGGTGAACGTATCGACCGATCTAGTTGCAGATTCAACTTGGACATGGACGGGGGTTACTGCTCCAAACTGCACGGCAAACTACGACCTAGGCGCGCCAACCAGCGAAACGCTGGCCACGAGCTATAGCAAGACATGGGGAACGACTTATGCGAACTGCGGCGGGTCGAGCTCGTTTTCAGTAACGCTTCCGGCGGCGTGTAGTGCAACGGGATTGATTTTGCTAGGAGGCGGTTCTCCGTGCAATTGCAGTGAATTCGGCGCGCCTCCGTCGACTCTTGCAGAGTCAGAGCTGATGGGGCTCGTGTCCGGCGTTCCGAGTTATTCGGTAAGCGGACAAGATCAAAATATAGCAACTGTCCTAGACAACTGGATGTTTTAAAATGGCAATCACAACAATTGATGGATTGATCGCTGGAATGCAACCAGCAAGGTATTTCGCTAAAGCAGTCACGGCTACACTGGTTGCTGGTCGGCCTCATTCGCTATGGTCACTCGGTGGTGTGCCGGGGGCTGGGGCATTCGACACAACGCTTAACGGTGTGACGCTTTCAAGTTCTAGCACAGTGCCAAACGGATCAATCTATCGAACTGATCCAGTAAGCGGCAACGCATATCTTGCAAGGCTTTCGGCAAATGCAACGCAAGCCGGGACGTTGATTCTGTGCGACCGCCTTTGGCACAACGGCGGATTTACAATTACGCAAACAACAGCCCATAGCATCACTTCTCCAACATGGCCTGCACGTGACGCCACAGGAACGACAAATGGTGTTGGCGTCTTGTTGGCTCTCGAAGTATCGGCAGCAACGGGAGCCGGAACGCCAACGATAACGGTTGGTTATACCAACAGCGGAGGGACGGCATCTAGGTCAGCTACAAACCAGATCGCGACGGTAGCTAGTTCGGCTATCGGGGCAACCTATTTGATTGGACTTCAAGCCGGTGACGTAGGTGTACGGTCGGTGCAAAGCCTAACGCTTTCAGCAACGTGGACAAGCGGGACGATTAACCTTGTAGCCTATCGCCCTATAGCGGCATTGCCTCTATCAGCGGCCTTTGTGCCTAATGCAATTGACGCAATAACTGGCGGAATGCCTAGGATTTACAACGGCACGGTTCCGTACTTTATGTTTATTCCAAACACCACTACAGCAAGCAACATCCAGGGAACCTACGTGGAGTCTCATGGATGATTTGCGGCAAGTGCAAAGCTAATTTACCAAACCTCAAGGGAAAGATACGTTGTCGATGCGGTCACGCTAACTACGGCAAGGATGCTGGGCTTGGCGATACCGTTCAGCGAGTGGTAGCTCGTGTAATCGGCGACACGGAGTGTGGGGGATGCAAAAAACGACGAGACTTACTAAATAGGTTGGTCCCATATGAAGACGGCGCAACGGATTGAAGCTGAAAGATTGTGCAGAGAGTTTCCAGAGGCATCGAATTTGTCATTGGCAAGGAGGCTGGCGAAAGAGTTCAAAAGCACCATTGAAGCGGCAAGGGATTGCGTTCGCGCGGCTCGTGGTGCAAAGGGCAAGAGTAGCGGAAAGGACACAACGCTGCATAGGCCGAAAGGCAAAGCTGGACAGTTAATGAAGTGCCCCCCATCGCTTGCGGAACCTTGGGAACCATACGAGGCTCAGAAGTGTAGTCGGGTTGGCGTAATCTCGGACACTCATATACCGTACCATTCGGAAGTGGCTTTGACTGCTGCGATTGAAGACCTTAAGGTGAAGAAGATTGACACGCTTGTAATCAACGGAGACTTTGCTGATTTCTACCAAATTTCAAGGTGGCAAAAAGATCCAAGGAAGCGGCGGTTTAGCGAAGAGCTTGGGTCAGTGATTGAAGCCCTAGAGTGGATTCGCCAAGAGCTGCCGAAAGCAAAAATAGTTTACAAGGACGGAAACCACGAAGAGCGATGGCAGCACTTTATTTGGAACCGCGCGCCAGAAATTTACGACTTGCCGGCGTGTAGGATGAAAGACTTGCTGCAACTTGACAGGCTAAAGATCGAGCACGTTAGCGATCAACGGCCTGTGCTAGTCGGCAAGCTAGTTATCGCGCACGGCCACGAGCTTGGTCGCGGGATCTTCTCGCCGGTCAATCCAGCGCGAGGGGCGTTTTTGAGAACCCACCATACAATTCTCGTGGGACATTCGCACCAGACAAGCGGACACGCCGACACGAATATCTGGCACGACGAAACATTCTGCTGGTCAACGGGCTGTTTGTGCGAGCTTACGCCAGAGTACGCAAGAATCAATCGGTGGAACCACGGATTCGCGTTTGTGGAGGTGTCGAAAGACGGTTCGTTTTCGGTACACAATCAGCGCATCGACAAGGCGGGAAACGTGAGGGCGTCGTGAGAGTCCTGCTACGTGGCAAGCAATGGGATTTGCAATTTACCAAGGAACTGTCCCGCAGCGCCGATGGCGAGTGCGACGAGCCAAATACGGCAGGAAAAAGGATTGCGGTGCGCTCTGGATTGTCGGAAGCAAGGACAATCGAAGTGCTTGTCCACGAGATGCTGCACGCTTGCCACTGGGATCTAGACGAGGCTGTTGTAACTGAGACCGCGCACGATATAGCTAGGGTGCTTTATCGGCTGGGGTATCGACGGGTTTAATCTCCGGCAACTCAATGCACCTCGCTCCATGCGCGATTGACAGTTATTTTTCTTTCGGTGGTTTCGTCCACGCTCTAAACTCCTTTGACTTCCTCACTAGCCCCTCAATAATCCCTGTCCCAACATGCGACAGATAATCCGCAACCTCGCGTGATACTTTGATTGACTTCGGGATCGACCGACTATCGGGGCTAGGCTTGCGCCCTGCCCCTTCGCGAAATCCGCCGTGGTTATTGGTGCGCATTACGCGAATTCCTTAACTAGATCGTCGAAAAAGGAATCTTCAACAGCAGCCGCAAAGTATGATTCTGCCGCTGACATTACCGCTTCACGCTTTGTTGCGTGTTCGATTGTGTTCTTTCCGATTTTTCCGCAAATCAAAGTCTCAAGATACTTTGAGCCATTTTTGCTGATCGAAATCACGTCACCATTGGGCAGATCGATTAACAGCCGACCTGCTGAGTATCCGCAATCTTCACTCTTCAAAAATTCAGCCGTGTGTGTTTTGCCTTCGATTGTCATTTCAATTGTTACTGATCGCATTTGCCTACCCTTTGTGTTGGTGATGTGGACTGTTTGATTTACTTCGTGGTTCGTTTGCCCACGTATCTGATTATACCTATCGACTAGATTCAAGCGATACCTAAATCAAAATAAAGTTAGAATTTTTTAGTTCCCCAAAAGTCGCCCAAAACAGATTAACTTTGGGCGATTAGACCGCTTTGTGGGTCGCAAATCCTATATTTTCCTGGGGTTTTTAGTAAATCCGCCACTCTTACAAAGTGGATGTCGGGGGTTCGAGTCCCTCCTCGCCCACTGGAAAAACAAGGGAAAACGTGAGTTTTCCGAAATCCAGTCGCCCAAAAGTCGCCCAAGAAACTCCCGAACGGACGCCACGGCCGGCAAATTTCCTACTAGGCTGCGATTATGCGCAAGCCCTATTTTTTGAAAAGACTCAGGTGTTGGTACGTCAAAACGTCTTCCGGCAAATCCATTCGCCTCGATCCCGATAAAGCCAAGGCATTCGCGAAATGGCACGACCTAGCTTCCCAGTTAGAGCATAGAGGGCCACTAGCAACCTGGACGGGTCTCGCCAACGCGTTTTTAGAGGAACACCGTGGGGAAATGTCGGCGGCAAGGTTCGACGACCTAGAGCGGTACGCGGCTAGCTTTGCGCTTCACTATTCTGGGCTAGTCTCCAAACTGACAAAAAAGCTTGTATACGACTGGCTCGATGCTCCAAAGCGCGGCCGGAGGCGAAAGGACGACGACGAAGGAAACGCTGTCTTTGGGCCGGATAGAACGTGGAGCGAGTCGGCAAAAAGGGATGCAGGCGCCGCGATCAAGAGGATTCTAAGATGGGCGCACGGCGAGGGGCTGATTTCCCGAAATCCCCTCCACTCGCTAAAACTACCCGAACCGCAACCGCGCAAGATACTGATCGACCAGGACACCCATGCCAAGATGGTGCAGGATTGCATGGGCCAAGAACGCAAAGGAGATCGATCCTTCGCACTGTACCTAATCGCGTCCCATTGTGGAGCTCGACCACAGCAGATTCGAGAAATCGCAGCGGCAAACGTGGTCCCGGGTGCTTGGGTTTTCCACAGTCACAAGACGGCAAAGAAAACCGGAAAACCTCTGGTAGTGTATTTGTCCCCATGCCTCCAAACGCTCACAGCGATCCTATCGGCAAGGCACACGCAGGGTCCGCTATTCCGCAACGGCCAAGGGGCTTGGAAAAAGGACACTGTTTCGCAGCGGATTCGAAGGATTCGAAAGCGGCTCGACCTTCCAGATGGCGTGATTGCCTACGCTTATCGACATACTTTTGCGACGACTGCACTTGGCGCAGGAATCCCAATTGCCACGGTTGCGCATTTGCTTGGGCACCAGGATTCGAGAATGGTGTCGAAAGTCTATGGGCATCTCGACCAACTTCCGGCCCATATGATTGAGGCAGCGGCGCGGGTGAGTCAGAAAAGGCTAACCGACGAATAGTCGCAAAGTTGGCTTTGCGTTTTCGGCCTCTCGACTTTTTGTAGCGATCTCTGGATTTTCCAGAATCGTTTCAAGAGGGCTTTTGGCCGCTGTCGCGCCGTGCTCGTCTGCATGCACATAGATTTCGGTCGTTCGGATGTCCGAGTGGCCAAGCAATTGCATCAACGTCCTCATTGGTACACCCTGTTCGTGGGCATGGGTCGCGTAGGAATGACGCAACACGTGTGAGGTTACGCGACTCATGATTCCAGCCCGATCCGCTGCTTTCTTTATCTCGCGTGCAATGTGATCGGGATGCCGGTGGTGACGGCACAGAATTCTCTCTTCGCCTTTGCTCAAGTGATCACCTGGAAACAGCCAGTACCAACGGAGCTCCCTTGCCGCGCTTGGTGCTTTTTTTCGAAAAGAATCAGGAAGAGAAACGCCGTTGGGATTATCGTCCTCGTCGTGTCTCCAAACGACCTTCACCGATTCGATTTGTCGCCGAACTGCGTCGTGGATTACTTCTGGAAACGCGGTGAAACGCCATTTGTCTCCCTTCCCCTGTTTGACGCACAATTGTTTTCGTTCAAACGAAATATCCTTTAGTCGCAGTCCAACCACGTCCGAGATCCGAAGGCCGCAGCCATACATCAACTGCGCCGCAAGCAACGAAACGCCGTCCAGTTGCTCGAAAAGACGCGTCACTTCCTCGACGCCGATGACCTCCCGAACTCTCTTCGCCTGTTGCGATCGCATGGCGGAAACGTTTTCGATCTGGATACCGAGGATCTCCCTGTAGAGGTACAAAACCGACTGCAATGCCGTGTTTTGCGAGCTTTTTGCAACGTGACGATAGTTGGCAAGCCACGTCAGCCATTCTTCGATCTCGTCCCGTGCGCAGTCTTTGGGGTGTATCCATTCTCCAGAATTCCGTCGACGAAGATGATGCAAATAATCTTCGATCCATTGCCAATAGGTTTCGAAAGTCTTTGGGGACTTTCCCTGAAGCTTGATTTTCTGACGAAGAACTTCTTGAAGTTTCATGGACCACCCTTGTATTACAAAGGCCGATCCTTGGCGAAAATATCCTGCGCGTCAAAAATATCCGACTTTGAAGTAGGAGAATAAATTGTTCG
>JACCDR011038036.1_pt1 | contig 14355 bp, 31 predicted proteins | sample 7446431 | NCBI WGS metagenome assembly JACCDR01 (sample SAMN15323443, study PRJNA562643) | freshwater metagenome | isolation source: river surface water | place: USA:Blue River Watershed | collected 2017-08-17 | reverse complement strand
GTGGACAGTCCGACGTTCGTGAGGTTCCAGCTCGGTGGTCAGCTTCGTCGCCTGCGGGAGGCGGCCGACGTGAGTACCGAGGACGCGGCGCGCAAGATCGACGTCTCGATCAGCACGATGCGGCGCATCGAGCTGGGCCGGGTCGGCATCAAGGCCCCGGCGATGGCGCTGCTGCTGGACGCCTACCGGGTGACCAATGAGGAGCTGCGCGAGACGCTGCTGACCCTGGCCCGCGAGGGCAAGCAGCGTGGCTGGTGGGCGAAGTACGGCGATCTTCCGCAGGTCTACCGGCAGTACATCGGGCTGGAGTCGGCGGCCGAGCAGATGCACAACTTCGAGACGATCGTCGTGCCGGGCCTGTTGCAGACCGAGGCGTACGCGCGAGCGATCATCAGCCGGGAGGCGTCGCAGCCGACCGACGAGGCCATCGCCCAGCGCATCGCGGCCCGGCTGGAGCGGCAGAAGCTGATCAGCGAGGGCCGCATCGAGCTGATCGCGGTGATGGACGAAGCGGTGCTGCACCGGCAGATCGGCGGCATCCACGTCATGCACGAACAGCTCACCACGTTGTTCGAGGCGTCACGGCTGCCTCATGTCACCTTGCAGGTGATCCCGTTCCGTGAAGGCGCGTACGCCTCTATGCTGTCCAGCTTCGCCATCCTGGTCTTCCCGGACGGCCCCGGCGTCGTCTACATCGAGGGGCTGACCGGTGACCTCTACGCAGAGGGCGAGGATGTGGACCGTTGTACCCGGGTGTTCAACGAGCTGCGGTCCTCGGCGTTGTCGCCTGCGGAGTCGGCTGCCATGATCACCAGAATCCGCGACGCGGAGATGACATCTTAGGAGTCAAACATGCTCGATTCGACCTGGCGCAAGAGTTCGAGAAGTGGCGGGAACGGTCAGTGCGTCGAGGTGCGCCGTACCGGCGACACCGTCGAGGTTCGTGACACCAAGGACCGCACCGGCCCGTCGCTGAGGTTCACCGTGCAGGAGTGGGCGGCGTTCACCGGCGGCACCAAGGACGGAGAGTTCGACGTCTGAGCGGTAGCAGAACTGCCCGGGGCCGGGAGAAGATCGATCTTCTCCCGGCCCCGTTTCGTGCAACTTGCAGATTTCAGTGGGTGAACTTCTTCCTTAACGCTCATTCATGTGAGGGCCTGGACATTGTCCACCGTGACCTGTCATCCTCGGATCACGGCGTTAAGTTCACCAGCAGATTCGACTGGCAGTCCTACTCCGACGTGACGGATGCGGCAGTTCCCGACGACGTGATCAGCCGTGACTGTCTTTCCGGAGAACCATTCGAGCTTGCTGTGAGCCCGGCTCTTTGCCGAGAGCGGCGCTCACTTATCGCCTACGGCCGAGGAACCGGCAAGGTGGTCAGGCGAGCCCCCGATCCGGTTCCTCGGCTGTCCACTCAGTCGTCCAGGGCGGCGGTGTCGTAGGACTGCCCCTGGTGCAGCGCCGTCATGATGCAGAAGTAGCACAGGACCGGTGTCGGCATCAGTACGAACATCTTGGCCTGGTTGCGGCCGATCCAGCATTCGCGTCCGCAGCCGTCGCAATGCACGGCCACGTGCTTGTCGCTGATGGACGGGATCGGCCGGATGTTCGACAGGCCCAGCTCCAGCATGTGCTTGGCCAGGCCCTCCCGGTCGGTGGGGACGGCGGCGATGATGGACTGCGACATCCCCCGACGCTATCGGTACACCCGGCGCAAGCAAAGACCGACGTTGGGTGACCGGTCGCGTGTGGATCAGTCGGCCGCTTCCGGGCCGGACAGCGCGTCGCTGACGGCCTGCGCGGCGGCGACCCAGCCACCCTGGACGACCTCGCCCAGATCGGCCCAGGCCGGGATGGGGCTGCCTTGCACGTTCTTGCCACCGACCGCCGTGCTGTAGGCGGTGAAGGCGATCTCGGCCAGCTCGCGCCGGTCGTCGTAGTCCGACATCATGCCGGTACCTATCGGCGTGCTGGTGGACCGCCGGGGACTTGAACCCCGGTCCCTCCGATTTAAAGCGGATGCTCTGCGCGTTGAGCTAGCGGCCCGGCAGCCGGTGGTCAGGCCATCCGGCGGGCGATCATATCGGCCACCGCCAGGTGTTGTTCGGAGTGCCGGTTGTGGCAGGTGTACTGGTGGAACATGATCTTCTCGCCGTCCGTCAGCGTCTCCCAGACTTTCAACAGTTTGGCGGTCGTGACCCGGTCGATCTCCATGGTGGTGAAGTTGAGTGCGACGGGTTCGCACTCGGCCCAGCCGTGCAGTTTCGGCATCGTGGTCAGCGCCTTTCTCTCAGGACGTGTCTGGCCCAACTGATGTTGATCTCTTCCTGGTCCTCCGGCGGCAGGTTGCCGTAGTGCCCGTCGCGGTCCATCGCCTCGCCGATGCGGCGGGCTCGCTGCATCGCCCGGCGTGAGTGCCGCTCCTTGATGATGCCGTCGACCAGGGCCACCGGTGACCAGACCGCGATCAGCGTGACGATGACCCAGCCGGGGATCGGGTAGACGAAGGTGATGACGCCGCAGAGCAGCAACGCGAGGCAACCGAGCATGTTGAGCCGCGCCAGCGGTGCCTTGGGGACAGCAGGTCGAAAGTCCATGATGCCTCGGTGTAGGAGCACGTCATAAGCTGACTGAGATGAGTGAACGACATCAGCCGTACTCGATCCGCGCCGACCTGCTGTTCTGGTTGCAGGACATCGCCGACGAGCACTTCGACGGCGATCTGAACAGGGCGCTGGACACGGCTCTGATGATCGTCAGATCGTGGAACGAAAGTCCGGATGATCCGTGGGCTGCCGTCCAGACCCAGAAGGCCCTGTGGAAGCGGCGGCCCCGCTCCTGACGTCCGGGCAGTGCGGCACCTCGACCACGTCGGCCTTGGCGCGCACGTAGATGCCGCTCTGCGTTCCGACGCCGCACCAGCAGCAGGTCTCCACCTCCGCATCGGTCAGCCGGACCGGCTGGCGCGGCCCTTGCCGCAGCTTCCAGCAGAAGTCGCACATGGCGTGCGTCCACCCGTGCTTGTCCTCGTCGCTCACCGCGCCAGCTCTCCCCCGACATGGAGGGACCCCCCGATGAGCGGTCACCGGAGGGTCCCTGGTGTTTCGTACAGCCCGGCCGAGCCAAGCCCACCCGGAAGAGGCAAGAGGCAGCAGACCGGCCGGGCTGTACGAACGGCGGATTAATGCACACCCCTATTTTTACCGCCGGGCCTTCCAAGGCGGTCCGAACTGTACGGCAGAAAGGGTGGCCGATGTGCGGCGATCTCCGTCGTCCGGGTGACGCACGACAGGGTGAATCAGGACGACAGCTTCTTCACGTCGATCTCCACGATCACCCTTTCCTCGGGTTCGACCTGACCGGCGCGGATCATGTCGCCGCCTTTGCTGGCGGCCTCCACTCCGTTGCGGGCGCTCACCTCGAATACGAAATGCGATTCACGTACTGCGGTGATCTGGAAGTGGGGCACTGAATCCTCCGTGGGCTGGTGGGTCCTCGAATGCGACGACATTGAATGCCTCTGCCAGGCGCAGCGAAGTGACATCGCGGCGGTGCAGGTCGTAGAAGCCTCGGCAGATCGCCTTGGGTCCTTCGATGATGGTGTCGTGGCAGGGGATGGTGGTGTCCTCGTCCAGGCACTCCTGGACCATCTGGTCCCGGCCGCCCTCTCGAAGGTGCATGAGGTTACCCGGCCGGAAGATGCAGGTGTCGCACTTTCGGCTCAGGACATGAACCTTGCCGTTGCGGAACGGTCCTTCGATGTCCGGTGGCGGGAAGACGTCGTCGGGGTCATCGAACTCGATGTCGCTCATCCGCCCAGCCGCTCCCGTTGACACCTCGGGCACAGCACGACCTTGTCGGGCGCGACGTCCATGTAGATCCTGGCCGTGCGACCGCAGCCGTGGCAGCTCACCAGCGTGCCGCCGGTGGCGTTCGGGTCGGTGTCGACAAAGGCGGCCTCGGCCTCGTGCCCTCGCTCGCGGACCTCGGCAACGCGCTGCTGAGTGCGGATCTGGTTGTCGTACATATGCTGCGCCAGATCCATGTCCCCGCCGACCTCGGCGGCCAGCGCGCGGATCGTCTGCTCTCGCTTGCGTTTCGCTTCGCCCATCAGGAGTCCTCATTGCTCGGTGTGATACGCCGCCGGGGCAGCGTGCCGTCACGCAGCGCTTGCTGGTCGGCGTGGCGATCGGCGGCGCTCGGGGCACGTCCGCCGGTCCTGTGGTAGCTCCCGGCGGGATGTTCGGTGAAGCGCAACCGGCGAGCGGCGCGGCACCAAAGGCATCGGCAAGCGCACCAGCGGGTGTCTGGACCACAGTGCATCCAGCATCCGGCCTGGCCGTTGCAGTGGGGCCAGGACCGCCAGTTCTCGTCCCACTCGGTGCCCGCCAGCAGGGGCAACAGCACTCGGGGGTTGCCGTAGTACATGACGCACTCACCGGCGGTGCGCAGGAGGTTCACCGCAGCACCCTGACGGTAGGCACGTCGGTCTTGAGCGGTGCGCCGTCCGGTCCTTTGAGGAACGGCGCGACGTAGATCGTCTTGCGCAAGCCGCGCTTGGGTCCGTACGCCTGGCGCTTCCAGTGCCCGCGCACCATGAACCTGACCGAGATCTTGCGCCGCTCGGCGTCGCTCATCTCGGCTTCCTGCTTCGGCCGGGCGTGGCGGCGCAGGTCAATGATCCGCACGTCCGGCAGGGTCTTCCCGGCGCGTTTGGCGCTGCGGGCCAGCTTCTTGTCCTGCGGGGCGCGTGTCTCGGCGGCGACGCCGGGCTGCGTCATGAGGAACCAGGTGGCCAGCAGGGTCAGCAGGAAGTTGCCGTCGCGGCGGAAGTTGTCGTCCACGCCGCCCAGGCCCAGGAACGGGACGCCCGCGCCGATGTTCGGGCACATCAGGAAGCCGTACTGAGCGCGCATCTCGGCGACGTCGACCATGGTCGGGTCGCCGTCCTCGCCTTGGATGTAGGCGTTGATCCACACCCCTTCGGGGACCAGGGTCCAGCTCAGCGCCCGGACACCGGCCATGCCGTACGGGCGGGCGATCTCCCCGATCGGGTCCTCGTAGACGATGATGCCGTGCGCGGCGGGCAGCTCCTCGCGGGTGATCGACACGTCGTTCAGTTCCTGACCGGCTTGCGCGGCCAGGGTGGTGAAGTCGCTGCTGATCCAGTAGAGCTGCGCTGCCTCGATGCCGATGCTCAGGTGATCGATGTGCCGCTGGAAGATCTCGCGGGGCATCAGGTCGGGGCCGTAGAAGCTGGCCTTGAAGTCGTCCAGGCCGGTCGGGCGGTCCCACCCGGCGTGGATGCCGGGGACGCTGACACCGTGGCCGGGCTTGATGAGGCGTTCGTAGAGGGCGGGGTGCGACCAGAACCGCAGCAGCCCGTCACGGACCTTGGGCATCAGACGCGGCGAGAGGCGCGCAGGCACGATCGGAGGGCCGATGTAGTCCTTGGTGTGGATGCTGGGCAGATAGCGGCTGTGCAGGTCGTACAGCCGCCTGCGGACGGCGTCACGGACGTACTCGTCCTTGTCTCTGAGCAGTGAGCTGACCTGTTGCAGCCGGTCGAGCAGGCCCTCGACATCGACGGTGTCCACGAACGGCTCGCAGGCCCGGCAGCAGGCGAACTGGTGGCCGAAGTCGTTGCCCAGGTTGCCGTTGATCTGCTGGATGCGGTCGCCGGTGTAACGCCAGACGACGTCCTGGCCCTTACCGCAGAAGTCGCAGACGATGTCCTGCTCGTGCATCGGCGGCCGGGGCAGGTGCTTGGGCACCGCCTCGTGGTCGTAGCGGTTCCACGGGCGGCTGTGGACCCAGTCCAGCAGCCCGTCCGGCCCGGTGAAGCGGTTGAGGCGCACACCGCAGGTCGCGCAGACGGTGATCTCGGGCAGGTCATCGAGATCGTCCGGCGGCGCGACGAAGGTCTTGTCGACGCGCAACTCGTCGCGGCCGGAGCTGGGGTCCCAACCGAGCCGGTCCAGGTGCTCGCGGTAGGCGCTCACAGGTCCACCATCTGTCGCAGGCTGTAGGCGACGCGGTCGATCTCATCGTCCTTGAGCGTCCACCAGGGTTCGGTGCGCTGGAAGCGCACGGTGCTGATGCTGCGGATCTGGTCGGTCAGCACGTACGTCGGATCGCCGTGGTGATTGTCGATCTCGACGTGGAACGCCAGGCGGCGGTTGGTGTTGCTCACCGGCACGACGGTGACCATCCGCCCGGCGGTCAGCCGGATGTGGACGTGACTGCTGATCACCAGCACCGGGCGGATGCCGCCCTGCTCGTGGCCCTCGACGGGTTCGAGGTCAGCCAGCCACACCTGCCAGGGCTCGATCACGCGGCATCCTTGGTAGCAGCGACCCATTCCGGGTCGTCGGACTTGTACTCCGGCAGCGGGAGGTCACGCGACCAGCCCCGGTCCATGTGGTCGGCGTCGCGCAGGTACTCCTGCCAGCCCTGCGGGTCTTCCTCGCGGAAGCGGTCGGCGTCGGCGATGGCCCGCGCCCGCCAGTTCTCGTCCAGCAGGAGGCCGAGGACTTCGTCCACGGTCTTGCCGGGGTGCTGCTCGGTGATCAGCCTAGTGAGCCGGTCCCGGGTTGCGGTGGTCACCCTGATGGTCGTTGTCATGCCCGAACGATACCCCTCTGGCTACAGATCGGTCTACAGGACGGTCAGACACGAGGTACCCCCAATCGGACATGACGTTCCAGTAGAGGACCACATCGATGAACAGCATGGCGGTGAAGAACAGCGCCCAGCCGGTGTCCCCGGCGGCGCTGGCCTCCTTGATCGCGGCGGCGATCAGCCCGCTGGCCAGCGCCAGGAGAACGCCGGTGCCGAACAGTGACCGGACCGGGGAGTAGACGGGGGGCAGGCGGTGTCGTCCCGGCCGTCGCCTGCCCACCTGCGTGTCCTCCGACCGTGTTCACGTGTCCGTTGTGCTCACCTTCTCTACGATGTAGACCCCTCGCGGATACGGTCGTAGACCGAGATCACATCGTGGATGCCGAAGTACTGCACCGGCCGGTGCCAGTCGACCTGTTTCCAGTTCTGATCCAGCTCGGCGAAGAACTTGTCGTCGGCGCAGCAGCCCCCCTCCAGTTCTCCGATGTAGATCAGCCGGTCGCCCCGGAAGGCGTCCAGCGTCAGGTAGCCGATCGAGTCGCTGTAGGGCGGCCAGGCCAGCAACAGGGTGCGATCCTTGGTGCCCCGGACCGTCGTGACCGAGACGGCGTCGCCGGGCAGGACGGTGACGAACTGCTCGGCCCGGGGATGCCAGTGGTTGTTGGTCAGCGACTCCTGCGGCGGGTACTCGTCGTAGGCCAGGCAGTCGACCCCTAACTGCCCGAGCAGATACGCCCAGTACCCGGTCCCGGCCATCGGGTCCAGCACACTCTTGCCGACGACATCCGACATGGCCTCGGGCAGATCACCGTTGACGTGCTCGTAGACGAACTGCACGCTCGCCGGGTCGGTGACCGTCCACGACCACCGCTTGACCGCTGTCTCCCGGACACGCCAGACCTCGGCCTGCTCGGCGATGGGGATGTCACGGTCGAACCCGCCGATCTCCAGCTTGTTCGGATCAGGCTCGCGGCCGAAGAAGCCGCGTGCGGGCCGGGCGTGCTGTTTGACGGCTGCCCAGTACGGGTTGCGGATCACGGCGCTACACGTACTCCGGGTGTTCCCGGGCGAACAGCGCGACCCGAGCGGCGTTGCGGTGCAGCCGACCTGACCCGGAGGGCATCAGGTACTCGCCGTTCTTGGGGTAACTGCGCTCGTTCTCCACGATGGAGCCGTCGTCCAGCCGCCACATCTGCCGCCAGGTGGCTCCGCAGCCGTTCTCGCAGTAACGGTTGTCCTCCTGCAAGCCCATGGACACCAGCTCCCGGAACCGCCGAAGCGACGTCCCCTTGAGCGTCCACTTGTGCCCGTTGCGGCGGCAGAACAACGCCTGAGCGGACATATGCGCGGTGCGGTCGTCCACCTGCAACCCCAGCCGCGCCGTCTTTCGTCGTGCCACTACTGCTCCTCCTCGGTGAGCTGGAACCCCATCTGCTGCAACCGGCTGGTCATCTTGCGCTTCCAGTTGCGAAGGCTGAGCAGTTCCTCGCGCATCTCGTCGTACTGCTCAGCCCTGATGCGCCAGTCGCGCGTCGCTGCCTTCATGCTGTTCAGCTCCTCAACGGCCGCGTCACGCTCACGTTGCGCCTCATCAACGAGATCACCCAGAGCGGTGATCGACGGAGCCAGCGCCATGAACTCCCCCAAGGTCATCTCCATCGGGGCAGTCGGAGCGGGTGAACCGTCCTCACGCGGCGGCAGGATCGGGTCCGGCGTTCCCCGCAGCGGCGCTATCTCGTTCTTGGGGCGGGCCTTGCCATAGCTGGCCCCGTGCTCGTCGTTGCGGTGCGCCATCACCTCACCGCGACTCTCGCCGGTGAACAGGCAGTCGCGGCAGGCGTAAGCGGTGGTGCCGTCGACCAGGTAGAGCCTGCTGATCCGGAACGGTGCTCGCGGCAGGTTCTGCAACTGCTCCTCCCGCTCGACCGCCACTCCCTTGTGCTCGGTCGGCCGGTTCGGCTGCGGTTCGTCGTCCCCCATCAGGCTGCCCTGCTCGGCCACGGACGAGACTCGGGGCACCGGCGGGAGCGCCGCCTTACGAGGCCGCCCAGGGCCTCGCTTAAGTCCCGGTGCTGTTGCCATCACAACCTCCTGCGCTGTCATCCGATCAGGTGACCACCACGATCACCACAACGAACAGACAGCCTGTGCGATACGCACTGCTGTCGACAGCCATACGTTACGGCGATGTCTCCGATGCCTGTCGTGGTCCTCAACCGCTGCGACGACGATCCCGACCCGAAACACATGATCTTCGGCCGGGCGCAGTGCCCGTGGTGCGGCTTCTTCTGCTGGCTGGGCCGCGAAACCGTCAGGGCGGTCAGCGAGCACCAGGTCTGGCCGGTCTGTAACCGCTGCGCCCCGACGATGTGCAACGAGGACAACTTCTTCGGCCGCCTCAACGACGGCTGATCAGCGCGCCTTCTGCTTGGCCGGTGCGGACGGGGAACCGGACGGGCCTGGGGTACTGCGCTCGCGGATGTCCGAGACTCCCCAGTAGATCAAGATCCCCACCGCGATGACCACGCCGGTGCCGATCTTGAGCGCGGACCACCAGGCTTTCCAGAAGCTCTTGCGCAGTCCCGGCACCGCCGCCTTGGTCGTCTTGTAGTCCTTGTTGGCCCGGTGCATCACCGCCCGCAGGTACCCGAAGGTGTAGATGATCCCGGCGATGATCAAGACCAGGATCACCACGACGAGTGGCGTGAGGGAGGCGGGCTGATCGTCGGTTGTCTCGGTGGCCATCAACATGGACATAGAGTGCCGAACCTTCTACGCGCCGTCATCATCCCTTTAGGTGAGTCATGTTCTCGTACGAGTTGGTGGCCACGGCGCGGGTCAGCCAGACCAGCGCGGCCATCTGCTCGGTCCCCAGCCGCCGGGCACTCCACAGCGGCATGATCTCGCGCAGCAGGCCGTCCCACGCCTGCATCGCCAGCAGCTCAGCGAGGATCGCTTTCGTCGCCTCGATGGGCTCAGGGGCCAGCAAGGCCCTGATGATCACCTTCTGGCTTGAGCTGGAATCAAGGGATTCCTGCTGGAACTCGTGGCAGCGCACGCAGTACAGATTGACAAGATCGTTCTTGTTCGCCGATGTCCACAAACAACTCGGGCACGTAAAAGACATCGACGCAGAGTATCAGGTACCTTGACTCAGAGACGCACATTGGAGACACGCTTGAAGAAGGTCAACTTCCTCGGGTACACGGTGGAGATCGTGGAGGATTCCGACGTCGATGAGATGCAGGCATCCGGCGACATCCCGCTGTACTCCATGATCCGCATTGCGGACGCCGACCCTCAGGGCGGGTCACCTGAGCTGCGAAGACGCCGCACGGTCGTCGCTTGTCAGGACTGCGGAGCCGGGTGCTGGTTCGACCCGAAAAGCTACGAACCGATCGCCCGGCTGCATCCGGACAAGGTGTGTCTGCAATGCACCGCCGAACGGGTGAAAGCAGAACAGCACGGGGATGAGCGAGAACGAGGACCACGACAACGACCGTGAAAGAGCCATCGAAGAGGATCTTGCCGAGGTGCTGGCACTGATCAACCGCATCTTCGCTGAACGAGAGGCGGGAGAAGATCACCGACGACATGACCCCGGAGAATGACGAGAACAACCGGCTGATGCTGCGCCAGCTCCGGCACGACATCGTGACCATCATGATGCTGCTCAGCTTCGGCATGGGCTTCCTCGCCGCCACCGTGCTGGGCTCGCTCGACGTCAGCGGCGGCGCTCGCAGCGCCGTCCTGATCGGATGCCTTGGCGGCTTGTTCGCCGTGCTGTACCGCCGACGCCCCAGATAGACGGAAGCGGGTGCAGCACACCCCCCGCATGTGCTGCGCCCGCTCCCCAGTCAAGCGGCGTGCTTGGCTCCCTTACGCCCCCGCCTGGCCCGACGCTCGATGATCTGACGCGGTGACGGCGACGGCACCGAGTACGGCCGGGGCGGCGACGGCGGGCACACTTGAGGCTCCAGCGTCGGCTGCACCGGTGGCATCTCCCGCGTCTGCGACAGTGGCGGCTCGGCCGCGCTCAGCTTGCCGGTGACCCGACTCGCCAGCGAGAACAGGCTCCGCGTCGCGGTGTCGTAACCCTCCCGGTACGCCTGATCACGGTCCAGCATGGACCGCGACCACTGGTGCATTCGACCTGCCACGTAGCACATGACGATGATGATCACTAGAGCGAGAACTGGCTGAACCTGCGCGAAATCCCCCGCGAACACACCGAAAGAGTACGGGGCGGCGCTGAACCGCTGGGATCGCCCGTTGGGATGGGTAAAAAGTAGTTATCGACCGTTAGAACTGTTTCTGCGCCATTTGCTGACCGGCGAGGTGTGCCCGGACGATCCACCCGGCGATGATCTGGACCATGATCGGGTCCGCGCCGTGCAGGTCCAGGTACTTGTCCAGGTACTCGACCTCGGTGTAGCCACCCAGCTCGACGCGACCCAGCATCAGCGCCTCGCGGATGACGACGCGGCTGTGATCCACCGTGGAGCCCGGGATGCCGTAGGTGGTGGCGGCGAACTGCTTGAGCGCCGCAGCGACGTCCGGGTAGGGGCCGACATCGCGGCGGGGGTCCGGCTCGGTCATGATCACTCTTCCGTTCGCACGTCTTGTACTCTTCCGTCTGCCATGCGCTCGTCCAGGCGGCGGCGGATCTCCAGCAAGCGGTTGTGCTCGGCGACCAGCTTGCCGATGGTGTGGACCAACATCATCTCGTTCGACTTGAAGATCAGATCCTGCACCGCCTTGTTCTGTACGTACAGGGCCGCCATGACCGCCTCGGCCTCCTGCGGCGTCAGCTCTAGCTTGATGGTGGCCGCCTGCACCGGTACCGGTCCTTGAGCGACATAGATCTCGCCCGCGTCGAGCACCAGCCGACCGGCGCAGGCGTTGCAGAGCCGGAACCCGTTCAGCTCCAGCACGCCGCTGCCACCGGTGGGAGCGATCTGGGCGTTGTGCCGCACCGGCAGGGTCCGGACGCCGCAGATTCCCCGGTAGGGACCCGACACCGGCTCGATGTCGCGGTGAACGACATGCCACGGGCCTTTGAGGGCGGCACGCACCACCAGTACCCAGGCCGGAGGCTCTACCTCGGTCACCGCTCGCTCAGCTCGTCCGGCACGGGCCGCACGTCGGTGTCGCCCTCGGCCAGCTTGCGCTTGATCAGGGTGACGATCTGCCGCTGGCTGATGGTGCCGAGCACCCCGGACAGTTCCTTGCGCAGGTGATGCACCAGGTGCTTGTGCGTGCGCGTGACACCGCCCCAGTTGCAGTTCTCCCCGACGTCCGCGCCGCAGGACGTGACCGGGCACATGACGGAGATGACGGCCTGGTACTCCATCTCCTTCTCGGCCTTGAGCGACAGCCGGTACTCCTGCTGGAGCGCCGTCAGCTCGGTGAACAGCGACTCACTGTGCGCCTTGGCCTGCTGGTAGGCCCGTACCGCCGCAGACGGGTGCATCGGGCCGACCGTGACCGGCCCGACGTCGATGGTCTGTCCGTCGTGCTCGTCTCTCATGCCGCCTCCTGCAACTGCTCGATGAGTTTCTGCCCGTCCTGGCTCTGCACGACCTTCTGGATGCTGGCCGGGTACCACATCTTGCCGCCATGGGCTGTGGGCACCCCGGAAGAGTTGAGCCACCGCGCGACGGCGCTGTAGCTGTCCTCGTCCAGGTACTTGCTCATGATCGCTTCCAGCAGATCATCATCGATGGACCGGGGGCGTCCGAGCCGGACGCCCTGGGCGCGTTTCTCAGCCAGGCCGTCCTTCGTGCGCTGGCTGCTCACGTCGCGTTCGCACTGAGCGAAACCAGCGAGGATACCGGCCATCATCTTGCCCGCCGGAGCGTCCAGATCCAAGCCGAGATCGAGCGCGACGATGTTCCAACCTTCGGTGTTGGCGCGGCTCATCAGCCAGGCGAAGTCCAGCAGCGACCGGCTGAGCCGGTCCAGCTTGCTGACGATGATTCCGTCCGCGCGTCCGGCGTGGATCTCATCGATCGCCCGGCGCAATTGCTCACGGTTGAGATCCTTGCCGGACTTGCCCCGGTCGACGCAGTCCCAGTGCAGGGCGCTCTGCTGCCGCATCGCCAGGCCGTGCTCGATGGTCGTGCGCTGCGCGTCCAGGCCAGCACCCTTGTCGGCCTGCTCCCGGGTGGACACCCGCCGGTAGGGGACCAGCACAGCGCCGGTCGAGAAGTAGTCCCTGGAGGCTGGGACCTTCTTACGCCTGGGCATCGAGATCCTTCCCGCACCAGTCGCACCACTGCGACCGGCCCTTCTCGTGACCGGCGAAGCGGCAGACGATCCGGCCCAGCCCGTTCTGGAGCCAGATCGGCTTGCTGGGGAAGAAGTCCCACCAGCGGCGCATGATGGCGGCGCGCACGTCAGGTCCCCTCGTAGTTGTTCTGGACGTTGTCGATCGCTTTGGCCAACGCGGGCCAGCGCTCGTGCAGGGTCTTCTGCCGGTGACTGGCGGCCTGCTTGCTCCCGGCCGTCCAGGCGGCGATCAACGCCTCGATCGGGTGCTGTTCCAGCCAGCTCTCCGCGTCGAGGGGCTGCTTGCCGCCCAGCCTGGTCACCTGGAAGAACGACATGCGTCCGACGTCGAAGCCGGTCGAAGCCAGCAGGACCGCCACCTGCGACGCCGTCAAGGCGAAGCCGGTCTGCTCCCCACGCTGGCCGGTCACGGGGTTGCGTCTCCAGATCTCCCAGCCCGGCTCCGGCTCGATCCCGCGCGAGCCGAAGGCCGACCGCAACGGACCCTCCACACCGGTCAGCTCGACCTTGCGCCCGCTCATCGCGGCCACTCCAGACCCTCGTCCGCCATCAGCTTGATCAGCCACGGCGCGGCGTGGTCCTTGCCGACCGACCCGCCGACCATCCTCTTGCCGAGCTTGCCGCTGGCGGTGTACGCCGGGCCGGTCAGATACGGCAGGCTGACCCGGCCGTCCTTGACGGTGATCTCGACGTGCTGCGGGTCGAACGGCGGGCCGCTGTGCCGCTCGACCGGCTGCTCACCCACGACGTCGACATGGATCTTGCGGACCGTGGTGTCGCTGACCTTCTTGACCGCCATTCGTCCTCCTGCCTTTCGTTCCGGCACGGCCTACTGGCCGGTGCTGCCGATGAGTCAACTGGTACGTGCCAGTGACCTTAAACGAAAGGCTTATACAAATGCAAGGGATTACGGCGACAGTTGAAGATTACTACCGAGTCTTGATCTCCGAACTGCCTGGTGGGAGCCGCTTGCCGTCCGAGAGATCGGTTGTACGAGAGCTACAGACCAGCCGGTCGACGGTGCGCCTGGTGCTGGTCAAGCTGGCCGCCGAGGGCCTGGTGGCACCGGTGCAGGGCAGCGGCTATTTCACGCGCCTGCCAGCCTGAGGGGCCGGACACGCCGCCGGAAGGGGTGAGTAATGACCCTCAGTGACTCATAGCTTCCGCATCCGGCGGGGTCCGGCCCCACACCTACCAGCGTGACAAGCCCGCTGAGCTGCGACAACGCTTGCGAGCGAAGTACAGCGCTGTAGTTCAGTTGCCCGGCGGCGGGCGCAGCGGATCGGTGATCATGCTGGGCGTGATGTCCGGCTTGGTCGGCCTGCTGCCGTTGGCGCAGCAGCACCCACCGGTCCCGGCCGCGAGAGCTGCGGCCAGGACCAGGCAGAGCAGGCGGCTCACCGCTGGCGGTCGCCGTTGTCCTCGTCGTCCGGGTCGAAG
>JACCDR012054894.1_pt1 | contig 14357 bp, 10 predicted proteins | sample 7446431 | NCBI WGS metagenome assembly JACCDR01 (sample SAMN15323443, study PRJNA562643) | freshwater metagenome | isolation source: river surface water | place: USA:Blue River Watershed | collected 2017-08-17 | reverse complement strand
ATTGGATGAAGGCAAAGAATTTTCCTTCTCTGCCAATTTCGAAGTCAAACCTGAGATCGCTTTGAAAAAATACGAAGGACTGGAAGTTGAAAAAGAAAAATTCACGGTGGGTGATGAACAAATTAACCAAGTTCTGGAAAACATCCGCGCCGCTCGCGCTGAATTGGTTGATGTTTTAGAAACTCGTCCGGCTAAACTGGGCGATGTTGCGATTGTTGATTTCGAAGGTTTTATTGATGGAAGCCCTCTTCCAAATGGTTCTGGTACCAGCCATAACCTCGAGTTAGGTGCGCACCAATTTATCGAAGGTTTTGAAGAAGGCATCGTCGGGATGAATGTGGGAGATTCGAAAACATTGAATTTGAAATTTCCAAATCCCTATCACTCAGCAGAACTTTCTGGAAAAGCTGTCGATTTCAAAGTGAAATTAACGGGATTGAAATACAAAAAATTACCAGAGCTGACTGATGATTACGTCAATCAAATGATGGGAAAATCAATGGGCGGTGGAGAAAATGAAACTCACACTGTTGAAAGTTTGAAAAAAACAATTCTCACTGATTTAGAGCAATCAGAGAAAAAACGTATTGATACAGATTTTAAAAACCGCCTTCTTAAAAAATTAGTTGCTGCAAATCCAGTCGATGTTCCACCTTCCATGCTCAAAGATCAGAAGATGGCTTTAATTGAAGACATGAAAAAGAAAATGTCAGAGCAAGGGATGTCGGATTCTGAATTTCAAACCTATACTGAAAAGTGGGATAAAGATTTTGAAGCTTCAGCAGCTGATATGATTCGTTCGGGCTTTTTGATCGACGCTCTAGCAAAACAACATGATCTGAAATGGACTGAAGCTGAGCTTGATGCCAAATTCGAAGAGTACGCGAAAACAACAGGTATCGATAAAGCGAGAATCGTTGAGTTTTACTCTCGTCCAGAGCAAATGAATCGAGTGACTTATGCGATCACGGAAGACAAAGTCATCGCTTTCTTAACAAGCTCTGCCAAAGTCAAAGAAGTGACTAAGGATCAATTAAAAGATTCTTTGTCTTAAGCTTCTTGAGCTCCGTCTCTTTGACGGGCTTTAAAGCCCAACCACCAAAAAATCGAAGAAATGAGAATGAACGGGGTGCAAATCAGCACCCCTTGTCTTAAGGAGCCAGTCACATCGGAATAATAACCGATCAATGGCGAACTGATGGCATCTCCTAAAATATGACAAGCAAAGATCCCGATTGCCATCGCTGAATTTCTAAATCTCGGTTGAATGGACTCAATCAGAGCCACATTGATAGGGCTTGTTGATAAAAAGAAGAAAAATTGTGTGAAAACGAGACTGATCACAAAGAGTTGAAAATCATCCGTATTTAAACAAATCCAGAAGGCAGGAAGAGCTGCCAGCATCGACCAGCTAGAAATTCTTAAATGCCCGCCTTTGGTTTTCTTATTGAGATAATCACCAAGAAATCCTCCAGCCAAAGTGCCCACAAGACCACTGCCGACGGCAATTCCGCCGAAAGTGGTATTCGCTGAGAGCTCTGTCATCGCAAAGGTTCTTTGCAGATAACTGGGAATCCAGTGAGCGACTCCTCCGACAACAAAAGTGTAGCAGCAATAGCCAGCTACCGCCCACATATAGGATTTTGATTTTCTCAAAGCCGAAAGAGCTGTGCCCCATTTGAATTTGTCAGTTGCGACTGCAGCTCGTGGATCGGCTATAAACCAAAGAATCGCTGCCAGTACAAATCCTGGAAATCCAACGATGAAGAAGGCATTTCTCCAACCGACACTGCTCCCAAGAACTCCGCCTAAGAGATAGCCAAGAGCCGCTCCCACCGGTAAAGCCGAGGAGAAGATGGCGAGTATCTTTCCTCTTTTTGAGGAAGGGAAAAAATCAGATAAGTAGGGAACAGAAGTGGTGGTGAAAGCCGACTCTCCTAAGCCAAGAACAAAGCGTGAAGCCAGAATCGAATAGAAACTTTTTGCAAAGCCCGTCCAAAAAGTCGCGAAACTCCAAACGATAGCTCCCATTGATAAAATTTTGGAACGGTTCATCGTGTCGCCCATCCAACCAAAGATAGGAGCCGTGAACATGTAGGGAATCATAAAGGCAGTGGCTAATAAACCGGCTTGAAAATCAGAAAGAAGAAGATCCGTTTTGATCGAGGCAAGGACCGCTGAAAGAATGTAGCGATCAATATAGTTAAGATAATTGATCGCCGTCAGTAAAATAAGAATTCGCGTAGCTTTCAACAAGTTCTCCTTGCTTGGGCTACTGCGCAATTCCCTTCATCAGTTTCCAAGCTTTCATGTAATTGTAAGCTTGATAAACTTGGTAATCACTTGCAAGAAGCTTTTCACTGGGTGACATATAATCCACTTTTTTGCTGCCTGCATCTTTCCACCAAGCGTCCACTGACGCTTTGTCAGCTGGTTTTGATTTCTCTTCAGCGACTTCTTTTTCACTCAAAAGATGTCCCTGGATATCTTTCTCTCTTGTAGCTTTATTCTTAATAATCATTTTGCCAAGCGCTTCAGAATCCACATCTTGCAATTCTATATCAGGCGTGATGCCTTCGGCCTGAATGGATTTACCGCTCGGAGTATAATAGCGAGCTACCGTCAGCTTCAGACCCGATCCATCTCCTAATTTGACCACTGATTGGACTGATCCTTTACCAAAAGATTTCTCACCCATCACGATGGCCCTTTTATTATCTTGCAGAGCGCCTGCCACAATTTCACTGGCGCTGGCCGAGAACTCGTTCATTAAGATAATCAAAGGAAAGTTCGTATATTTTCCTTTCTTTGTCGCGAAAACAACGTCTTCTTTGCTCTTCTCTCGACCAATGGTGCTCACGATTTTTCCCTGGGAAAGGAACAAATCACTGACCCGCACAGCTTGCTCTAAAAGACCCCCTGGATTTCGACGAAGATCAATAATCAGACCCTTGATTCCTTTTGAATTTTTGTCGAAATCAACCAGAGCTTTCTCCAGGTCTTTTCCCGTTTGCTCGATGAAGCTTGTGATTTTCACGTACCCATAGCCATCTTGCATATCTGTGAATTTCACAGATCTAATTTTCACATTTCCTCGCGTGATCGAAATGTCTTTCGGTTTTTCATCCCCTTCGCGAACAACTGTTAAGACTGTTTTTGAACCCTTCTTCCCGCGCATCAATTGAGAAGCTTCAACAAGGCTCAGTCCTTTGGTTGATTTCCCATCGACAGCGATCACTTTATCGCCTGCTTTGATCCCAGCCAAAAAGGCAGGAGTATCTTCGATGGGAGAAATGATTGTTAGAATTCCGTTCTGGACGCTGATCTCAATACCTAAACCACCAAATTCTCCTGATGTCTCGCTTTCGAAATCTTTGTAAATTTCAGGTGGCATAAAATTAGTATGGGGATCTAATTCGCGAAGCATCCCTTTGATTGCGCCGTAGATTAATTTTTTTGTATCTACAGGCTCCACATAGTACTGCTGAATCATGTTCAAGACTTTGCTGAAAAGCTGAAGCTCCGTGTATCTCTCCTGTGCCGAAGCCCAGAATAATCCGCCTGTCAGGAGAATACCAATGAGAGAGAGATGGATAATGTACTTTTTAAAATGCTTCATGAGTTAGGTTCCTTTCACCCATTGCTTAGGATCAGCTGGTTCTGAAAAATGTCTAATTTCAAAATAAATTCCATTTGTTTTTAACTGATCAATCTCGCCGCTCACAGCGATTCCCTGATTCTCTCTGACTTGTTCTCCTAAAGAAACCTGGGCTTTTTCAATATGGGAATATACAGAGAATAATGATCCCCGTGATCGAGAATCAAAGTGGTTCCATAACCTGCCACGGGACCCACAAAAGCCACTTTGCCGTCAAAGACAGCTCTCACACTGCTTTGAGCTAAAGTCTCATAAAGATGTCCCCGGTGGGTAAAAATTAAATCGCTGGATTCATCTCGAATAATTCCGTAACCCTGTCTCAAAGTGCCCAGAACAGGTTTTGATAACTGACCTTTTTTTTCGGCAAAGGATGTTTGAAAAAGAAGGTCTAAAACTCCTTCTTCATCAAGGCTCGCGAGACTGCGAGATTTTTTTCTAATTTGTGAGAGCTTATTAAGAGCCGCTTTTTGGGTTCTCTTAACTTCGTCAAGAATCTGCATTTTTTCATTATTCTGCGCCAGAAGCTTTTCTTCTTTCTTAGCAATCTTTGCTTCGATCTTTTTTAATTTCTCCCAACGACGGGCAAATCTCAGTCGCCGCTGATTCAATTCTTTTTGAGATTTTGTATAATCTTTAATGAGTTGAATATCGGATTTAGCGACAGCTCCCAAAATTTTAAGATTTCTTTCTAATTCGGCACTGCTCGAGCTCGAAAAGAGAATTCGAGCCATCCCTGATCCACCTAGCTTATAAATGACGGATAAACGCTCTCGTAGGCGACTTTTTTGTTCTTTGCTTCTCAGCTCAAGCTCCAAAACTTTGCTAGCTAATTCTTTCACGCTGGCATCTACAACAAGTTTTTCAGAATCCAAAGCAGACTTTTCTTGGACGACTTTTTTTATCCTTTTGTTAATTCCAAACAAAGAGCCTAAAAGCTTTCTTTGTTGGACCTCGCTTTTTTCATACTTATTTTTCGTCTTTTGAAATTCTTGAACAAGGCTTTCCAAAGCTCCCCAACTGGGGAGCGTAAAAATAGTCAGAATAAGAATAGGGAGAATTCTAATTTTCATTTCTCACTTTTTGACTCGCCGACCATCCGTCATTCAAAGTGGACAAGGATTGAAGAGCCGATAAGAATCCCAGGATCACGGCGGCGGCAATCACCATCGCTATCGTTTTTATGTTTAAAAATTGAATATGCTGAGCAATTTGGAAAAGGCTCAACTGACCTTTCAAGGCATCTTGAGCAATGACAAAGAATCCATAACTGATTCCTAATCCAACAAAGGCGCCCAGTAAACAAAGAGCAATGCCTTCAAGAATAAAGGGTTTTCGCACATAGGTTGTCGTCGCTCCAATAAGCTCTAAAACCTCGATCTCTTCTTTTCTTTGATAAATCGAACTGCGAAGACAATTTGAAATCACGAAGATGGCGGCAGCTAGGATCACCGAAATAAAGAAAAGGCCCGCCCATTTGACCGCGGCGGTGATTTGGGAATAACTTTTGACCCAATCCTGGCCATAGCTCACTTCTTCAACACCCGGTTGAACTTGCAAGCGAGTGGCAATCGACTGCATGGTGCTTAATTGATCCTCTGGAGCAATTTTCTTATTTAATGAGAACTGAAAACTTGAAGGAATCATCTTTAAGAGGTCGCCATCTCCCACTAGATCTGGAGCATAGCTCGCCATTTGCTCGCGAAATTGATCGAGCGCTTGTTCACGAGTCACAAATTGGACTTTATCGATTTCTTCGTCTTGCAGGAGTGTTTCTTTTAACTGTTCTGTCGTCTCCGGAGTAATATTCTCAGCCAAGTAAACCGACATCTGGAGAGACTCTCCCCATAAGGTGAGAACTCGTTGAAGATTCTCTCCGACTAAAAGCATTCCCGTGACCACGGAAAAGCTAGCCGCTAAAATAAGAAATGTTGAAAACTGCAATCCTCTTTTTTTCATCGCAGCTCTTTCCATGAATGATCAAGAATTAATCCACTGTCTTTAACGATGCTTCCATCTTTGATTTCAATCGTGCGTTTTTTACGACGCTTCACCATTTCATGATCATGTGTTGCGACAAACACTGTCGTTCCTTGAGCGCAGACTTTCTCTAAAAGATCCATGACCTCTTCACTGAGGCGAGGATCCAGATTTCCGGTTGGCTCATCGGCAATCAAAACTCCGGGTTGGTGAATAAGAGCGCGAGCGATGGCTGTTCTTTGTTGCTCACCACCTGAAACGAATTCAGGCAATTGTTGAGCTTTATCAGCCAAGCCGACTTGGTCTAAAATTTCATAAACTTTTCTTTGAATCAGCGAGGGCTTATCACCTCGAACCAAGAGCGGCAGAGCCACATTATCGAAAAGCGTGCGATCTTTCAGTAAACGAAAATCTTGAAAAACAACACCAATGCGACGGCGGAAAAAAGGAACCTCGGAAGCCGTGATTTTGGTCAGATCAAAACCTGCCACATTAATCGCACCTGATGTGACGCGATCAAAAGCAGAGATCATACGAAAAAGAGTCGTCTTACCAGCTCCACTGGAACCTGTCAGAAAAACAAACTCGCTTTTATCAACAAAGAGATCGATGTTTTTCAAGGCGTGGACCGGCCCTGGATATGTCTTATAAACGTGAGAGAATTTGATCATTCTTTCATTTTATGACTGGGGTTAAAGCTTGTCGCAGACTGTATGGTCGAGGACTGACGTTCGCCGGGGCTAGATTTAGAACTTGTCAAAATATGTAAACATATGTAAACATATGTAAAATTATTTAAATAATATAATAAAATTATATACTTATAATATGAAAAATGATGTTTTTATCACACTTTCTCAGGCGGCCAAATTCATGGGAGTCTCTAGGCCCACCATGAATAAGTTCCGTATGCAATACAGCATTTCCGAGAAGAAAAAGGGACGCTCCGTTTATTTAAACAAAGCGGAGCTTCTCAAAGTCTACGCTCAAGAAAACAATTTTTATTCCACGCAAAGTTTGCTCATCACAGAGAACGATGCAGTTGAGAATTTTAAGGTAGATGCAAACACCTTTGATCTCAGAAAAATCAGTCGAATTGATGCCTATGGATCTATGTCGTTGCTGATCGCCTGTGTGAATCTTTTGGAAAAGCGAGTGCCCCTTTTTTTAATCGTATCGGACACCGTTTCAATTTCTACTCTATGCCTTATTGGATTTTTTAAGGAGCTTGATCGGCGATTTAACGGACAATACTTTCTTAATGTCGATGATCTTCCAAAGAATCCTGAAACAAAAGGTTACTCCGCTTTTCTGCCTTTCAAGTATATCGCCTTTGGCGGTCAGGAAACTCAATTACTCGCTAGCCTTGCCCCCTTATTACAAAAACAAGAATATGATTCAGATATCGCAGGTTATATTGGTTGGATGATGGGAGAGGTAGCCGATAACTCGCTGACTCATGCAAAAGGGCCTTGCTATGTTTTGATGGGCCAGTTCAGTAAAGAGAACAAGTTTTTACAAATTGCCGTCGGTGATACAGGAAAGGGAATTTTTAATTCTCTCAAGGAAAATCCAAAATATTCTTCTTTGTTAGATGAAGTTGCCTTTATTAAAGCGTTCCAGTCCACCGTCAGCTGTTGGCCAGATACAAAGCCCCGAGGCAAAGGATTGTGTGATGTCTTGAGTTTGGCAATGCGCAGCCATTCTATTTTAAGAGTTGATTCTCAAAACTTGGGTTTGCTCTTTAACTTTACACATCATCAAAAAGAGCTTCAGATTAGAAATCCTGCTTCACAAACTGGAGGCAGTCGACTTTGCTGGCTTCTTATTAATAATCAATTCGGACCTATCGAAAGACAAGATGTAGATAATTTCATTCTTAAAGAAATTGAGAGAAGAAAATGACAATCATGATGAAAGCCTACGGCGCTGTTTTAACCGGAAGACCTTTTGGATCGCAAGTTTACGATCAAATTAAGAACACTCTATCTTCAGAAATTCCTATCATTAATTTTGAGGGAGTGCTTTCCTTAGGTTCTTCTTTCGGTGAAGAGTTTTTAGTTCCCCTGGCAAATCGCTACGACAGTCGAATGAGAATTGAAACTGCAAATAATCCCGTCAAAGATAGTATCAATCTCATTGCCCATGATTTTAATCTGAAAGTGGAATATCTATAAGTGTCTAGATTTTCCCAGACATCAATTGATCGAGAATTTGATGATGCTGGGATTTCAATGCTTTCTGCAAAGCCTCGCTCGTTTTCACAGGACCTGTTTTAAGAGCCTCAGAATGTGGGGTTTTGACAGTTTTAACTACCGCGCCATCACAAAAAATACGACTGACGATAAAAGGATTATCTTTTCCCCAGTCTTCAGTTTGCACGTGATATGATTTTCCTCGGACCGTTAGGTCCGAGTTATGGCCTTTTTGCATAGAGATTATGTAGCACTAATGGTTCTTCTAGGCAATTAATTGGTTCCAGAAGATCCTACACTGCCAGACGAAGTTTTTCTCTTCTTGTAGCGATCACACTCATCTCTTCTATCACCCATAAGAATCTTCCCACTGTCATCCTTGATGGGACCACAAACAGCGCGACACGATACCGCTGCAGCATCCGAATTGTCGATTGCATCTTGAATATCATTAACTTTCTTAGTTCCTGAAATAGGTGTTTTCAGCCCAAAACTTGAAAGATCATTGCTAGCTTTATTTGCTTTTTGTTGCGCTTGTGCGAGTTCTTGTGCTGCACGCGACCTTCTCTGAGTCATTAAATTATCGGTAGCTTTTTTTTGCTCCAACAAAGATTGATACTTTTGCAAAAAAGATTTATCGCGCTCTTGGCGATTATTTTCCCTATCAATTTTCGCCTGAGCCGAATGTCTCAAAGCTAGTTCCTCAGAGGCTTTTAGTTCTTTGATTTCCGTCTCCGTATCGGCAATGAATTTGTTCAAGTTAGTCAACTGAGTTTGATAGGTGTCCCCGTCGGTTGTTCTTTCCGTGAGAACATCTTGTACACATGTTTGATATATTTCTTGAATAACCTGATTGTTGCTAGATCCAGTTCGAGTCGCGCTGTTCAGATTTCCAGACTGTTTAGGCAGTTTTTTTCTCTCGGCTGCTGTTTTTTCCGCTTCTAACTTACAAAGTAAAATTTTCTTTCTATATCCCGTTATCTGTCTTGAACGTAAATTTGCTAAGTCCTTTGTTCTTCCGATAGCACTGATAACTTCGTTTTCTAGTTTACGAATTTCCTTGCGAAGATCATCAAGAGCTACTTTTTCTTCGCCCTCTGCTTTCCTATCGTTTTCCTTGTCTTCTAACTCCGCTTTTGACTTTTCATCAATAAGATCTTGAACTTCTTTTTGCAATTTGGCTGAATCTTCCTGATAATCTTTCTCGTCTCGCTCTAGATCTTTTTTCGCACGAGATAACTCGTCATTAATCTTTTCTTCTTTTCTTTCTAGCTTATCCAATTTTGTGTCGTACTCGTCTTGAGTCAAAGCCGTACAAGATTTTTCCGCATTGCTGAACGCGAATAAGTTCGTTCCGGTAATTCCCGGTAAGCTCAAAGGGATTTCCTCTTCTGTTCTTTGATTGCAGTCATCTAGAGAAGAAGAACAAGTAGATTGATCAAACCCAGCTGATTTACAAGCCGAATTTGCTTTCGCGTTGGCTTCATTCACCTTTATCAGTGCTTCTGAGCATTTATTTTTTTCAGCATTAAGAGCAGCCTCTTTTTGTCCCAAAAGATATGCATCGGGATTTACCGCGACCGTGGCTTGCCCCCAAGCCGTGGCACAAGTGACGATAATCATTGAGACAAATGTCATAAGTTTAATCAGTGAAAGTGCTTTCATTTTGTCCCCCTAGACATAGCTATATCGGAGCAAAAACAGGGCCGATTAACGGCTGATCTGTCTCATTATGAAACACACTGCCTTGTTTATGACAATCACCCTCCATCTTTGGTCTAGCGAGCGCCGCAACACTCGAGCTGGATCTACCCCCCCTGGAAAGACAGGTCTACAATCAGGGACTATGAAAAAACTCCTGATTTCTCTCGCTGTTCTTTGTGTCCTTGGTATTGCTTCCATTTTTGGAATCGTCAGTTACGTGAAAAGCACTTTGCCGACAATGATTACATTAAATGATTATCAACCTCGTCTTGTTTCTAAGGTTTATGATCGTAACGGGAAAATGATTGGTGAATTTTTTCGCGAACGCCGAGAATTGATCGAATACAAAAATATTCCCAAAGATATTGTTAACGCCTTTTTGGCTGCCGAAGATGATAAATTTTTTGAGCATAAAGGGATCAATTATCTTGCGATTCTTCGAGCACAAATGGCGAATCTTCGTGCCGGTGCGACTGTGCAAGGGGGATCGACGATCACTCAGCAGGTGGCAAAAACTTTGATGCTATCTAACGAGAGAACCATTATTCGTAAAATTAAAGATGTTCTCTTAGCAATGGATATGGAAGAGCATCTTTCTAAAGAAGATATTTTATATCTTTATCTAAATCAGATTTATTTCGGTCAAGGGGCTTACGGAATTTCAATGGCTTCTGAAATTTATTTTAGAAAACCTGTGAAAGATTTAAAACTTGAAGAGATCGCGATCTTAGCTGGTCTTCCTAAAGCTCCATCTGCCTATTCACCCGTCACGAATCCAGTTCGTGCCAAAGAACGTCAAGTCTATGTCTTAAATCGAATGGCGGACGTTGGTTTCATCAAAAAAGAGCAAGCTAAAGAAGCCGCTGCCCAACCTGTGAAAGTTTTCTTGCGCGAAAACTATGAAGAGTTTGCTCCTTTTTATCTAGAGACTCTGCGCCAGCTACTAGTTGAGCAATTGGGCGAGGAAATGGTTTTGGATAAAGGCATTCGCATCTACACAAGCCTTGATCTCCCCAAACAAACAGCAGCTCAAGAGTCTCTCATTGCGGGATTAAAATCTTTAGATCGTCGCCAGGGATTTCGGGGTGCTTTGAAAAATACGACAGATCCGAAAGAGGTCGGCGAGTTCTTGATGAAAACAAGAGCCAAACTCATTTCTGATACCACGCCTGAGAGAATTATATATCCAGATGGTCGCTTTAAAGATCACGGGCCATTGAATCTCGAATACGATATCCGAAAACAAGGTTTACCTTTTTATTTAAAAATTGGTGGTGGAGCTCAGGCGATTGTTTCCAAAGTCGATGACGAGCTAGGCCTTGTCTATATGCGAATCGCCGAAGTCGAAGGGATTATTGATATTGAGACCATGGAATGGGCTCGTCGCCCAGATACAAATAAGCGCTATGATCTGGATACCATCAAAAAGCCATCTCAAGCTTTGAAAATGGGTGACGTGGTTCACGTCAAGATTGCCGCTGACAAGTATACAACAACTGCTCGCTTACAAAAAATTTTAGCGACTGCTAAAAAAGCCAACAAAACCATCAATGTTCCTGATTTTACAAAGTATATAACCCTAGAATTAGATCAAGAACCTGTCGCAGAAGCTTCTCTCTTATCAATTGATCAACAGACACAAGATGTTTTGGCGATGGTTGGTGGCTATTCTTTTGAAAGATCGAAATACAATCGAGCTCTTCAAGCAGCGAGACAAACAGGTTCCTCTTTTAAATCTATCGTTTACGCTGCGGCTCTTGATAAGGGGTATACTCCTTCAACACCCATTATGGATGCGCCTATTGTTTACGAAGAACAAGATGAGAAAGAAGGACAGGAAGATACAAAAACTTGGAAGCCTTCTAATCACTCTAAAAGTTTCGGTGGAGACATTATTTTTAGAAACGCTCTCGTTCAATCTTTGAACGTGCCGACAGTTAAAATTATCGAAGACATCGGCGTGGATTGGTCCGCACAATACGCCCGTCGTTTGGGAATCTTCTCTCCGCTGAATATGGATTTTACATTGGCACTGGGATCTAGCTCGGTGACCTTGTATGAAATGACGACTGTCTTCTCAGAATTCGGAAGATTAGGAAAAAGAACAAGGCCTGTTGTTATTCGCCGAGTAGAAGATGCCAAGGGACAAAAACTGCTGGACCAAGTAACATTAGAGGCTCGATTTAAAAAAGAAATTGGCGATTTAGATGCAAGCTTTGAAGAACGTCGAAAAGCCTATTTAGAAGGCGTGACTGCGGCAGCGAGTGCGGATAGCACAAACGACAGCACGACAGCTCCGTCTCCAGGTACGCCGGCACCTGTGGCAAATAACAAAAAAGCTTCTATTGATTCCCAAATTTTCTTCCAAGATCCCGATCAATTGATCAAACCAACAACCGCTTATCTGATGACCTCTTTGTTAAAAGGAGTCGTGGAAGATCGTCGAGGCACGGGTGGTCGCGCGAAAGCTTTAGGCCGCGAGGTCGCCGCTAAGACAGGAACCACCAATGGCTATTATGACGCATGGTTTGTCGGCTATACTCCTCAAGTCGCGACCGGAGTATGGGTTGGCTTCGATCAAGAGAAATCTCTTGGAAAAGGCGAAGTCGGAGGCCGCGCGGCACTGCCGATCTGGTTAGATTACATGAAAGTCGCTCATGATGGATTACCACAGATGACATTCCCTGTTCCTGACGGTATCGTCTTTGCCAATATAGATAGCGAAACCGGAGAGATTGCTTCCAACTCATCAAAAGGTATCTTTCGCCAAGCATTCTTAGAAGGCACTGAGCCTTCTCAACAAAAGAATAGCAAAGAAGAAGAGACCGATTTTTATAAGCAAGATCTTTCCGAATAGCTATCCTTTAAGGATGGCAAGTTGAAAGTATCGGCTAAGATGCAAAAATCGAATAAAGATATTCAGCTCTGGGGAGTCAAACAGAATAATCTGAAAAATATCGATGTGGAAATTCCCTTGGGATCTTTCACCGTTATTTGCGGACCCAGCGGCTCAGGGAAATCTTCACTCGCTTTTGAAACTTTGTTTGCTGAAGGTCAGCGTCGTTTCATTGAAAGCATGTCCAGTTATGCCAGACAATTTTTAAATAAAGCCCCGAAACCTGATATCGAAGGAGTGAATAATATTCCTCCAGCGATTTCCATTGAACAAAAAAATTCTGTCAAAAGCAGTCGGTCGACTGTGGGAACAACGACGGAGCTCATTGATTATTTGCGTTTGTTTTTTGAAAAAGCCGGCGATTCTTACTGCCCTACTCATCACGTAAAAACAGAAAAACAAAGTGTGACGGAAGCAGCTGACCGAGTCCTGCAGTATTTTTCAGGACAACGTGGTTATATCTTGGTTGAAGTCGGAGCGGAGAGCCGTATCGCCGAAGGCAAGAAACTGCATTCTCTTTTACTGCAAGATGGGTATTTAAGAATTTATATTCCGCCAAAGATTGCAGAAAAGAAAACCAGTAAAGCCGACACGAAAAAAACCAAGAAAAAAGCAGCAGAAATTTCTGCTGAAGAAGTAGCTGAATTTTCGGCTGTGACCACTGAGCCTGTTGGCGAAGTCATTGAAATTAGTGGGCCCAGCATGATTAAGAAAGGGCTTCCTAAAGAAACTTTCTTTCTTGTTATTGATCGAACTTCTTTTAACAAAGAAGACCGTGGCCGTTTAGCGGATTCTCTGACTCAGGCTTATGATGCTTCTGTTAAATACAATACCGGAATCATTTCTCGTCGTTGTAATGTCGTGACGACAGAAGGTAAAAAACTTCAGCTCAGCGAAGAAAACTCTTGCCCGGTTTGTGGTTACATACCTCCGACTTTGAGCTCGAGACTTTTTAGTTTTAATTCCCCGATGGGGGCCTGCCCGACATGCAAAGGTTTTGGAAATATTTTAGATCTTGATGAAGCCAAGGTCATCCCGAACCCAGCTCTGTCAATTTCTCAAGGAGCTTTGAATCCTTTCACCATGCCTAGCGCTGAACAGGACAAAAAACAGCTCTTTGCTTATTGTAAGAAAACGAAAATTGATCTGCACACGCCGTGGAAAGATTTGCCTACCGATCAGAGAAAAAGAATTTGGAATGGCGACGAAGATTTTTTCGGCGTTAAAGGTCTTTTTGAGTATCTAGAAGACATGAAGTATAAAATGCATGTTCGCGTTTTTATTTCTCGTTATCGCAGTCCTTTTTTATGCCCTGATTGCAAAGGCTCTCGTTTGAGAAAAGAAGCTTTGCATGTTTTCGTTCAAGGTAAAAACATTCAAGATTTTTCCAAAATTACCATCGAAGAGTTACAACTCGAATTTCAAAAGATTGTTTTGAGTAAAACCCAGCTCGAAGTTGCTGACGAGGTCTTGAAGCAAATCCGTTCACGTTTAGAATTTCTCATGCGTGTTGGAGTTCATTACCTAACTCTGAACCGTGAAACAAGAACCTTATCCGGCGGAGAGTACCAGCGTTTGATGCTCGCAAATCAACTAGGGATGGGTTTATCTCAAGCTTTGTACGTATTAGATGAACCCACCGTGGGACTGCATCCAAGAGATAATGATCGTTTAATTTCCATTTTAAAGGATTTAAAGGAATTGGGAAATACCCTGGTCATCGTCGAACACGATCATGACGTGATTAAGAACAGTGAAAACATTATCGAAATGGGCCCTGGCAGTGGATATCTCGGTGGAGAAGTTGTTTTCTCTGGGGAAACCAAAGATTTTTTCAATTACGAGAAATCAAATACAGCTAATTATTTGAAACCTTCGAAAAATTGGGTCCCTCTGAGAATCGTTCGACCTGTTGATACTGAGACTT
>JACCDR012264229.1_pt1 | contig 14359 bp, 2 predicted proteins | sample 7446431 | NCBI WGS metagenome assembly JACCDR01 (sample SAMN15323443, study PRJNA562643) | freshwater metagenome | isolation source: river surface water | place: USA:Blue River Watershed | collected 2017-08-17 | reverse complement strand
TTTTCTATAGGAGAAGTTTCTATTTTATATTCTCTTTCCTGTTCCAAAGTTAATGAAATTTCTTGTTCCTGCAAAGGTTTATTTTTAACTTCAAGTATTTCATCATTTTTAATTTCTGTATTAATAGAAGATAATGCTATAACAGGTATTCTATCTACATTATTAGAGATATTGGAAGTATTTTGAACAGGCTTTAAAGATTTCCCGAAAGAAGTTTCTATAAATTTAGAAGTAACAGGTCTATCTAATTCATTGTATACATAATATCCTTGTTCATTAATATCACCTCTTTTAAATAATTTCCACTTGTCCTTGATTCTAAAAGATACATAAGAAGGAGGGTCTTCTTTATAATCTATAAATACTTTATTTAGTTTTTCATCATAATTATCTTGATTAATCATTTTAGCATACTGAGGGAAATTTTGAAAAAATTGTTCCATCATAATGGTGCGAATGGAAGAATTTTGAGAAATCTCTCTTAAATTAAAATTAACCTCATTTCCAAAATTATTTTTATTTAAATAATTTATATTTATAAATTTAACTAGTGAAGTAGCATTTTGATTGCCTCCTATAAAATAAGAATAAGCTATAGTATCTTCTGCTAAAGATCTAATCTCAGAGTTATCACTTAATAACATATCTGTTAATTCATATATATTTTTTATATCTCCTTTAGGATCTACAGTAGAAGCTTTATATGATATACTATCAGGTTCTCTTTGTGATTTAGTAACTTTAGTTATAATTCTTCTAGCTAACCAATTTTCAGGATTTTCTTCTTTAAAAGTTTTCCATCTTTTAGCTAAAGTATTATCGCCAAAAAGTAACTCTTTTCTATATTCATTAGGAGTTTTTCCTTTATATATACTTAAATTAGAAGAAAAAAGATAACTTTTTACAAACCTCATTAACATTTGTTGCTCCTTTTCTTTAAGTGTTATAAATCCTGAGTTATTAATAATATCCGTATATAACTCATCGTAAGCTTTATTTATTTTAAAGAATCTATTTAGTATAGTATTTGACTTCTTTATTATTTGCATACCATTTCCAACAATAGTAAGATTATCAGTTTCTGGATCTTTTAATAAAGAAGAAGCACCTCTTAATTTAGGTATAGCTGTATCTAATTTTTTAGTCTTATTAGTAGCTACCATTCTATTTTTACCTACTCCAGAAGTAACAGGTTGTATAGCTCTAATCACATCATTTATAATTTCTCCATCAGTATTTAGATCTATAAACATAAGTAATAAAGAAGCTTGATTTTCTTTAGAAGGATTTCCAATTTCATTTAATAACATATCTTCGGAAAATGCTTTATCTTTTATAACATCTTCATCTAATATACCTAAAGATTCTATTACATTTTTATAAGCAATCTTTTGTTTTTCAAGTTTAGAAATAGGTTCGTTATTTAACTTGTTTAATTCTTTGTTATAATCTATAATAACTTTCTGAGATAGGAAATAAGAAATATATTTATCATTTAAACCTAAATAAGCAAGTGTTGTAAAAGCATTATGAGTATCTATTCCATAATTTAAAACTTTAATAAGTAAGTCTTTTATATTATCTACAGAAGCTGACTGGAAAGCAGAAATAACATCTGCTTTTTTCATAGATCCATCTAAAGTATATTGAGATCCATTTATTGAATTAACTATTAATTCTTCCCCCTTTATTTTAAATTTATATACATTTTCTAAAGAAATGTTCTCTTTTGAAGAAAGTATTAAAGAATTAAAAGTAGATATTAATGAAGTAGCAGCTACTCCATATTTACCTGCGTTACCATTTTCATAGTTGTCTATCTCTCTTATAGGATTTAAGTAATATCTAGATGAAGATCTAGAAGGATCTGCTTTTAAGATATTATCATAAGCATTTTTTAATTCAGCAGTATCTAATGGAGTTATTATTTCTTCTAAATTATCTAAAGATAGAAGGGAGTTAAACATCATTGATACTATCTCATTTTTACTCTTTTTAATAGAGTCTTCTTCTGTATTTTCATACCAAGAGTGAGCATATAATTTATCAATATCAAAGTCAGAACCCATTTGCTTGGTATAGTCTTTAGGAGCAATTATCAAATCTCCCATGTAATTAGGTAGATAACCTACTACTTCCATAGCAGACATTGAATTTAAACCTTGCGTTGGAATACGATACCCAATAAATTTATTCTGTTTAATTTTTCCTTTAGTTGCAAATACCTGTGCAGGAAAAACTACTTGTTCATAGTTACTCTGCTCCTCCTTAGATAACTTTAAATAATCAGATTCTTCTTTTTTATTACCAAACTTATCTTTATATCCTATTCTTTGTGGTTTTAAACCTGTTGTAGGATCATATTCAGTACCTATTAAATTGTTATCTTTAACATATCTAATATCAGAAGAATATCCCATAAAACCTTCTTCTGTACCTAATATAAAAGATCTTCCTGGTAATTTAATCTCCAATACTTTTTTATTAATAATAGAATTTAGTAATGCCTCATATTGCTCAGATTTTGCTGTAGCCCATATAGGTATTTTAAAATCTGTTTTGTCTTCATTTAACTCTAATGCCAATAAATCATTAGGACTATACCCAGTAGCACTTTCTTTTAATTCTTCTATAAGCATTTTCTGAAGAGGTTCTATATTTTTAATAGTAAAAGAACCATTTTCTTCTTCTTTTGCTCCTATCTTTTCTAAGAAAGAAGAAAACATTTTGTTTTGAATGTCTGTATGTAAGTCAAAGAATTTTTCTATTTTAATATTATCTAAGCCATTTCTACCTTCTTTATTCTTAAAAGCCTGTAAAATCAATTTAGCTAACTGTGATCCTTCTTTAAATGATTCTTTATCTCCTTTATAAGGAGTTTCTTGCTGTATTCCAAAATCGTTTCTATCTAAAGTATAGATATTATCACTATTTTTTAAAGCTTCTAATAATTTCTTTTCATTAATAACTCCATTAGTAAATTCGGTTTCTTTACCGTCTTTATCTAAATGTTTATCCCATATATCTATAGTGTGATAGCCACCTAATTTAACAGCAGTTTTAAAAGCAGCTCTTCTAATGCCTTTAGTTCTCATTACTCTTTCTAACTTTTCTAATTCAGTACCTTTAACTAATTGAGGTACTAAAGGAAAACTAGAAGATTTAACGTAGAATGAATGTTCTCCTCCATATTTATTATCAAATCTATTAGATACATGTAATGGTTTAATAGGCTGTAGAATAATATCAAGCTCTTCTGAACTAAAATCTTGTCCAGATTTTACTTTCTTTTTTAATTGCTTATATTTATCTTCAGTTAAGGATTGCATTCCGTAATAATACATTACATCTAAGTGTTCTTCTATAGTAGTGAACTCTTGAGCATCTGTACCCTCTATTTTACCATAACTCTCATGTTTCTCTTTTAGTATGTTTTTTATCTGATCAAAATTTATAGATCTAGTAAAGGAATCTTCCAACACTATTTGCTTATATTTATAAAAATCTGAATTTTCTTTTTCGTTAATTCTAGCTAGTCTACTGGAAGGGGCAATATCTTTAGCAAGGCGTTTAAACATATTAGCTAAAGTCTTGTCTAAATTATCTTTTTTATTTGCAGTAGCTATATCTCCTTGAAATAGAATATCATAGTTAAATCTAAAAATATTATAATTTATAACATAATCAGTTAAAAAATAGTTTAACCCTCCTTTTTTAGAAATATCTTCCACATAATCAGAATCTATATTATCTAGAGTAATATCATTTTCTAACATTTCTTTTCTAATATCTTCTATTTGGGAATATACTAATCTTTCTATAATTGGGGCAACGTATGTAGATAAGTTTTTTTCATCTAATTCTTTAAATTCACTTCCTTCTTTTAATTCTTCTATTTGATTTAATTCTGGGAAGTAATGAAATATAAAAGGATTATACTCAGCTAACATTTCTTTAGAATATATTACTCCAAGTTTTCTTCTATTTTGTGCATCTAATATTCTAGAATACTCTGATCTAACTAAATTCATCATTATATTTAAATCATTCTTCTCTAGTTTTTTAGCTGCAAATTCAGCAGAACCTGATAATACTTTATATCTAGGTGCTTGTATTGTATGTAAAGTTTTTTTATCTGATTTAGAGGGGGTTAAAAATACAGATACTTTTTGTCCTGTATCTGACCCGTTATTTCTATTAGTAAATAAATTAAATTGAGTTAATACTTTTTGTTTTCTATTCATCTCATCAAATGATAGATTTACTCCATCGAATTCTGAAGTATCAAAAGTATTTAATATAAAATTACTTTTGAAATTATCATTATTCCAATTAAATAAATAATAAGAAAACTTACCTAAAGGAGATTCTTTTAAACTAGATATGATATTATTTTTATTAGAAACTAATCTATCAAATCTTAAACTTATCCAAGAAGGGGTTATAAAAACATATCTTGATTTACCTTTACCATCTCTAAAGTTAGAAACTGTTCTAGCCTCTTCAAAAGAAGATTGAATTTCTGCTAACTTATTAATATACCTTTCATTCTCTATAATAGGGTTATCTAATTCTAGATCTATATCTTCTTTAATGTTTTTAACTCTATTATAAAGAACTTCAAATACTCCATCTTTTAAAAATAAAGAAGGAAATGGTTTTCCAAAATAATCTTTAGAATTATTTTTTAAATTTTCTAAAGCTTTATCAGACATAGTTATTCCCATTAATTCTAGAAAAGATTTTACATTTTCTATTTTAAACCCATTCTCTCTAATTTTATCAAATTCTTTAGAAAATAAGGTATCTAGTTTCTTTTTATTTATAAAAGTACCTTCACTATTAGTTCCTTTTACTATAGGAGAAATTAAAGAATTATTTAACCATTCTTCTTTTATTAAATCTTTATGAGCAGCTCTGTTAGTAGCAATGACTTTTCCTTTTACTTTATTTTTTGGAGTTTCTTTTATTGATTTAATTATAAAAGTTTCCTTTTCTTCATTATTAATTTTTACAATATTCTTGGTACTCTCGAAATTAAAGTTTTTTAATACTGGTTGAGCTGTAAATTTATTTTTACTTAAATAATATATACTGGAAGTATCATTATTTCTTGACAAAAATTCATAAAAACTTTTTATTAAGATACTATCTTTTTCAGATTTCGTTAATAAAATAGATTTATTTGGGTATTTTATATCACTAATTTCATAACCATCATTTCTCTTAACAAATACTCCTGTAGCTATAACTGTAGGTATATCTGACCCTTTTTTAGTTATAGATAAAGACATCGAAATAGATCCATCTGGGTTTTTAAAAGAAGATAATGAAGTATCTTTTCCAAGAATATTCAAATAGTCTTTACCATAATTACGATCAGATTGCTGAGTTTCTATTAATAAGGTTTTACTATTTATAGCTGATAGTCTAAAATGTTTAGCAAAATCTATTTTAATTTTTTCTGAACTATTTTCTATAATATCTGCTACATCTGAAAGATAAGTTTTAACACTAGAATTATCTCTTATAGCTTGAATCATCTCTTCATAAGAGTATTCCTTATTAGAAGTAATTTGAAGTAAGTCTTCATAAATAATATTAGGATCTATGAATCTAGTTTTATTTAAAACACTTTGCTCTTCATTAGGAATAAAAGCAATAATTCTTTTAATTAAGGGACTAAGCTTTTGAAATGGATCTTGATAGAAAGTAGAATCATCTTCATAACTTTTTCTATCAGTTTGAGTATCCCCTGCTTCAATTAATTCTTCTTCTCCTAGATTAGATATTTCTTCTTGTTCTTGAGAATCTTCCTTAATTTCTAATTGAGTTTTATTTTTAGAAACAGAATATCCCAAAGATTCTACTTTTTCTATAGCGTATTGAAAATATTGTTCTTTATTTTCTAGTATATGATCAAAGTAATCAGCTATCATCTGATTTTCTTTAACTGTAGTAGCTAGTCCTAATTCTAACAATTCCGAATCACTTAAAGCTTCTTTTAATACTTCTTTATTATTTATAGATCTATGAAAATCTCTAAAACTCTCTAACTCAGATTCTACTTCTTTTAATATAGATTTTATAGATAGTTTTCTACCTTCAGAATTATTGTTATCAATATAGTTGAAAATTACTGCGCTAATAACTTCAGTGAACTCGTTTTGATATTTAGTAGGAATTCTTTCTCCATTTTTATCATATAAAACATTAAAACCTTTAGTTAATTCAGATTCTTTAATAATATTAGAAACAACTAAATCAGTCAGCTTATCTACTTGTTTAGGTGTAGGTATAATTTCATTATTAGCTAACCAATAAGCATAGGCCTGATCTTCACCAAATCTATTTTCTAAGTATTCCCAATCTGTATATGATTGTTTATCACTAGTTTTATATGCTTTATTTGGACATTTCATAATTACTTACAATCTTTTTTACGTTTTTCACTTTCTTTTGTAGGCTCTACATCTAACAAAGGTACTATATTTAGATCTTCTTTCCTAACCTTTTTATTAGTTAATTTACCTAAAGAACTCTTTTTCAACTTCTTAGTGGTTTCTTTTAATTCTTTTGAAACTTCTGTAGTTTTTTTACTTTCTAAAACATCTAACTCTGCATCGTTAAAAAATACTTCAAATTCAGCAGAAAGATTATCGTTTCCTTGTATCCAAACAGTTCCAACAAGTTGTCCTTGTGAATTTCTACCCCTCATTTCAATTAACTTTACTCTCTTAACTTCTTCTGGTGATAATGAAATATTAGAGGCGGTTGTATCAATTAACTTAAAAGGTATTTCAAATGCTTGAGGTAAGTCTTTATTACCTCTATTTCTAGTATATTTTTGGACTTTTTCTATATCAGCTTTTTTAGCTTCTAAACTAGTATCTTTATTAGCAGCTTGTAAAAATTCTTCTTCCGTAAATAAATTATCTTCCACAGGAGATGTTTTAGTTGTAATACCTACAGCAGATACTCTTGGTGCTGAATCATATTCTAAAGCAATGACTGGATTAGCTACATAAGTCATTTCTGACTTACCGTTTGACATTTCTACATTATTTCCTTTAAAAGAAACTTTTAAGTTTTCTTTTAGAAAATTTAAATAAGAAATATCTTTAAGATTACCTTCTTTATCTTTTATTGTTATAATAGGGTTTTCTGAAATAGCAGTTCTATCTACAGTAAGTAGAGAATTATTTACTTTTTGCTCAAATTGTTTTAAGTTATATATTTGACCATCAGTAACATACAAAGATAAACTTTGAGTACCCTCTAAATCTCTAAATATAATTGTATTATCAACTTGAAGATCTAATCTATATTTAGAAGTTAGATCACTATTCTTTATATACATAAATCTCTGTATATAAGACGATATTAAGTTTCTAAGTTCTTTAGAATCAAGGGACTCTAGTATTTCAGGAGTGTATAATTCATTATTTAAAGATTCAGATATTAACTTAAAATCTTTAGTAACGAATCCTTTAGCTATATTTATAATATCTTTACTTATAGAAGTTTCAGATAATTTAGGATTTTTAACTGGTACTACTTTATAAGTACCATTAGCAGCAGGTAAGGCTATCATAGTAGCTCCTTTAAACTTTTCATAAAAGTCATCTGTAAACTCAGCACTTATTTTATAAGATAATTCGTGATCTGATAATTTAACTCTTCCTATATATAAACCGTCTGATTTTACAGTTAAAATTGTAGGTCTTGTATCATCTTCTATAGCATCTGCTAATTTTATAGAATAGTCATTTGAAACGTTAAAAATAGAACCTCCTGTTTTATCTTGTATAATCACAGGATAACTAGCCCCATTATTATTATTAAAGTAGTCAAATACTTCCTTTCTAAATTCTGCAAGTAATTTTTTATTTAAAGCAATATTATCAGTGTCTTTAATATTTTCTACAACTCTGTCAGGTCTAATGTAAGAATCTTTATGTATATATCCTATTACTCTACCATTTGATGGATCTATCACTTCCATGATCTGATTAGGAGTTTCTAATTCATTTATTTCTTCTCCTATAACATTACCTTCACCATCTTTTATTTTTAAAGAAGGCTCAGTATATAATCTAATTTCTAATTTATCACCTCTTTGTAATAGATTTGTAGATAATACGTCTAGATTAGCTTCTGTATTATTTTCATTTAGTCTAATAATTTTACCATCAACTTCTTTGTATAATCTAGTAGAAGTAGCTACAGTATTAAAGGCAGATATTAGTAATCCTCCTTGATATTGAACTCCATCTTCTTTAATTGCTTCATCATCTATAATAGTTGTAGTTTTACCTAAATTAGCTTCTTCTACTAATTCTTTAGTACCTTCTATTTTAGAAATATCTATAGGAGGTACACTAGTTTCATCATTATTAGCTACTACTTCTTTATTATAAGAAGTTAATTCTGATTCTTCTACAGAATTACTAATATTAGCTGGATCTACTTTTTGAGAAGTACTTTTTCTAACTTCTTCTGAATATTCAAATAATTTTTTCTGAATAGCGTCAGTTACTTTTTTAGGTAACATATCTATTACTCCTACTTGATTTTTTAATTCAGATAAGAATTTATATAAAGACTCTTTATCTTTTAATTGTACAATTCTATCATGAAGAATATCAGACTCTTGTGGTGACATTCCAATTTCGTTTTCATAATCGTCTTGCACACTTTTCTTCTCATTAAACGCACCCGCTTCTTCAGCAACATTAATAACATCTTTTGATTTTTTAGTTTCTTTTTCCTGCTCAGAAGATTTTCTTTTAAGTTCTTCTGCCTTTTTTTCTTTTTCTTTTTTAATTCTTTGATTCTCTTTTTCTTTAGCTTGCTGTTGTTTTTTAGCTTCAAAAGATTCTTTTTTATCTTTCATTTGTTTTTCTATGAAAGACTCTTCTTTACTTTGAAGTAGTTCGTATAATTCATCTAATAATAAATTAGATCTATCAGAAAGTTTTATGTAATCATTATATAAAGCATTATATTGTTTTTCATTTACTGCCTTATACTTTTTTTCAACATCTTTAAATATTTCTTCTTTTGATAGTCTTTCACCTTTTTCATTTCTAACATTTAAAGTTTTAGACTGCCCCCCAGTTAAAGTATTAATTTCATTCAAGATATTATTCATTCTTTCTTCGATACGATTAACCATAGATTGGTTATATATCAAAGCCTCTCTCTTATCTTGATTAGTACCATCATATACTTTATCAATGAATTTAATAGTATTTTCTATATTTCTAGCCCTTCTTTCAAAAGAAGTTATATCTTTAATTCTTTGATCTTCAGTATAATCCAATCTATTTTCTTCAGGTATGAATGCTTTTTTAAAATCTTCAAGAGGAATAGTTTTTAATTCATTTAAATCATCATAAACTGAAGATAACATTCCAGCTTCATATCTAGAAGTTACATAACTATGAAACTGATTATCTTGAGCATTCTTAAAAGCATTTTTATCATTATTAGCTAAAGAAACGTCTTTAACTATCTCGTTACCTCTTTCTCTGATGAAGTGAGATACCCCTGCTTTTAAAGATGAAATAGATCCCTTTTCATTTAAATTTTTTAAAACCTCTTCTCTTTTTCTTTCTGACTCTCTCCAGTCAATTACAGATTCTCTAATACCTCCAGCTAATGTAATAGGTAATTGTTTAGTACCATCTGCTTTTGTTGTACTTCTAGGAGCAATAACCCCAGCACTACCTACTATAGCACCTATTAAACCTTCTTCCCAACCTTCAGATGAACCATATGTTTTCTTAAATGCTTTTAAACTAGATTCAAGTAACATATTTAAATCACCTTCTCCATTATTATTATATTTAGATAAAGCGTAGTCTTTACCAGTTCCACTAATAACAGATTGTAACATTTCTTCTTGTGATTCTACTATAGGGTTTTTTACTATAGCAGAAGTTTTTCTTAAAAATTTACTACCAGCATTAACAAAAGTTTTTTCTCCAGTAGCATCTACAATAGGTTTATAAGAAGGAGTTTTAAATATCTTTTTAAAATCGTCAAAATCTAATCCCATGTGTTTACCAAATTGTAGGATATTGCCAGACCCTACTAAAACCATGTTAGCTGCAAAAACACCATTAGATGTAGAAGCAGCCAATTCATCAATTTTTTTAAGTTCTTCGTTAGAAGGAGCTTTTCCTTCATTAGCTTGTTTATAAGAATTAATTAAAAATTCTCTGGTTTCACTATAACTATGCCTAGCTTCTACACCTGATTCATACACAGCACCAGTAACTAAAGAAGAAAATGACTGGGGTAATTTTTGTAAACTATTAATAGTAGAATATTTACCCATCACATTTTTAGTATCAGATATATTTTTAAAAACTGAGTTTTTAAGAGCTGATTTATGAGTTTCTTTTAAAGTATTTACCGTCCCATTTTTAATAGCACCTGTTAATTTAAAAGATTTCATTAAAGCACCAGTAGTAGCTCCTCCTATATAACTAGATAATACAGCACCTGTGGCAAACCCTAATCCATCAAATACTTTGTCGAATATAAAGTTTCCAATTTCCCAATCTTCTTTACTTGAAGTATAGTAGTGTTTAAATTCTTCTGCTAAATAATCGTTTATGCCATCTAAACCTCTTTGAAATTCGTTATCATAAAACGATTTAAACTCCCCATCTCTAGCCCAAGAAGCTAAACCATATAGCGTACCTACTGTAGAACCTACTACAGAAGTAAATACTCTACCACCAAACTTTACGAAACCATTACCTATTTTATCTAGAGTTCCTTGGTTAGTAGCTAGATAATCGTTTCTTCTGGTTTCTAGTCTTTGATCATAAGCTTCTAACTTATCTTTATTTTCTAGATAAGTATCTGGAGACATAGTTTCTTGTCCAGGTTTTTTTACCTGTTCATTATATGCTCCTATATCTAAATGAGTCTTATCATAATAGATTTTATTATAAGAAGGTTTACTAGAAAGTAACATCTTCTCTCCTGTTTCTGGATTAACTGTTAAACTTTTTAGAACAGGATTTTCCCTATTAGGTTTATTTTCTTCTAATGCCATGTACAAAAATAATAATTAAATCTATTGGTTAGGGGTATTGTGAATATCTGATAGATATTGAATCACTTCCTCTGGGTGCAATGCAGGTACTGGAAAAACTTCTCCACTAATAGGTTCTTTTACCATATATATAAAAGATTGAGAACCATTTACATAAGTTCCACTAGTTGTTTTATACAACATATCAGGATTGCTAGTACTAGTACTAGGACTTCCATTCACATTAGTTCTAGTAATAACGTTAGGATTATTAGGATCAGTTTGCTGATTTGGATTAGGCTGAACTGATACTATAGTATAATTAGTTATATTTTTACCTCCTACATAAGAAGTAATAGTAATAGGCATATTAACATCTGATCCTCCTATATAACCAGCAGAAGTAGCTCCTCCAGTATTAACTACACTAGTATTTTGTTGAGTTTTTTCTAATTGATCAATACTAGATTTATTAGATATAACATTCTCTGTATATACAGATCTTTGATTATCATCTAATTTATTAGGATTGTTCCAATCTAATCTTGCGTTACCCTGAGAAACTTTATCTCCTATATAACCAGTAAATGCTTGAGATTTATCTGTTTTTAACATTAAAGTATAAGACTCAGGATTTTTATATAACATATCTAACTCAGCATTTAACTCTTTTGTCTGATCTACACTTATTGATTCTATACCTTCTCCAAACATTTGTACAGATAATTCATTAGCAAAAAGTTTTTTTTCTTCTTCTGTTTGAGCATTTAAAATCTCTCCTATAGCTATACCATCAATTCTAAAATCAGTAGGAGAAACCATTACCATAGGAACACTACCATTCTTAGGATTTAAGATATAATCAATTAAAACCTTTTTTGAAAAAGAACTACTTCTTTCTTCACCATTAACTACTAAGGAAGAGGATACTGGATTAGATACAGTTTTAAATTTATTTATTTCTTCCCCATTTGCAGTAATGTACATACCAGGTCTAGTTACTAAGTTACCTTCATTTAATCCTAAAGTAATTTCAGAACCTGCTTGATATTTTAACTTTCTTTGATTTAAATCTTGTACACTAGACTGTAATTTATATTGTCCAGAATTTTCTCTTACTATTCTATTAAAATCACTTTGAGTAAAAGTAGCTGCACCTCCATCACTTAAATTAGGTTCTATACCATTATTTCTTAAAAATTGAATAGCATCATTAGGATACCATTTACCATTAATCATAAAATCATTTGCAGTATAAAGACCTAAAGTGTTACCTTCAGTTACTCCTTCATATAATTCTGCATAAAGATCTGGACTATATTGTTTGAGAGTCTGTAATTCCTGATATTCTGGAGTATTAATTAAGCTCTTATACAATGGGTTACTAGGATCTTCAATAGCTAACATATATCTTTGAGCTAAAGCTGGGTTAGTTTTAATCTTAGTATATAACGCTTCTGTTTTTCTAGCAGAATCGTTATAACCAGTACCTTCTTCCAACATAGATTTACCTACACTATATTTTTGATAAGCATCATCGTATTTATAGGCTAAAGCACTCATTTGCTTTTGCTGCTCTATCAAAGCATTTAAAGGAATTCCTTTTTGAAATGCTAATTGAGTTAATTCTTGTTCACTCATGTTAGCAAATACTTTATATCCAGGAATAACATCTACTTGGTTACCGTTAGCATCAGTAACTACTCTTTCTGCTATTCCATAGTTAGCTAATAAATATTCTGAGGTAGTAGCAGTTAATTCGTTTAATTTATTAAAGTTACCTTCTAAAGTATTAAAATTCGTGCTTGTAGGTAAATTTTGAACTGTAGTAGCTACATCAATAGGCATTGCCGTGTTAGCTAATATTGTATCTCTTTCTTCTCCAGACATAAATCTTCTTCCAGTATCAGAAATTCCATGCTTAAGATTTTCAGCAGTATTTAATAGTTTCTGTTTTTCATATTCTAACAAAGCAGCTCTATCAGATTCTTTATAATAACCTGCATTTATATAAGCACTAATTCTTCTTTCAGCGTCTACCCTAACTTGAGAATTTTCATTGTTCCAAATATCTTCAGCAAAATCTCTATATTGAGAAGCTTTTACTCCTTCCCAAGAGTTCCACTTTTCATATAAAGGATCAGATAAATCATAAGATTTACCTCCAGAATTTTTCATTCTATTAACCTCATCTAATATATATTTAGAAGAATCAAAATAATCTCCTACACCAGTTTCTTTAGGAACATAGATAGAACCTTTTGGATTTCTTTCAGTAGGAATCATTTTTAATAATTCCTGTTCTTGTTGAAATATTAATGATGGATCTAATTCCCAATCTTTCTTATCTGCGATTGATTTATAAATTCCATCTAGAGCTTTAGTTCTTTGATCATATATTTCGTTCATGGTATTATGTTGTTTAACCATACCATTTACTTGTATAATATCATCTGCTAAATCTCCAGTTAAAGTTTTAAATATATAATCGTCTGAAAATATTTCATTTAATCTATTATCAATAGCTTCAGAAGATTTTAAAGAAGAAGTTCTATCTCCTATTTGAATCTCTCCTATATCAGAAATTAGCCTACTTAACTGTTCGTTGTCTCCATATATAGATTTAGAGTATTGACCTAATTGTGCTACATCTGTACCAGTAATCTTTTGACCATACAAACTTTTAAGCATTTGAGAAGTCTCATCTACTTTAGCATCTGCTTGTTGTACTTCTTGTTGCCATAATTCAAAAGGTAATTTATGAGACACATATTGACTCATGTATTGACTTTGACCTGGTTGATAAAACCTATTTAATGCCATTTTCTTCTGTATTAAGGTTGGGTTATAATTTTACCGTCTTTAGTTTGGATTACCATTCTACCATTAGAATCAAAACCTAAATTTACGTATTTACCAGTTTTGATTGCATCAAACCACATTTGATTATTTTCATTACCTACTTTAGCAGATTTTAAATCTCTTACATAACCTTGAGTATTCATCCCTACACTATGTAAAGCTTGAGAAGTAGTAGATTGACGTTTAGCTAAATCCATTTGGTCAGCTATAATTTCATTTTGTTTTGTTTGGAAATTAGTCATATCTTCCTGATTAGCAATCTCTTTATTTATATTTTTTTCATTCATATAACTTTGAGAAAGCCCTTCTGATAAACCTGAAGCAGCTAAAGCATTACCGATTATTTGATTACCTAAAGCTTGTCCTGAACTAGTAGATACTGATCTAGCTATTTCTCTGTTAGTATCTTTAGCTAATTGATTTTGTCTCTCTAACATTCTTCTT
>JACCDR010269254.1_pt1 | contig 14359 bp, 12 predicted proteins | sample 7446431 | NCBI WGS metagenome assembly JACCDR01 (sample SAMN15323443, study PRJNA562643) | freshwater metagenome | isolation source: river surface water | place: USA:Blue River Watershed | collected 2017-08-17 | reverse complement strand
GGCACGATCACCGGCGACGGCACCACCAACGCCTTCGCGGTCACGCATAACCTGAACAACGAAGACGCCGCCGGCTACTTCGTGGACCGGGTAAGCGGCGACAAGTTCGAGCCCAACATTTCGGGCCGGACGGTGAACGGCTTCACCGTGAACATCAACCCCACCCCGGCAGCGGGCAGGGTGTACGGCTTCACCATCCTCGGCTGACGCATCCGCTCGTGCAAGCATACTCGCCCACGTTCTACGGCACCGTCACGCTCAACGGCAGCATCGCCTGTGCGCCGACAACCGGGCGCAAGATCGACATCTACAACGACGGGTCCACCATCTACGGGATGGGCCTGAACGACTTCGAATACTGCATCTTCGGCGGCGAGGGGTCCGCGCTCACCTACCGCATCGGCGCACCGGGCGCGATCGACCTCGCCGGCGCCGTCGCGTTCCGGGTCACGGCGACCGGCATCAACGGCACCGGCATCGGCGCGGACACCCCCGCACCGGGCCGGTTCTCGACCTTGTTCAGCGCCTCGGTGGACCTCGAAGGCGGCGCGATCGACAACACGCCCATCGGGGCGACCACGCCTTCGACGCTGCGCGGCACCACGCTGGCCCTCACCGGGTCGCTGACCGCCAAGTTCGTGCTGGCCGCCCCGAACGCCGCCGCGGGCGCGCCGACGTGGCGGCAACTGCTCTACACCGATCTCTCGGGCACGATCGAAAACGTCGCCATCGGCGGCACCACCGCGGCGGCCGGCCGGTTCACGACGCTGACGCACACCGGGTTCTTGCTCCGTTCGTCGGCGACCGGCCTCACGGCCAGCACCACCAACACCCAAGCCGGTGCCCTCGGCCTCACGGCCAGCGTCAACAACATCACGACCGCCGCCGCCAACTCCGCCGTGCGCCTGCCTAATGCCGCGCCCGCCACGAACACGGCCGCCGAAATCATCGTGAGAAACGGCGGAGCGAATGCAGTCAACGTGTTCCCGGTCAGCGGAGCCGCAATCAATGCTCTCGCCGCCAACGCCGCCTATTCTTTGGCGGCCGGTGCCTCGGTGCGCTTCATGCAATTGAGCAGCACTCTTTACGTCACGGCCTAGCCCGAAGGACTTCCCGCGATGGCATCTCCCTATGTCCGCCGCCTCAACGCGGTCGTGGCCGTGCGCGCCGAGACCACCCCGGGCGTGGACGCCTTCGGGCAGGCCGGGCCGGACCCCGCCGCCGACTTCCTCCGCGCCGACATCGGCGTCAACCTGACCCAGCAGCAAATCCCCAACCCGGAGACCACCGGGTCGCTCGACGCCTCCGCCCCCATCGCGGGCGGCACGCGCGGGCAGGTGACGTTGACGTGCGTGCTGCGCGGCTCGGGCACCCCGGCCGTGGCCCCGCGCTGGGGGCGCCTCATGCCCGCGTGCACGTGGGAAGAGGTGGTGCAGGCCGCCGCCATCCCGGCGACCGCCGCCACCGTGGGCGGCGCGGACCGCGTGACTCTCGCGGCGCCGTATGCGGCCACCGACCAAGCATACCGCGGGATGCCCGCGGTGCTGGCCGGCAACCCGGCCGGCCCGTTCGTGACCCTGATCGCGGATTACACCGCCGCGCGCGTCGCCCGCTTCGTGCACTCGTTCACCCCGCCGTTGGACACGACAACGACCGTCGCCATCCCGCCGCATGTGCTGTGGCGCCCGTCGAGCGACCCGGCGGCGCAGAACACGGCCACCATCTACGTCTATATCGACGGGTTGCTGTGGAAATTCACCGGCATGGCCGGAAGCTGGGACTTGGACTTGCCCACGGCCGCGATCGGGCAGATGCGGTTCAACATGCAGGGCCAGTATGTCGGCGTGGTCGCCGCCCCCGTCCCCACCGGGCTGCGTTTCGACGGCGAGGGCCTGCAACCCGCGGTGTTCCGCGACGGCGTGTGCCGTCTCGACCGCCAGCGCGCCCGCGTCTCGCGCCTCACGATCAACGGCGGGGTGCAACTCTTCGATCCGGAAAACCCCGAAGCCGCCGAGGGCTACGACGCGGCCACCGCCACCGGGCGCCAGGCCGGCGGGTCGCTCGACCCGCTCATGTCGGTCGCCGAGACCGTCGCCCGCACCGAACGATTCCGCAACGGCCAGGCGATGAGCCTCGCCGCGGCGCTGGGCACGACCGCCGGCAACAGGTTCGGCGTGGTCGTGCCGCTGGCGCAGTTGACGGGCAGCAGCCCGACGAACCGCAACAACTTGATGGCGGAACAGTTGCCGTTCTCGGCGACCGGCATCAACAGCAGTCTCTACCTGACGCAATTCTAGTCGCAAGGGCACCCGTGGCCGTCCTCTCCGCGAACGATCTCGACCGTTTCACGCCCGCGCACCGGGCCAGCGACCCGGTGCCGCCCGTCTATCTCATCGCCCCGATGACGTGGCGGCAGCGCGCGGCGTGGCGGGCCGACCTGGCCGGCGCCGGCATCTCGCGCCTGCCCACGGATGAGGACTTCGTGCGGGCCGTGCGGGCCGCATTGGAGGAAGTCGCGCCCGACAACCTCGCGGAATGCCTGGACGCCGTGGACGCCATGCTGGGGGTGATGGCCGCCGGGCCGATGCCCGAGGTGCCACCCGATGCGCATGGGCATTCGGATCGAATGCCCGAGCCGGACCCGGACCGCGAGGCCGAGATCGCCCGACGCACCGCCGTGTTGGACGCATACGGCACCGTCGAGCACGCCATGGCGCCGCACCCCCGCGTCGCCGCCATGGCCGCGGGGCGCGCCCGCTTCAACGGGCTGGCCCCGGGACTGGCCGCGGCCCACGCCCTGCGCGGGTGGGAGGGCGTGCCCGTGCCCTTCGTGCGCCGCAACGGCGTGGTGCCGGACGACACGCTCGACCGGCTCCCCGAGGACGACCTCCGCGCCGTGGGCTTCCGCGCGCTCGAACTGATGCGCGTGTCGGACGCCGCCCGAAAAAACTGAGGCTCGCCTGCGCCGTCGCCCGCCGGCCGCAGGACTTCGATTTCGAGCCGGAGCCGGGCGAAACGTGGACCATCCTCGGCGAGAACTACGCCATCAACCCGCGCGACGTCGTGCCCGAAGACCTGTGGGCCGTGGTGCAACTCTGGCAGGTGTGCCGCGGGGAGTTCGGATACGCGCACCTGCCCGACGCGGGCGGGGCGAGCGATCAGCCGGCGTGGACTCTCGACGCTTTCGCCATCCTGGCCGCGGCGGACGCGGAGCTTCGCAAGGCCGAGCCGAAACCGTGACGCGCCGGGGTCAACGCCCCTGCCGGCGCAACCGCCGCGCTTCCAAGCAGTCGTGCATGACCGCGATCTTGCCCTCGATTCGCCCGAACGTCGCGTTGCCTCGCGCCCGGCACTCGGCCAGGTCGGACGGGCGGAACTGGCCGTAGTAGTTCCGCAGCGTCTCGTCCGCCTCACGCAGCCGCCGGATGCGGCGCTCCGCCTGTTCCGGGGTTTCCCAGGAATAGGGCATCCGCTCGGGTTCCGCGGCGGCGGGGACCGCCAGCAACAGCGGTAGCAGGGCGAGCACGGCGCGCATGACGGTCTCCGGCGGGCGTCGGGATGACACCGTAACCACATCCGGGGAGGGGGCGCTATGGTGTCAGTGACCGCCCGGGTGGACGGCGACGTTCGCGCCATCGTGGACGCGGCCCGCGTGGACGTGGCCGACGCCTTCCGCGAGGCCGTCGTCAACACCGCCGGCAAGGTCCATGCCGACATGCGGACCCAGACGCGCGCCGCCGGTCTCGGGCGAGGGCTGGAAAAGGCGTGGCAACGCGAGGTCTATCCGGAACACGCGAGCACCAAGACGCTGCACCCCGCCGGGCAGGTGTACAGCAAGGCCGTGGTGCTGCACGACGCCTTCATCGCGGGCGCCACCATCACGGCGCGCCGCGGCCGGTATCTCGTCATCCCCACCGCCGAGGCCGAGGCCATGGGCTTCGCCACCACGCGGGAGGCCCGAGACCCCACCAAGCGCGTGCCCGCCGGGCAACTGCGCCGCGCCGCGCAGTACCGCGCCGCCATCGCCAAGCTGGGCGCCGAGAACATCCGCGACATCCCGCTCGCCAACGGCCGGCGCCTGATCGTGTACCAGGTGCCTCAAGGTCGCGGCAAAGGCCGGGTGTTCCGCGGGCCGCGCCTCACGCGCGTCGGGTTCCGCCGCGGGCAGGACGTGCCGCTGTTCATTCTGGTCCCGCAGGTCCGCCTCGCCCCGCGTCTGGACTTGGACGCCGCCAAGGCCCGCGCGGAGACCACGTTCGTGCGCGCGCTGGACACGTCCCTCGCCCGCGTGACGGAGTGACGGCGTAGTGGCCGGCCGCTCCATCTCCATCCGCTTCACGGTCGCCGACGCCGACGAAGCCAAGCGCAAGCTGGAGGAGTTGGGCCGCTCCGGCGCGTTCTCGCTCGACCGCATCAGCGCGGCCTCGACCAAGGCGCAAGCGAGCATCGCGCAGGCGACGGCCGCCACGAACCAGGCCCGCGGCCAGAGCATCGCCAACACCTTCGCCGGCGTGCGGACCGCCGACGCCGGGCAGGCCGAGCGCCGCCAAGCCGACGCCATGGCCGCCTTCGGGCAGGAGGTGGATCGGCTGCGCGCGCGCTTCGTGCCGTTGGTCGCCGAGCAGCAACGCTACAAGGCGAGCCTGCAAGAGATCGCGGCGGCGGAGCGGCAGGGCGCGTTGTCGGCGGCCGAGGCCAGCGCCGCCCGCCAGCGCACCAAGGACGCATTCGCCGCGCAGGTCCAGGCCACGCGCGGCCACACCGAGGCGCAGGCCGCCGCCACCGCCGCCACGCGCACGGCCAAGGAGGCCGCCGACGCGCACGCCAAAAGCGTCGCGCAGCAAGGCCAGCAGTTCAGCCAACTCATCCCCCAGATCAACGACGTGTTCGCCTCGCTCGGCAGCGGCGCATCCGTGATGACGGTGCTGCTGCAACAGGGCGGGCAGGTCACGCAAATCTACGGCGGCGTGGCGGAGACCTTCCGCGCCATCCCGCGCACCATCGGTTCCATGACCGCCTCCATGGCCGGGTTCGCCGGGCCGCTGGGCATCGGCGCCGTGGTGGTCGGGCTGGGCCTGATGGCCGCGTCCGCCGAGCGCGCCGAGCGACGCCTCGAAACCCTCACGCAACGCGCGCGCGCCACCCGGGACGACTTCGCCGCCGCCGGGCGCGAGATCGAGGCCGCCGCCAAGGCCGCCGCCGCCACCGGCACCATCGGCAAGACAGAAGCCCGGGATGCGGCGCAGGCGATCCGCACCGCCCCGGGCTTCTCCGGGACGCAGGCCGAACTCACCGACCTCATCCGCGTCTCCCAAGACCTCTCGCGCGTCATGGGCGAGGGCGTGGCCGAGAGCGCCCGGCGCGTGGCGAAGGGCTTCGACGACGCGCACGCCGCGGCGCAGGAACTGGCGGGACAAGGCTTCCGCACGCTCGACGCGCAGACGACGCGCGCGATCGAACGCCTGCAAAACCAGGGCAAGGCGGCCGAGGCCACCGCCCTGTTGCTCGACCGCGTGCGCCAGGCCACCGCCGGGGCCGACGCCGCGCGCACCCCGTTCGAGCAGGGGATGCGCGATCTGGCGAAGGCGTTCACCGGCGTCGAGCAGTCGGCGAGCGAGTTCATCAAGACGATCGGCGGGGGGCTGGCCGACGCCTTCGGCTCCGCCCTGACCGCCCTCGCGCAATTCATCGAAACCACCAAGCGCGAGTTCGCCGCGCTGCGCGACTTCACCGAGCGCGCGCGGACCGGCGCCGCGACGGGCTTGATGGCCGCCCCCGAGTTGTTCCGGCGCGCCACCGGGGCGTTGGCGGACAGCGCCGGGCAATACGGGGCGCAGCTTTACGGGACCGCCCGCCCCGCTCCCCGTGCCCCCGGCTACACGGGTGTCGGGTCGCCCCGCGCGCCGACCGCGACCGAACCCGCGGGCGCGGCTTACGCGGCGATGCGCGACCGCATCGCCCGTGAACTCGGCGTTGACCCCGAGTACGTCCGACGTCTTCAACAGATCGAAAACAGGGCACCCCGTGCAGACGGGACATGGGCCGTGTCCAGCGCGGGCGCGCGCGGGCCGCTGCAACTGCTGCCCGGCACCTTCAACGACATGCAGAAGAAGTATGGTTTCCGGGGCACGATAGACGACCCGGAGGCGAATACTTACGCCGGGGTCTATTACGCACGCGAGCGTTTGATTCAGACCGGCGGCGACGTGGGACGGTCTTACTGGGGTTACAACAACGGGCCGGGCGTCTATCAAACGAACAGGCCCTCGCCGGCCGCCATCGAAGGCGCGCGGAAGCTCGCCGAAGGCTACACCGGCAACCCGCTGCCGGGCTACGTGCTGCCGCAACCGCCTTCGCGCGAGCAGTTGCAGGCGCAGCAAGACTCCCGCCGCCAGATCGACGGCGCCGACCGGCTGGTGCAGAGCCGATACGGCTCACTCGACCGCGACCGCCAGAACATCCAAGACGACATCGCGCGCCTGCGCGCCGCGATGGCGAACACCGACGCCTCGCCCGAGCAACTGCGCGAATACGCCGCCGCCATCGCCGAGGCCACCGGCAAGCTCAACGAACTGCTGACGCCGCAAGAGGCGTTCGTGCGGTCGTTGCAAGACCAGAACGCGCCGCTGTCCGCCGTCACCGAGGGCGAGCGCGCGCTGGCCGAGGTCCGCCAGCGCATGGCGGAGATCGAGCGCCAGACCGGGACGCGGTTCACCGAGGCGCAACGGCGTGAGGCCGAGGCCGCCGTCCTCAAGCAGCAGAACGCCGAGGTCACGAAGCTGCTGGTCCAGATGGACCAAGAGGTCGTGAGCCAGGCCAAGCTCGCCGATGCCTACGCCCGCGGCGGCGGCGCCGTCGCCGAGGCCGAAGCCGCGTCGAAGGCGTATGCCACCGCGCTCGACCTCGTGGGCGGCACCGGCGGCGACACCCGCGGCGCCATGGACGCGCTGACGGAAGCCTACCGCAAGCAGGCGCGCGCCGCGGCGGAGACCAAGATCGCGGCGAGCACCGCCCAGAACCGCGACGAACTCGCATACCTTGAACGCCAGACCCAACTCATCGGCGCGAGCGAGGTGGTCCGCGACCGCGAACTCGCCCTCATGCGCGCGCGGCAGGAGTTGGTGCGCGCCGACATCCCCCTCGAAAGCGAGCGCGCGCAGGCGTACCTCGATTCGATCGCGGCCATGAGCGACGCCAACTCGCGGCTGTCGCGCATGAACGAGGCGTTTTCCGAACTACAGAACATCGGGACGCAGGCATTCGACCGCATCGGGAGCGCCATTACCGAGGCGTTCGTGTCCGGCGGCAAGACGGCCGTGGATTTCAAGGGAATCGTCAAGGGCATCCTGTCGGAGATCGTCCAGTACATCGCCCGCATGGCGATTTTGAATCCCGTGATGAACACCCTGTTCGGGACCAACCGGGCGACGTTCTCGGACCTCGGCGGCGTCTTGGGCAACATGGGCGGCGGGGGATTCGGCGGCGGAGGCATGGCTTCCGTGGGCGGGATCGCCGGGATGGCGGCATACGGCGCGGGCGACCCGAACGGGAGCCAGGGCGGCGGCGGCATGAGCGGCCTGTTCGGCCAGGTCCGCCAACTCGGGCAGATGCAGAGCACTTTCCGCTCCATCACCGGCGGCGGGGGGGGCGGCACCGGGTTCGCCGGCATAGACAACATCCTCAACTACCAGTTGATCTCCGGCGGGCAGACCGCCGCCACCACGGGGGCGTTGCAGGGTCTCGGCACCGGCGTCTATGGCCCGGCGACCGCGTCGCAAGTCACCGCCGCGGCCGGCGGATACGTGCCCTCCGGCCTGAGCGTCGGCGGGGCGCTGACCGGTGCCGCGACCGTGGGCGGCGGCATCTACTCCGCCGTCCAGGGGTTCCAACGAGGCGGCGCGGGCGGCATCGCCCAAGGCGTCACGGGCGTGGCCGGTGCCGGCATGGCCGCGGCCGGCGTCGCCGCCTCCGCCGGGTTGCTCGGCTCGGGCGCGCTCGCCGCCGGGGCTGCCGCGGCCGGGCCGTACGCCCCGCTGGTCATCGCCGCGGGCATCATCTTGAGCCAGGTGCTCGGCGGCCCGAAGATGAACCCCTACGCCACCACGTCGATCGACGCGGTGGGCGGGCGACTCGCGGTCGGGCGCACCGACGCGCAGTTGATCGACACCACCGAGACCGTCGCCGCGGCGCAGCAAGCCGTGGCGAACTTCAACAGGTTCTTGGACGCGGCCAAAGTGGACGTGCTGCCGTCCGCATACTACGAGCCGCGCAACCCCAACCGCGTGTTCGGCATCGGCGAGAAGGTCACAGGGTTCGAACAGGCCAAGGATTTCGAGGGCGGCGTGCCGCAACTGCGGTTCCGCTCCGACGATCCGAACTTGAACAAGGTGTTGGAAGGCCGCGGCTTCGGATCGTCGCAAGAATTCACGACATTCGTGACGAATGCCCGGGTCGAGATCGACAAGCTCAAGGAAACGCTCGCCGCCTTGCGCGACCCGCTCCGCGACCCGGAAAACGCCGGGGCGCTGCGCCGGGCGCTCGACGCCCTGAACAAGACCTATGATGAGGCCCGCATCGGCGCCGAGAAATACGGGCTGTCGATCGAGGGCTTGGCCGAGGCGCAGGGCAAGGCGCAAGAGGCCGTCATCAAGGCCATGCTGCAACAGGTGGACGACGCCCAAGAGGCCATCCGAATCCGGGGCCTCGTCGCCCGGGGCGCCACGCCGCAAGAGGCCGAGCTTTACAACTTCGACTTGAACGCGAACCAGCAGAAGCGCCAGTGGCGGCAGCAGATGCTGGACCTGTGGGGGACGGCGTTCGAAACGACGGACGCCTACCGCGCGCGCATGACGGCGTTGGAAGACACCCTCGGCGCGGAACGCCTCGCCATCGTGCGGAAATACGCCGAGGAGGCCGCCGCGGTGGAAGCCGCGCGGGCGCAGGCCGAGGCCGAGCGACGGGACCGCATCGCCGCGCTCGGCGAAGGCGTCACCGACCTGTGGGCGCGCCTCGCCATCGCGCAAGGTGACCCCCAGAGCGGCGAACTCATGCAGTTCGAAATCTCGGCGCGGGCGCAGTGGAACACCCTGTCGCGCGAGTTGATCGCCACGTTCGGCGAGAGCTTCCGGGAGACGGAAGATTTCGCGGCCCGGATGGCGCTGTTGGAACGGACGTTGGACGCCGAACGCCTCGCCATCGTCCAGAAATACGCCGAGCAGGCCGGGGCCGCCGAGCGCGAAGCCGCGGAGCAACGCCTCGCCGTGCAGCGCCGCGCGGAAGAGGAAGCCCTGCGGATGCAGGAAGAGGCCGCCCGGATGCGCGAGGAAGCGGAGCGGGCGGCCCGAGACGCGGCGGGCAACGTGCTGTCCGGCCTCGCGGACTACGCCCGGTCGCTGCGCGTGGGCGACCGCAACCCTGGTTCGCCCACCGCGCAGTATCAGGACGCGGTGCGGCAGTTCCAGGCCGTGAGCGGGGCGGCGGCGGCGGGCGACTTCCGCTCGGCGCGCGAACTCTCGGGCTACGCGGACACGCTGTTGCAGGCGAGCCGCGAGGTGAACGGGTCGGGGCTTGCCTACGCCCGGGACTTTGAGCGGGTGCAAGCGGCCCTTGAGGGCGTGGCCGCGGTGCCGTTGGACACGCTGACCGCCTCGGCCGCGGCCGAGCAGACCCGCGAGCAGACGACGGCCATCACCGATGAGCTGTCCCGTCTGCGCGCGGAGGTGACGGCGCTGCGGCGCGAGATGGCCCAGCAGACGCGGGCCGCGTGAGGGGCGCGCACGGGGCGGCGCCGCACGGGGCGGCCGTCGCGCTGACCCGCGGCACCACGGCCACCGTCGCGGATGCACCGGGGGCAGGCACCGTCACGGGCACCGGCGCCGGTGCCACACAACGCCCGCTGGCCTCCTACCGCCTGCCCGATCCGCGTTCGCGGGAATTCGTGGCCGTGGAGATCGAGGTCTATGCCCCGGGCGACCCGGTGCGCGTCGTCCACCGCGGCCACGGCACGCGTCCGCACGGCGCCATCGGCCGTGCCGCATACCGGCCGGAGAGCACCGAGACGCTGCGGGCCAGCGACATCGGGTATCGCACCCGCGAGACCGATCCCGGCGGCGTGCGCCTCTACCCGGGGGTGTTGGATGCCTCCTACGAGATCGACCGCCGCGTGGCGCTCGACCCGGCGTCGGCCGCCACATCCGGGTTCGGCGCGGTGCGGCTGTTCAACGCCGGGCGGCGGTATGATGCCTTCGCGCTGTCCCGCAACAGCGACAGCCGCCCGATGCGGTTGCTGCACGGGCGCAAGGTGTTCGATTCGCGGCGGGGTATCCTCTTGGACCCGCCGTACGCCGATCTGGCGCCGTTTTTCAGCGGGACGGCCACGCCCTGGCGGCTGTCCGAAGACACGCTCGAAATCCCGGTGCGCGACCCGGCCTATCTGCTCGACCGGCCCGTGCAAGGCGACTCCTACGGCGGCACCGGGCGGCTCGACGGCACCCCCGAACTCGCCGGCAAGCCGAAGCCCATGGCCCGGGGCGGGACGGCGGCCGAGCCGATCCGCAACGTGCCGCTGGTCCAGGTGGACCCGGTGGCGCTGGTCTACCAGTGGACCGATGGCCCGGGCACCGTCGTCCGGCTCTACGAAGGCGGCGCCGACGTGTTCGGGCAGGCCGCGGACGTGCCCGACCTCTACGCCGGGACGACACCCGCCGCCGGCACATTCCGCACGAACAACGCCCGCGGCGTGCTGCAACTCGGTTCGCGCCCCGTGCGGCAACTGACGGCGGATGTGACCGGGTCATTCCCGGTCGCCGGCGCCGTTTCCACCGCCGCGGCCATCGCCCGGCACGTGCTGGCCGAGACCATGGCGCTGCCCGCGGACATGCTCGACGCGGACGCCTTCGCGGCCGTGGACGCCGCGTACCCCTACACCGCCGGGATGTGGCTCGGCGGGGAGGCGGACGCGGCCGGCGTCGTGCACGGGTTGCTCGGCTCCATCGGCGCGCGGTTGCTGCCCGGGCGAGACGGACGGCTCCGCGCCCACGCGCTGCGCCGCTTGCCCGCCGGCACACGTCCCCGCGGCAAGTGGACGCCGCGGGAACTCGTCTCGCTGGTGCCGCAGCCGTTGCCCCCCACGCTCGACCCGCCGCCCGTGCGGTGGCGCGTCGGGTTCCGGCGCAGCCACTTGGTGCAGCAAGGCGATCTCAACCCGAGCGTGCCCGCCGAGCGCGCGCAGTTTCTGAGCCAGGAATACCGCGTCGCGTCTTGGGCCAGCACCGAGGTGGCGCGGGCGTGGCGCCGGCCCAACGACCCGCCGGTGTTGGCGACGCATCTGCTTTCCCGCACGCAGGCGCAGGCCCTCGCGGACGACCTCGGCGCGCTGTGGGGCAACCGGCCCCGCCTCTACGCGGCCGAACTGCCCGTGAGCGTGGCCGCCGCCTTCGACCTGGGGGATGCCGTGGTGCTGCAATTCCCGCTGGACGATCTGGGGGAGGGGCGTGTCGGCCAGATCGTCGGCGAACAGGCGCGCGGCTTCGACGGCACGTCCGTTCTGCTGGTGCTGGTGTAGCCGTGCCGAACATGCTCTTGGGCTGGCCCAACCGCGTGCCCGGCGGGACCGTGGTCGCGTCCGCCGAAGTGGTCGGCCTCGGCGCCGGGCAGACGCAGAACGACCAAGGCTCGCCGGATCAGGCGTGGCAAACCCCGGTCGGCGTCACCGAGGCGTGGCTGAGGCTCGACGCCGGATACACCGGATACTGGCGCCTGTTCGGGCTGCACCGCACGAACCTCGGCGTCCAGGCCCAGGTCCGCTGGCGCGTGTGGCAGGGCGCGGACTTCGCGGACGGGGCGCTGGAATACGACAGCGGGTACGTCCCGGCCGGCGTCGTGTTCGGCTTCGGCCAGCACGTGCACGTCGTCCCGAGCGATGTGGTCGGCCGGGCGATGCAACTGGACATCTACGACCCGCTCAACCCGGACGGGTTTTTGAACGTCCCGCTTCTCTACGCCGGGCCGGCCTGGCAACCGCGCCGCAACTTCGGGTTCGCCAGCACCATGGGCCGCGTCTCCGGCGGCGCCCGCACCGTCACCCGCGGCGGGGCGATCTACCCGAGATGCGACTGGATGGCCCGCACGTGGGATTTGGCGCTGCCGGCCGTGGCGAGCAACGAGGTCTGGGGGCGCGTCATGAGCCTCGATGAGCACGCCCGGCGCGGCAACAACGTCCTGTTCGTGCCCAACCCGGACAGCCCGGACATCGCCCGTGAGGCGCTGTTCGGGGTGCTCGACCCGGCCGCGCCCCTCGGATACGGCGGGCCGTCCCGCGAGGTGCGGACCTGGCGCGCCACCCTGACCGAACGACTCTAGGAGCGCCACCGCTTGCCCGGTCCCCTCGCCAATCTGGTCCTGGAACGCGCCAACGCGCCCGGCACCGCGGCCACGTTCAGCCTCGGCGGCGCCCCGTCGGGCTGGATCGGGTTCGTGGCCGGCATCGGCAACGGGGCGACCGCGTACTATTACGTGAGCGACGGCGTGCAAGCCGAGTGGGGGCACGGCGTCGTCACCGCCGGGGCGATCAACACCCTCGCACGCAACGTCATCGGCAACAGCCAGGGCACAACCGCCCGCCTCAATTTCACCGGCGCCGTGGACGTGTGGTGCGAGGTGCCCGCCGAGCGGACGCCGATTTTCGACGCCGGCAATCTCACCCTCCCCATGGCCGGGCGGCGCTTGGCCGGACTCGGTGCCGGCACCGCCGGGGACGACGGCGCCCGGCTCGACCAACTGGGGCGCCGCAAGATCGCCGAGGTCACGGTGGCGAGCGCCCAGATTTCCGCCATCTTCTCCTTGCCGGCCGGCTTGAACCGCTTCGTGCTGGAATGGGAAGACCTCGTCCTGTCCGCGTCCGGCAACCTCGGGTTGCAGTTCTCAGTGGACGGCGGCGCGACATTCCGCGGCGGGACGAGCGATTACGCGTGGCTGTTGCGCGACGCCCGCGGCCCGACCGGATCGACGGATTACAACGGCGTCGGCGGGCTGTTGTTCGTGGGCCTCAACACGGTCAACGCACAGTTCGGCGAGGCCGTGTTCTCGCGCGCGCGGCAGGTGATCTCCCGCAACTTCGCGGTGCAGGGCAGCCCGGCCGCGCACAGCGTCACGCACGGCGGCGGGGCCAGCAACTTCGCCGGCAGCAGCAGCCACGTCGCGTTGCTCGGCACCGGCGCGAACATCACCGCCGGGCGCATCCGGTTGCTCGGCGCCTGAGCCGCGACGCGAGGGAGACACCGTGCCGAAAATGCTGATCGACGGCGTGGAGCACGACGCCCCGGAAGACTTCGCGGAAGCCGTCGCGGCGCTGCCCGCCGGGCCGGGGGCGGAGGGGGCCATCCCGCCCGTGCCCGCCGAGGTCACGAATTGGCAGGCCCGCGCCGTGCTGCGCCGCACCTTCCTGCCGGACCAGCCGGACGTGTCTCTGTTCACCCGCACCGACACGACGCTCCGCCGTGCCCGCGACGAAACCGCGGCCCTGCCCGAGTCCGACCCGGCGCGGCTGCGGGCGGATCTGCACTGGCAGGCGTGGGAGCAGGCCAACACCTTCCAACGTCACGGGGGGCTGCTGGCGACGTTCGCCGCCGGGTTCGGCCTGACCGACGCCGACGTGGACAATATGTTCCGCGCCGCCGCGGCCGAGACGGTATAGGGCCGCACGCCGTGTCCGGCTCGACCACGCCCCAGAACCCGGTGTTGCCCGAAGACCCATTCGTCGTCATCGGGACCAAGCTCAGCCTCGACCCGACCGTGGAAGACGCGGCCGTCCCCAGCGTCGGCATCGGCACCGCCGGGGGCGTCGTGCCTCTCGACGCGGACGGGCAAATCCCGCTGGCCTACCTGCAAAACCTGATCGCATACCTCGGCGGCACATACACCCCGCCCGCCGGGGGCGGGACCGGGGGCACCGGCACCACGACGCCGGCATCCCTCGCCGACGCGCTCGCCGGGGAAGACGGCGCGCTCATCGCGGACGGCGACGGCGCCGTGCTGCTGTTCCCGGTCGGGACCGTGTGACCCCCCGCTCCCGCCTCCGCTTCCGACTTTGGAGCCGCCATGTCCGGCACGACCACGCGCACCGTGGGCGCCCTGCCCGCCGTCACGACCCTGCCCACCAACGCCGAGGTGGTCGCCCTGATCCCCGACACCGGCGTCAGCGGCGGCCGGGCGTCGCGGCGCGCCCCGGCGTCCGCCTTCCGGGGCGCGACGGGTGCCACAGGCGCCACGGGTGCGACCGGGGCCACCGGAGCGACAGTCCCCGCGGGACCGTCGGGGCCGCAGGGTCCGCAGGGCATCCAGGGGCCGGTCGGACCCGCCG
>JACCDR011956051.1_pt1 | contig 14361 bp, 13 predicted proteins | sample 7446431 | NCBI WGS metagenome assembly JACCDR01 (sample SAMN15323443, study PRJNA562643) | freshwater metagenome | isolation source: river surface water | place: USA:Blue River Watershed | collected 2017-08-17 | reverse complement strand
CTACGACGCACACGTCAAACCCGCGTCCGACCTCTACGCCAACGATGCCTTGGGCAATCGTCTCGCCACGCTCAACCCGAAGGGCGACCCCGTCCTCATGCTCGCCGGTCACATGGACGAGCTCGGCCTGATCATCACCTTCGTCAACAAAGACGGATACATCTATTTCGACACCATTGGTGGCCACGATCGCGTGATGATTCCCGGTCGCCGCGTCATCATTCAGACGGCCAACGGCCCGGTCAAAGGCGTGACGGGCCAGCGCGCGATTCATCTCATGGAAGAAGCGGATCGCAAAAAAGTGCCTGAGATTCACGAGATATGGATCGATATTGGCGCCCGCTCGAAAAAAGAAGCACTCGAGCGCGTGGCCATCGGCGACGTTGCGACGTACGACCACGGCTTCGAATTGATCCACGGCAGCGTCGGCACCGCGCGCGCGTTCGACAACAAAGTCGGCGCCTATGCCGTCGGCGAAGCGCTCATTCGTCTTTCCAAACAAAAGAAAAAACTCACCGCTCAAGTCGTCTCTGTGGCGACTGCGCAGGAAGAAATCGGCGTGCGCGGCGCAACCACGGCCGCCTACGCCGTGGACCCACACATCGCCATCGCCGTAGATGTTGGCCACGCGACGGATCATCCGGATTGCGACAACCGCAAGTACGGTGAAACCAAACTTGGCGCGGGCCCGATTTTGTGTCGCGGTGCCAACATTAATCCCAAGGTCTACGAGCGCCTCGTCGAGTGCGCGAAGAAGCTCAAACTCCCTTATCAAGTCGAAGCCGACCCGCGTCCGACGGGCACCGATGCGCGCGCGATTCAGATGGGGCGTGCAGGCGTTGCCACCGGGCTGATTTCGATTCCGTTGCGCTACATGCACACGCCAAGCGAAGTCGTCGACCTGGCTGACGTGGAGAGTTGCGTGCGCCTGCTGGTCGAGTTCGCGCTTTCGCTCCGCAAAGGTGAGCACATGCACTGGTAGTCCCCTGCCCTTTCGATGCTGAAGCGCATTCTTATCGTGCTCGTTTTGTGCGTGGCCGCTGTGCTGGTGTTTCAGCGCCTGCGTGGCGGCACGCGCGTCGCCTACGTGAACGGCATCGAGCCCTACCGTGCAATCCCGGGCAAAGAGTACATTCTTCAGCGCGCGTGTTATGTTTACGTGTATCCGAAAAGCGAATCACCTCATGCGGCGGTTTACCCGCTGCTGGGCGTCAACGCGCCCGCATTGGTCGCAAGCAACCCGCTGTTGCCCGAGCGAGTGTCGGCTGACGAAATCGCCAAAACCCGCACGGAGATTCGCCTCCTCGACGTGATTCCGATCGGCACGGCGTTCAAGGTGCTTTCCGTTCGCCGCGAGGCGGCGGCCGACAACGACGCTCCCGCCATCAGCTACGAAGTGGCCTTCCTCGATGATTGGAACAGCCGGCCTTACCAACGCGTCGATATTCGCGGTATCTTGCTCCCGCCGCGCGATGCACAAACCCCTCCGCTGATCGATCCAGCCATCGCGGTGGAACGTTTTAAATATTAACGCCCTCTCCTCCCTTTCATGCATTTCGTTATAACAGGAAGCAGCTCAGGAATCGGACGCGCGCTCGCCGAAGATCTCCTGACTCGCGGGCATCAGGTTTGGGGCATCGCGCGGTCCTCGCAGAAAGAGTTGCAGGAAAAATTTCCTTCGAGCTTTCGTTTTTCCCGCTGCGATGTGGCTGACTGGGCTCAGGTCGCTGGCGTCGCTGGTGAGCTCGAAGCGGCGTGGCCTTGTATCGATGGTCTTGTGACGTGTGCCGGCGTCCACGGCGCGGTTGGCCCGGCACTTGAGGCCGATCCAATGGAGTGGAGCGGCACGGTGCGCGCCAACCTCGACGGCACTTACTACGCGATTCGCGCCTTTGCACCCGCGCTTAAGCGTGCCGCTGCGCGGGCCAAAGTCGTCGCATTTTCCGGCGGTGGCGCGACCAAGGCCCGCGCGAATTTCTCGGCCTACGGCGTCGCCAAAACCGGCGTCGTGCGCCTGATCGAAACCCTCGCGGCTGAGCACGCCGCAGACTCTATCGACTTCAATTGCGTCGCCCCGGGCGCGATCAACACCCGCTTAACTGACGATGTCCTGCAACGAGGCCCGGGCATCGTGGGCGAGGCCGAATACCAAGCCGCGTTAAAACAAAAAAACAGCGGCGGTGCCTCGCTCGAAAAGGCCATCGGTCTGGTGCGCTGGCTTCTGTCCCCGGCCAGCGATGGCATCAGCGGTCGGCTGATTTCAGCGCCTTGGGACGACTGGGCCAACCTCGGACAGCGACGCGAAGCCATCGCGAGCTCCGACCTCTACACCTTGCGCCGGGTCAGCCCTCCATCGGTCTGAGCTACGAGCCTGCGCGCGAAGATTAGTTCACGTCTCTTCTCGCCGCGACGAAAGCCGCGGCCTCGGCGTTTTGTTAAATCCCTCCTAATTGTGTGCAAAGAATTGTTTTAGCTTTGGCCAATTCGGGCCGAAAATATCACATATCAACCTACCCTCCTTCGCTGACTCCACCCTATGTCTACGATCCCCATCATCGACCCCGAAGCCCTCGAAAACCTAAAAGCCCTCAATCCCGATGATGGTGACGGCTTTTTGCGCGAGCTGGTGGAAATATTTTTGTCCGATACGCCAGCCCGCATTGTCGAAATGAAGACCGCCCTGTCCGCGGGCGATGGGATCACTTTCACGCGTGCCGCCCACAGTATCAAAGGCAGCGCCAGCAATCTCGGCGCTGAACCGTTGCGAGCCATTTCGGAAAAACTTGAGCATCGTTCCAAGACGGAGGGCATGAACGGGATCGAGCCGTTGGTGAGCGAGCTGGAGGTTCAGTACGCGGCGGTCCACGCGGAGCTGAAGCGCCTCGTGCCTTAAAGGGCAGGCCGAAACGTGATTAGTTGCAGGGTCGCCTCTTGTCTTCATCGGCGCCGTGTTCGGTTTTAGCGATACAATGCCGTCGTCGGCGATGTCGTGAGCACGTTGTACTGACGCACAGCGAGTCGCCACCACTCCGCGAGTTGATGGCTGGGACGCCGCCATAGTTCGCGATGCAGCCAGATCATCGACTCGGCATCGAGTAGCAGCGACATCTTCTCTTTGGTCGTAAGCTCCTGCGGTCCGTCGAGCAGCAGCCGAGAGCGCAGTTGCGCAAAGTAGTCGCGTGATTCTTCGCTGCCGCGTCGGCGCTGGCGCAACAGCGAGACGTGGGTCGCGTTGATATACGGATCGAGCACGGCTTGCAGCAGGCCGTAGTCGCCGCGCAAGGCCTCCAGTGGCTGCATGTGTTTATAACATTCTTGCAGGTTCTGGCGCAGGCGGCGCAGTTCGAACGGCGGCTCGGTCTCTTCCGGGGTGAGAAACAGCCCAAACTTCAACGCGTTTTGTCCCCAGCTCACTTTGCTCAGTGCGATTGAGATCGGCGTGGAGAGTAACAGTCCGAGCAGCACCGGCAGGAGCCACCAGAAAAACGACGGTAAAAGAATGTACGTGCTCGCGCCCCAAATGAAGCCAAACGCCATTTGCCCGCCGTGCGTGATGATCGCCTCGCGCCAATCGGTGCCGTCGTCGTCGCCGCCGCGTTTTTGTGTGACCCAGTTTACGCCGTGGCCGAGCAGCGTGAAGAGCACGAACTTGCTGTTGAACATCATGTGGATCGGCGCGAGCAGTGCGGAGATCACGACCTCAAGCAGCACGCTGAGGGTGAGCTTGGTTTTTCCGCCGTAGCGCGCCGCCAGGCGGTTGTCCTGCCAGGCGTGGGAGAGGCTCAAGATTTTCGGCAGAAACAGCAGCAGCATCGTCAGCGCGAAGAGCGTCAGCGCCTCGGGCACGACGATGGTGTGATTCAAAAACGACAGCGACAGATCAGGCCGGGAGTCGGTGCCCATCTCAGCCAGGTTGGAAAACACATGCAGCGTGCTCAGCACCATAAACAGCAGCCACAGCGGAGAGGATACGTAGGCCATCACGCCCATAAAAAGATGAAAGCGGTTGATTGGCCGGAAACCCTTCGCGGCCAGCAGCCAGGAGTGTTGCATGTTACCCTGACACCAGCGGCGGTCGCGTTTTGCGCTGTCGATGAGCGTGGGCGGGCCTTCTTCGTAGGTGCCCTCGATGTCGCCCGCGAGCCAGACGTGCCAGCCGGCTTTGCGCATCAGTGCGGCTTCGACAAAATCGTGGCTCAGGATGCGTCCGCCAAATGGTTCCGATCCCGGCAAATCCGGCAGCGCGCAATGATCGATAAACGGCTGCACGCGGATGATCGCATTGTGGCCCCAATAGTTGCCCTCGTGCTGTTGCCAGTAATTAAGGCCGGCGAGAAAGAGCGGGCTGTAGAAGCGATTAGCGAACTGCTGAAGGCGCGCATAGAGCGTCTCGCCGTTTACGATGCGCGGCGCGGTCTGGATGATGCCGACGTTGGGGTTGCGCTCCATCATCGCGGTGAGTTTCACCAGCGAGTCGCCGGTCATCACGCTGTCGGCGTCGAGCACGACCATGTAGCGGTAGCTGCGGCCCCAGCGTCTCAGAAAATCGGCGACATTGCCGGCCTTCTTGTTTATCTGCTGGCGGCGTTTGCGATAAAAGATTCGACCGAAACCGCCGACTTGTTTGCAGAGCTCGACCCAGGCGACTTCCTCTTTGATCCATTGGTTGGGAAGGTTGGAATCGCTGAGGATAAAAAAATCATAGTGCTCCAGTTTGCCCGTTTCTTGCAGTGAGCGGTAGATCACGCGCAGCGCTTCAAACACGCGGCTCACGTCTTCGTTGTAGACGGGCATGACGATCGCCGTGGTCGCCTGCGGCAGATCTCGGGTGCCTTCGATTGTCTTCTGGATGTTGCGGCTGTCGCCCCCGCGATTGACGACATAAAAACCGAGCAACGCTGTCGTGCAGCCGACCGCGATCTGCGCAAAGAGAATCACAAATAACACCAGCAGCGTCCACTCGAGCCCGCTGATCGAGCCGTCGTGGCGCAGCAAATCGGCCATGAACCACGTCGCTACGCCGGTCAGCATCAGCACGACGCTGAAAAACGTGCGGCGGCGGCGGGCGAGGCGGCGCGAATTGATGAGTTCAAACGATGGCGTGGTGTTGCCCATGGGCGATGCGAGGGAGTCGGAAAATTAGTGCGTGAGGTAGAACGTGCCGAGGAGTGCGGCGAGAAAGAGGGCCCAGAGAAAAATCGTGCCAAGCCACGGCCACTTCTCGAACTGCTCCAGCGTTTCACCGGCGGCTTCGCTGATGACGCCGAGGTCGATCTCGCGCGGGACCATGCTGGAGACTTTCATGTCGGGGCCGGCTTCGACCGAGCTGTTTTTCATCGCGGCGACAAACTCCGCAGGCAGGTCCTTTGAATTTAGAAACGAATACGGCCATTTCTGGGGTCCGTCGCAAAGCAGCAGCGCGACGCGGCCGGTGCTCGCGATGCGGTCGGATGGAATTTCGCTATCCTGCAAAACACTGCGAAACCACTCGTCCATGAGCTTCTCGGTTTCTTCGGCGGCGAGTGTCGTCGGGTCGAGGCCAGGCGTGGCGGCATGGCGCTGCGCGGCGCGTTCGAGGATGTGCTCGATCAGCCGGCTTTGGTGGAGACGGTTGTGGATGCGATGCGCGCGCAGATAATCCTCAACGCGCACGTAAGCGGCGTTCCAAGCATCCATCGTCCCGCTGCGGGGACGAAACGTGTGGGTGGCGGCGTCTAAGGAGTCCACAAGTAGCTCCAGGTTTCACTCAGTACATCGTCACCGGCGCGGAGAAAACAACGTAGTTCCACCGGTTTTTTCCCTTCGTCGGGACGGATGGAAAACGCCACGCGCCAGGTGCCGTTGTGGTGGTTGTACTGCGTGGTTTGGTGAGTGAGCTTGGCGCCGTCGCCAACTGTGACGCTCGCTTCGATCGGTACGCCTTTCGGGATGTCGAGGTCCGTGGGGAGGTGAAAATCGACCCAGAAGCGCCGCAGCTCGGGCTCGTGGGTTTTGGAATGTCCGAGCCGCGTGGCGAGCACATGACCGGAGCGCTTCATCTTCTCCGGGTTTTCGAGCAGCCAATGCAGACGGTAGGAAAACGTGATCGGCTCCAGCGCGGTGTAGGTTTTTTCCGGTACCCAGAAGGCGACGATGTTATCGTGGGTTTCATCGGGCGTGGAGAGCTCGACCAGACGCACTGAGCCCGCGCCCCAATTGCCGATCGGCTCGACCCACGTGCTCGGGCGCAGGTGATAATCGGCCTCCATGTCTTCATAGTTGGCGTACGCGCGGTCGCGCTGGGAGAGGCCGAAGCCGCGGGGGTTTTCGTCGGAGAAACTGCTTGTGCGGATCTGCTCGGGATTGGTGAGCGGACGCCAGATGCGTTCGCCGTTGCCGCGCTCCATCAGCAAGCCGTCGGAGTCGTGTACTTCCGGGCGCAGGTCGCTGAAGCGATGCTCCGAGTTTTCGCCGTACCAAAACATGCTCGTGAGCGGTGCGAGGCCGAGGGTTTTGCCTTCTGCGCCTGCGCGCAAGTACAGCGTCGCTGTGACAGTGGTTACGGTTTCATCGCCGGGGTTGATCTCAAATTGGTAGACGCCCGCGACGCTCGGGCTGTCGAGCAACGCGTAGAGTTTGATCGCATCGGCATCCTTGGTCGGGCGCACTAAGTAGAAGGAGACGAAGTCCGGAAATTCCTCGCCGCTCGGCGCCGCGGTGTCGACGGCGAGGCCGCGCGCAGAGAGACCGTAACGCATGCCGCGCCCCAGCGCGCGGAAGTAGCTCGCGCCTTGAAACACGATCAACTCGTCGAGGTAGGCCGGGTCGTTGAGAGAGTAATGAACACGGAAGCCGGTGTAACCCATGTCAGAGGGCAAGGCGTCGAGTTTCGACTGCGGGCCGTAGCTAAACAGCGCGGTTGAAAACGGAATCGGCTTCGCTGCGCCGTCGACGACTTCGCTCAGCTGCACCGTTTTTGCGTAGATAAAACCGGGGTGAAAAAACTGCAGCTGAAAGGGCAGCGCCTCGTCCTTCCACCACGCGTGTTTGGGGTCGAAACGAATATCGCGATACTGGTCGTAGGTGAATTCCGGGTTCAGCAACTTCGCCGGCACGCGGCTTTCGCGCGGGGCGTAGGGTGCCTTTGCCAATCGCAGGGCTTCGCTGTTCAGATTCTGGAAAAACGGATCAGCCGCTGTTAGTTGCTGGAGCGCGCCAAGCAGGAACATGCAGGCCAAACCAAGTCGTCGCACGGTTGGATTGAGTTTCATTTATCGAGGAAAAACTTACGTTGTTTGTCGGAGATCGGCAGTTGCGCGCGCTCCATCACGAGGAGGAAGGCTTCCCATACCGCGCGCTTCGAGCGGTTCGAGGGATTGTTTAAAATGTAGGAGGGATTGTAGGTCACCATGAGCGGTTTGCCCTGAAAATCATGCCAGCGACAACGGACCTCATTGAGCGTCTTGAACGAGCTCGGGCCAAGCAGGCCCTTGGTTGCGGTCGCACCTAGTGCGACGATCAGATCCGGCTGCACGATTTCGATCTGCGCGCGCAAGTACGGCAGACCATACGCCAGCTCTTCGGCGGTAGGCGTACGGCTTTCGGTTTGTTCGATGCCCTCTGTTGCCGGTGCCAGCGGTCGCCAACTCATGATATTGCCAATATAAACGTCCTCACGGCGCAGGCCCATCGCCTGAATCATTTTGGTGAGCAACTGCCCGGCCGGGCCGATGAATGGATCCGCGGAAAGCTCTTCCTCCGGGCCGGGTGCGTCATTGCAAAAAAACAATTTCGCATCGAGCGAGCCCGCACCGACGACGAGTCGTTTTCCTGGGCGGAGATTTTTTTGGCAAACCGGGTCGCTGTTCACGATCTCGCAAAGCGCCTGCCAGCGCGTCGCTTTGTCGCCTTCGGGCAATTTCACGACGGGCGGTGGCGGTAAGGTTGGCTGAGCCGGAGCAGATTTCGGCGCCGTCGGCGTTGGCGGTTTTTGCAGGGCTCGGCCTTGGTCGAGCCGGTTGGGCGTCGCTGAAACGAAATCGCTCCGCGATTCCGCTACCTTGCTGGCCGCTGGCATCGCTTCGGCTTTAGCGAGGTGAGGCCCTGCGCTGGCATCGGTCGCTGGCGCAGCGTTTTTCACCCGCGCATTCACCGCTTCGCGCAAGCCGCGCAGAGCGTCTTCGGAAATCGTCACCGACGTCACGCCGTTGGCGCGCTGACGGCGCAGCTCTTCGGCCAATGCTTGCAACGTTGCTCTCATTCCACGCGTCGGACCGCCGCTGTGCCGGTTAGTTTCTCGACATACTTCGCCAGCAGGTCGAATTCGAGATTGAGCGGGTCGCCGACTTTTTTTGTTTTAAGATTGGTCACTTCGATCGTGTGCGGGATCAGCCAGACCGCCAGCGTGGTGTCGGTCACTTCAGCCACTGTGAGCGAAATTCCGTCGAGCGCGATTGAGCCTTTATGCACCACGTAGCGCGTGCCCTGCGGACAAAAGACCCGCAGAAAAAAATCCGCGCCACGTTGCTCCAGCACCTCAATCTGCCCCACCCCGTCGATGTGGCCGGTGACGAAGTGTCCGCCGACTTTGCCGTCGAAACGCAAACTGCGTTCCAAATTAACCGTCGAGCCGACGCCCACGCGTTCGAGACTGGTGAGGCGGCGGGTTTCTTCGAGCACGTCGAATTCGAGTGTCTCTGCATCGAACCGCACGACGGTGAGGCAGCATCCATTGACGGCGATGCTGTCGCCGAGGGCGACGTTTCCGAGAGTGAGCTTGGCCCTGATGCAAAGTCGCCAAGCTCCGGCGCCGTGGCGCTCAAACGCTTTGATCAAACCCGTCTCTTCAATGATGCCGGTAAACATGTTGCGGTCGGCGAAACTTTCAAAGTTCCCCACCCCGCACAACCTAAAGCTTACCGGGCCAATCTTTCACTTGACCGGTGTGTGGAGAATGACGCACGGCAGGCGCATCCTTAAGCTTGGTGCGTTAAGTGCGGCGATGTTTCCAATAGTCAGGCGCGCGGTGCAGGTGCATCACAGCCACGATCCAGATGCGATCAGCCTCGACGAGATAAACGACCGCAAAAGGGAAGTCTCTGGCCAAATGCCTGCGGGCCGGCGGATCATATTCGCGAAAACGATGGGGCGCATCCTTGATTACGGCAATAAGCCGCTCGATCTCGTCGTAGAATCGCACGCCCAAATCCTGCCCGAGGTCCGCATAATATTCTGCCGCCTGTGCGTATTTAGCATCCGCCTCGGGATGGAAAAAATGCGGTTTCACCGGCCAACGATCTTACGGATTTTGGCCGAGGTTGTTTCACCGGGTATACCTTCGATTGCGCCGCTGCGAATTTCCGAAACGCGCTGATGAACCACGTTTGACCATGCCTGCTCCTGCGCTTGCTCTTGCCCACCATGCATCGTGAGTAAAATTCGGTCCACGACCGCGGCTACGACATCCGGCGGCATAGAGCGGGTTGCGGCAACGATTTGGTCAATGGTCATGCTCATGCGCTCAAGGTGTCGCTTTAAGCCGAGGCGGCAAGTCTGTGAATTGCAGTCGGTGATCGCCTATTCTCACCCCAAGCTCATCGGGTCGACGTCGATGACTTGGATGACGTCGTCGGGCCATTCGAAATCGGCGCGGAGCTTGGTGAGCTCGGCCACGACTTTTGTCACCTGATGCGTGAAATACCATAGCTGCCAGCGGTACTCGTCTTTGATTTTTTCGATCGGGGCGGCCGACGGGCCGCGTAACTCGACGCGGTTGCCCAGCGTGGCTTCAACTTTGCGCGCCCACTGTTCGGCGAAAAATTGCAGCTTCTCCGGGTTCTTTCCGCGAAAGAGGTGGTGAATCAAATGCCGGTACGGCGGATAACGAAAGCTCTCGCGCATCTTGAGCTCCGCGGCTGCAAAACCATGAAAGTCGGCGTGGCGGGAAAACTGGATCGCCTCGGCTTGCGGCGTAAACGTCTGCACGACGACTTCGCCCGATTTGTCGCCACGGCCGGCGCGGCCCGCCACTTGCACGAGGAGCTGAAAGGTGCGCTCGTTGGCGCGAAAATCCGGGACGTGCATCGAGATGTCGGCGTCGATCAGGCCGACCAGCGTGACGTTGGGAAAATCGAGTCCTTTGCCGATCATCTGCGTGCCGATGAGGATGTCAATTTTGCCCGCGCGGAAGTTGGCCAGCACTTCGCGGAAACGATTTTTTTTCGACATCGTGTCGGTATCGACGCGCTCGAGACGGGCCTTGGGGAGCGCGCGGCGCACGGCTTCTTCGACGCGTTGGGTGCCGAGGCCGCGCATGCGGATTTTTGCGGAACGGCAGCTCGGGCAGGCGATGGGCGCGGGGCGTTCGGCGGCGCAGAGGTGGCAGCGCAGTCGCTCGTCGCTGCGGTGGTAAGTCATCGCGATGCTGCAATGTTCGCACTCCTCTACATGCCCGCAGTCGGTACACATCATGCTCGAAGAATAACCGCGGCGGTTGATAAACAAAATCGTCTGCTCGCGGCGTTCGAGGCGGGCGTACATGGCGTTGACGAGGCGGCGCGAGAGGCTCGTGAGGCCGCGGTTGCGGGCGACTTCGATGCGCATGTCGACGATGTCGATGTCGGGGAGTTTGCGCGAGTCGATGCGTTTGGTCAGCTCGACGAGGCCGTACTTGCCGGAGTGGGCATTTGAATACGATTCGAGCGAGGGCGTGGCGGAGCCGAGCACGCAGTGCGCGTGGGCGAGCTTGGCGCGCATCACCGCGACATCGCGGCCGTGATAGCGCGGCGTCTCGTCCTGTTTGTACGCGGGCTCGTGCTCTTCATCGACGATGATGAGCCGGAGGTTTTGCACGGGGGCAAAAATCGCCGAGCGCGCGCCCACAACGACGCGGGCCTCGCCGGTGGCCAGCGCGAGCCAGCCGTCGAAACGTTCGCCCTCGCTCAGGTGGCTGTGCCAGACGACGACGCGCTGGCCGGGCGCGATGGCTTCGAGGCGTCCGCGCAGACGGGCCACGGTTTGCGGCGTGAGCGCGACTTCGGGCACGAGAAAAACCACGCCGCCGCCGTCCTGGCCGAGCGCGTCGTGTAGGGCTTTTAGATAGACTTCGGTTTTGCCCGAGCCGGTGACGCCGTGCAGGCGGGTGACGCCGAATTTATTTTCGATGAGGCGGGCGGTGATCGCGCGGATTGCGGCGGCCTGTTCCTCGGTCGGCACGGGCGGCTGAGCGACGACGTGTTCGCCCTTGGCCCAATCGTCGTTGTAGGCGATGCGCTCGACGCGTTGGTGGGTTTCGAGGATCGCGCCGCGTTTGATCAACGCAGTGGCGACGGCGGCGCTGACATCGAGGCGCGTCAGCACGAGGGATTTTGCCGCGGGCTTAAATTGCGCGGCGAGAAACTGGTAGAGCTTGGCCTGTTGCGGAGCGCGTTTTTGGAGTTTTCCCAGCTCGTCGGGCGCGAGGCGTTCGGGCGCGACGGTGAGCATCGCCTCTTCTTTGATGTGCATGCCCTTGCGGACGGCGACGGGCAGCATCGTTTCTATCACGGTGTCGAGGCCGCACGCATAGTAGGCCGCCATCCATTTGGCCAACGCGAGCAGCTCGGGCGTGAGCACGGGAAACGAGTAAACGACCTCGGTGAGCGCGCGGATTTTTTCGAGGGGGAAATCCGTCGGCGCACCGACCGCGCCGATGATTCCGAGTGCGTGGCGCGGGCCGACCGGGATGCGCACGAGGCTGCCGATCCGGGCGATCGCGTGAAAGCGCTCCGGCACGCGATAGTGCAGGAGTTTGTCGAAGCCGGCCAAGGGATGAACGCCCACAAACATATTGCGCCGCATGACGCCGCCCGTCCTCTGGCTTGGCAAACCGGAATCCGCGCCACGTGCTCCGTCGCAGCCAAACGCTGCGCAGGCTGCTGCCTTGACAGCCCCGCGCCGCGCCCCGTCATCTTGCCTCCGTGCCCAACGAAGCTGCCCTCGAAAAATTCAAAAATCACCTGACCGCCCAAGGCCTGCGCGTGACCAACCAACGCCTCGCCATTTTTGAAGCCGCCTTTGCCCAAAAGGAGCATTTCACCGCCGAGGAGCTGCTCGATTACGCCCGCGAAATCGACGACACCGTTTCCCGCGCCACCGTTTACCGCACGCTCCCGATCATGATCGAAAGCGCGCTCCTGCGAGAGGTCGATATCGGCAGTAATTACAAGTACTACCACCCCAATCCCAACAACGACACGCAGATCGCTCAGGTCATCTGCACCGATTGCAAAAAGATCTTCGAAATCAGCGCGCCCTTCATGAGTTGGTACGGCACGTCGGTGTCATCGAAACTCGGCCTCACGCCCGTTTCCCAGCGCCTCCAAGTCAGCGCCACCTGCAACGCCCTCGCCCAAACCGGCCGCTGTCAGCACCACGGCTGATGCGCCGATCTACGAAGCAGGCATGAGCAAAAAACCCGACTACACCTTTGAGATCGGTTTCTACGAATCGATCCTCCGCCGCGAGCCCACCTACGACGAAGTCATTGAGATTCTCGGCGGCCTTTACACCAAAGCCGGCCGCATCGACGACGGCCTCCGCATGGATCGCAAACTCGTGCGGCTCCAGCCCGACAACTCCACCGCCCACTACAACCTCGCGTGCAGCTTCGCCCTCCTCGGCCGCGCCAACGACGCGCTGCGTTCCCTCGAAAAAGCCGTCGAGCTCGGCTATGACGACGTCGACTGGATGATCAAAGACCCCGACCTCAAGCCCCTCGCCGAAGAGCCGCGCTATGCGAAGATCATCGCCCAGTTGAAAAACAAAAAGTGACGCTCCCTTTTCCGACATGCCCGCCACGTTAAACTACGAACCCGTTGTCCTCGCCCCGCGTCGTGAAGCGCCCGCGCTCACCCCGATCCAGGAAGAAATCCTCGCCCTGAAACGCGAACGCAACGCCGTCATCCTCGCGCACAACTACCAGATCGACGCCATCCAACAGGTCGCCGACTACGTGGGCGATTCCCTCGGGCTCTCCTACCAAGCGCAACAAGCCCAGGCCGACGTCATTCTTTTCTGCGGCGTTCACTTCATGGCCGAGACGGCAAAAATCGTGAACCCCTCGCGCACCGTGTTGTTGCCCGATCTCAACGCCGGCTGCTCCCTCGCCGACTCCTGCCCGGCCGAGCGACTCGCCGCCTACAAGGCCGCCAACCCCAACGTCTACATCGTCGCCTACATCAACTGCTCAGCCGCCGTGAAGGCGCTCTGCGATGTCATCTGCACGAGCGGCAACGCCGCCAAAATCGTCTCCCGCATCCCCGCCGACCGCGAAATCCTTTTCGTCCCCGATCAAAATCTTGGCCAATGGGTTTCCCAACAAACCGGTCGCAAGATGCAGCTCTGGCCGGGCAGTTGTTACGCGCACGTGCTCTTCACCGTGAAGGCGCTGGAAAAAGTTCGCGCCAAATTTCCCAACGCCCCGGTCGTCGCCCACCCCGAATGCGTGCAATCGGTGCGCGACCTCGCCGACGAAGTGTGCAGCACGGAGCTGATGGTGAAATTTGCCAAAACGCATCCGGCCAAAGAAATCATCGTCGTGACCGAAAGCGGTATGCTCCACCGCTTGCGCCGGGAAGTGCCCGACAAAACCTTCATCGCCGGCCCGACCGACACCTGCGCCTGCAACGACTGCCGTTACATGAAAATGAATACGATCGAGAAAGTCCGCGACGCGTTGAAGACGCTGTCGCCCGCGATCGAGTTGCCCGAGGCGACCCGCGCCGCCGCCCTCATCCCGCTCCAGCGGATGCTGGATTGGAGCCGGTGAGATAAACTGAATCTGCAAATTCCAAAAGAAAACCGCCGTCCTTTTTGTTTTAGGGCGGCGGTTTCTTTTCCGGGCGGATGACCCGGGTTTATTACAGCAATCGCGTGGATTGCAGAATTGGGCTTTGTGCCAAAACCATCGGCACAAACCCCACAAAGGTCAAACGTCAGGCCGCGTAAAAATTACCCATTAACAGGCTAAATTTTGACTGGAGTTGCCTAGGGTAAACTTGCTGTTGCTCCGGCCCGCCGCAGCCCCAGAACAAACGCCCCGCATGTCTCGCATCGCCCACGCCCAAGCCCAGACGTTTCTGCACCTGTTCGACGAGCTGCGCCCGCATTTTACGACCGACCGCAATTTGCCCGCGCGTCTCCAACAACGGCTCGCCCGCGAGCGCAAGTTTGGCTCCCGCGATCGCCGGCTTTACCGCGAGTTGCTCTACACGGCGTTGCGCTACCTGCCGTGGGTCGACCTCGCACGCGCAGTTTCGCCCGATCACGCCATCGCCACCACGCTTTGGCTCGCCGGCCAGGCGCCCAACCTCGACCTGCTGCGCACCACGCTCCTCGCCGACT
>JACCDR011747902.1_pt1 | contig 14362 bp, 19 predicted proteins | sample 7446431 | NCBI WGS metagenome assembly JACCDR01 (sample SAMN15323443, study PRJNA562643) | freshwater metagenome | isolation source: river surface water | place: USA:Blue River Watershed | collected 2017-08-17 | reverse complement strand
TGCGGCGCATTCGGCGTATGTCGGAAGTCACCGCCGCATTGATGCGCGACCCTGAGCGCACTGGCGGCTGGTCAGGCTCTGAGCGAGTGGCGCGGCAGTTCGACCGGCTCGCCGCTCTCGCAGCAACAACGGACAGCGCATCAGTTTGCGCGGCTTGCGATGGCAAGGGGTACGTTCCTCGTAACAACCCACTGCATCCGTTCGCGGATAAGAGGTGCCCCGACTGCGGCGGCGACAAGCAGACACCCCTATGACAACTGTAACCGTGCCAGTTGCACCGGAGGCGAAATGATTGAGGTACAGATTTGGCTCGCTTTCCGCGACTGGGACTGGTTCCCCGTCGTGCGCCGCCACAACCGATCCGTGACGTTCATCTGGCTGTTCCTGCTCGTACACGCCATGTGGCCTGCCGAATACTGGCCGCGAGCTACTCCACCACAGACAACCGTGAACTCTGCGCCATGAAAGACCCGCACAACGAATTGATCTGCATTGCAGCCACGCTTGCGCGGGGCCAGTCGAATCCGTTTGAGGATCACGGGTTCTACAACTCAACGCCCAAGGCCGAACGGCGACGGGTGCTGGCTGTGCTGGATCAGCACAACAACGAACTCCGCGAGCTTGCCGTGCGGCTGCGAGCCGCCGCAGATGCGATGCGAGCCGCTTCACCACAGGACTCTGCGCGATGAGTTGGATTCGCGGCAAGGTTAACCGCACGCGATACCGCGCCCTGTTCCGTCGCGCACGGTTCAGTGCGGAAATGCGCCTCGCTCGATTGTTGGGCAGGCTTTGTAAACCACAGCCAGCGGGTGAGCCATGAGCACCATCGAAGCCATCACGCTTGCGTGCTTATTCCCGGCCCTTTGTTTGCTGGTCGTCTTAGCTTCACCACAGGGAGCCAGTCGCAATGAGTGACGACGCAACGGAACGCCTGCGCCGCAAGGCTCAGAACGAGCAGACGGCCATCGGCCTGAGTGAACTGCTGCGACTGGAGAAGGCCGACAACGAACGCCTGCGCGGGCTGCTGCGGGATGAGGAAGCCGCACGCACGAATCTTTGGGGCGTGATCGAACGGCTGATCGCGGTCATTCGCGGCGTTCACGGGAACTATCTGAACGACCGAATCACCGCCGCGATGGGTCAGGTAACACCTAATCAACCGCAATCGGCTCGATGCGATAAGTGCAAAGCAGAACTGGAGCAGATTCGCCCCGGCATTTACCGGCACCCCGGCGGTGACTGCGCCACTGACAAATCGGCAGCGGCGATCACATCCCCAGCAGCCCTGCCCCAGCGCCAGCTGTGACGTTGGTGCCGACGGCGCGGCGCATCTCTGTCTCGCGCGCGACACGGGCCCGCTCCAGCGCAGCGTAGAAGTCGTCCGGGTCGCCGGTGAACATGCCCTGCGCGATCTCGGTGTTGCGCGCCTCCGTGAAGCGACGCGCGACCGACTCGTACGTGCGACGCGCGAGCCCCGCCTTGTTCCCGGCCGCCACGTCCAGCACGACGCCGTCGAGGTCGTTCGCGTCCGCCATCTCGCGCTGCACGACGGCGGTGCGGCTGCCGGTGAAGATGCGGCGGAAGCCCTCGCCCTCTGCGCGCTTCGCGTTCGCAAAGCCGCGGAATGCGTCCGTGGCCTGATCGCCGAAGATGGCAGAGAAGCGCGCCTGCCCGGTGCCGCCGTCGAAGCCGAAGGTGCGGGTCACGAGGTCGGGGTGGGAGAACTGGCCGACCGCGTCGCCCACCTTCAGCCGGTACGCGTCGAGCGCCGCGGCGCGGTACGCGTCACGGGCCTCCGGGCTCAGCCCGGCCAGCGCGGCCTGAATCTGGCGCGGGCTCTGCGTCAGCGCCTGCTGCCCGTCCTCCAGCGCCCGCTGCACCTCCATCCAGTCGGCGGTGTTGCTGCGCGCGGCGGCGTAGGCGCTGCCGCCGGCACCTGACCGGTCGACGGCGTCGAGCCAGTCTCGCCGGACGCGCTCCATCGGCCCGAGCACCAGCTTCTTGTCGCTGGTGGCGGAGTCCATCACGAACCCGCGCTGGGCGTCGTAGAGGTCCTTGTCGAGCCCCTTCTTGATCCAGTCGGCGTCGCGGACCGTGATCGCGCGGATCACCCGGCCGCTCTCGTCGAACAGCGGGCGCACCGGCTCCCCGAGCCCGCGCAGCTGGTCGGCGACCCGGGTCCAGCTCGCGCGCAGCGTGGGCGACCCGTTCAGGATGCCGGCGGTGCTGGGGCTCATCACGGGCGCGTCCAGCACCTGCGGCGAGTAGTCCTGCCGGGCCTGCACCCGGTACTGGTGCCTGCCCACGTCGAGCAGCTGGTCGGAGTTCTGGACGCCCTGCTGGGTGGCCCGCTCCATCGCCCCAACCACCTGCGGCCCGCTGGCGGTGCCGGAGTTCTTCTGTACCAGCGCCTGAGACGCTATACGCTGCGCTGCGCCCGGCTGGAGGGCTACCCCGCGGGCCAGCCCCTGCGTCGCGTCTCGGGCCGTGTCGTAAGGCGTGGCGGGCACGCCGGCGGCACGCGCCTCCGCCGTCCGCTGGGCCCACGCGGCGGGGGTGTCTTGGTCGCGTTCGAGACCCTGCAGAATCCTGCCCATCGCGCCCGCGCCCGGTGCCGCGCCGACGGCGGCCGGCAGCGCCCCTGCGCCGGGCCCGACGACCTGCCCGGCGGGCGGGAAGGGGCTCTGGGCCACGTTCGGGAGCGCCCCGAGCTGCGTCTGCACGTAGCGCGCCAGCGGGGCCACCGCGCCCTCCATCGCGCCGCTGACGCCGAACCCGAGGGCGGCCCCGGTGATGGCACCCGACGCCGCGCCCTCGACCGTTTGCCCGGGCTCAGCTGCGCCAGCGCCGGCCACGCCGCCGCCGAGCGCACCCAGCGCGGTGGCCTGAGCGACCCGGCGCAGGCCTGTACCGGCCGGCTTCACCAGCCGCGCTGCGCCCACGCCCATGCTCAGCCCGCCGGCCACCTGCGCCGCCAGCGCCTGCTTCGGGTTCTGCTTCACGTACCCGGCGAGCGCCTGCCGCCGATCGGCGGCCGACTCGTCATACAGCTGTGCGAGGCTGGCCGGGTCACCCTCGACGTACTTGCGGATCAGCGCGTCCACGCCGCCGCCCAGCTCGTCGACGAAGCCGAAGCTCGACCCCTGAGCGAACGACTGCAGCGCGCCCTGCGGTGCGCTGTATGCGACGCGCTTCGCCTGCTCGTCCTGCCGGTACTGCTGCAGCATCCCCTTGAAGCTGTCGAAGTCGGTGACGCCCGAGGTCCAGAGGAACTCGCGCACCTCCTCGTTCGTCGCGCCCTGCTCGTACAGCCGGTCGATGGCAGCGCTCAGCTGACCGATGTCGTTCTCAGCCATCAGAACTCCCGTTGATCAGCAGGCAGAGGTTGGCGCGGGCCTGCGGCGGCCGGCGCAGCTGTCGGCGCGGTGCCCGGCTTCGCGGGCCGCCACTTGGTGATGTCGCCGCCTTGCTCGCGGAACGCCAGCTGACTTTCGAGCACAGCGACGATGCTCTTCAGGGAGCGCACGCGGTCGCCGATGATCGCCACGTTCGCCTCCGCGTAGTTCGACAGCTGCGGTGTCGGCTGCATCAGGATCGCAAGCTCACGCTCGGTGATCGGCGTGAGCGAGATGCCGCGCGACTTCAGCTCCGCGATCATCGACAGGCCGGCCATCTTCATGCGCGAGTCAGCGAGCTGGAAGTCCGCCGAGAGCTTCGCCATGACAGCGCCGGTGACCGGGCCGGTGCCCATCCCCTTCACCTGCGCGAGCAGGCGGTCGTAGTTCGCGATGTCGCTGTATGCGGCTTGCAGCGCCGGTCCCGCCATCTGGTCGAACGCCACGTTGACCTTCTCGGTCTCCTGCCGCAGCGTCTTCTCACCTTCGAGCCCCGCGATCGCCGCCACGCGGCTCGGGTCCGCGATGAGACCGTCCGCGGTGCGGATCACGCTCGGGGCCTGCTCGTAGTACGGGATGCCGGTGTCGTCGATCGCCCACGGCTGCGACGGGTCGCCGGTCTGCACGATGATGCCGAGGTTGCCGTTGGGCAGCTTCGTGCGGCTGTTGATCTGGCCGGCGGTGGCGACGTTCTGCGAGTCCAGCTCGGGGAAGAGCTGCTTCGACAGCACCTTCGCTTGCTCGTCCGGGCTCAGCGCTTCGAGGCCGCTGATCTGCGCGTCCGAGAACTGCGGCTTGCCGTCCTGCCGGGTGAGCTTCGGTGCGCCGGCGATCCACTCCGCCAGCGCCTCGCGACGCTTCTTGTCGGCGCGCATCTGGCGCACCTGCTCGGCGGTCTTCACGGCGCTGCTGATCGAGCTGTTGTAGGTGTCCTGCCCGGCGGCGTCGCGGGCGACACCCATCGCGTACCACGGGAGTCCGGGCTGCAGCATCGCCGCGAGCCCCTGACGACGCGCAGCCTCCGCCGCGATCGCAGCGCCGGGACCACCGGCCAGCTCATCGAGCGCCGGGTCGTGCATCACGTTCGCGGTGCCGAGGCGGTCGATCATCGTCAGCAGACCGCCGCCGAACTGCTTCGCTCGATTGAGCAGGTTATCCATGCGCGCCTCAGTACCGGAACGTGCTGACGGGGATGTTGTCCAAGGCGAGCGGGTTCGCTCGATTCCAGAGCACGCCGTTGCCGGCGTTGTAGATGTCCTTGCCGAACTGCAGGCCGCCGACCATGCCCTGCATCCAGTTCGTCGACGGCGCGCCACCACCGCCGCCGCCCATCGCGCCGCCGGCCGAGCCCATCAGCGCCTGCCCCACGCGCAGCGGGTTGTCGAGCACCGCCTGCTCGCGGCCGAACTGCTGACCGCCCACCTCGCTGAGCGCGCTGGCGTCGCCGTACGCCGCGGCGCGACGTCGCTCGATCATGTCCATCAGTTGGGAGTTGCCGGTGAGCCTCAGCTGCTGATTCTGCAGCGCGCTGCTCACGGCGCTCTGGTAGCCGGTGTTGCGGAGGTTCGCCACCGTGCCAGCCATCGTGCGGTCGTACTCGCCGTCGATGTTCGCGCGGTACACAGCCTGCCGGTCGCCGCCGAACGCACCTGCGGCTTCAGCCTCTGCGTTCGCGCCGAGCTGGCGACGGGCGCGGAAGTTGTCGATGTCCGCGAGCGCGGCGTCGATCACGCTCGACGTGTAGGGTGACTGGAAGCGCGCGATGTCTTCGGCGGTGATGCCGCCAGCGAGCTGCTGTGCGGTGCCCTGCGCGCCCAGCATGTCGGCAGCGCCCATGCCCTGCGCGTCACGCGTCGCCTGAAACGCGGCGAGCTGGTCGGGGTTGAACTTCGCGACCGAGTCCTCGGCCGGGCGATTCTCCAGACCGCGCAGCATGCGACCGCCTGCGTTGGCGGTGCGGCGGATGCCCTTCGGGATACCGGAGCTGCCACCCTTGCCGCCGCTGACTGCGCCCGCGACCGCGCCCACGCCTTGGATTGCCGCCGGTACCCACGCCATTAGTTGATGTCCTTCACGAGTGTCACTGCCTCCGGCCTGAACCCGTGAGGGCGGGCCACCTTGATCCATCCGACGCGGCCGACGATCGTGAGGTACGTGGCCCCAGCCGCCCGCGCGTCGCGCTCCACCTCACCGAGCAGAGCCACGCACGAGTCCAGCTCGCCCGCAGCCACGCATATGCACCACACGGAGCCGATCTGCATCCGGTTGGGTTCGACCAGCAAGAGGCCGCCGTCGTTCGAGTAGAGGCGCAGCTGGCCGCTCTGGATGAGTGGCGGCAGCTCGTGGAAGGTCAGGGACATGCCGAGGGAGAGTGCGTCCTCGATCTCGTACCTGTACCGGTGGAGTTCCTGCGCTTCTTTCATTATCTCATGTGCCCTCGAAGAGGAACTGCAGCCTGTTCGTCACACTCATCCCGACGCGCAGGAAGCGTCCCGGCACGGTGGCTGACAGCTCGCGCTCGGTCTCGAAGCGCTCACGTTGCTGCCGGTAGTAGAGCGCCCCGCCGCGCACGTAGGCGAGGATGATGTCGTTCGTCCCCTCCGCCGTCTGCAACGCGCGCTTGTCGTCGAAGCAGCACCGCGGCGAGTAGTCGTCGGCGTCGAGGTTGCTGATGCGCGTGTCACCGAGGATCGTGTCGAACCACCGGTACTTCGCCTGCCCGCCCTGCACGTACGCGTGGAACGGGCGCATGTTCTGGTCGAAGGTGAACGACAGCTCCGTGACGCCGGGGGCATTGAAGAGCGCGACCGCCGGGATGCCCGGTGCCGAGATCATCACGTCGCCGCTCTCCTCGTCGTACCAGCTGGTCCACGTCTGCGTCTGCAGTCCCTGCGATGGGTCGTTCAGCGCGACTCCCCCAAGCTCGTAGTCGGTGACGGCGCTCGGCGGCTCGATCGCGTCCGCGCCATAGAACGCAGCCGGCAGCGGAGTCGTCGACAGCCGCTCGTCAGGGATCATACGTTGCGCGCCCAGCTGATCTGGAACGTGAGCGACAACGTGTCAGCCGCCGTCTTCGGGATCACCGGGTCGAACTCGACCTGATAGATTCCGAGTGAGGTCGTGAAGCGCGCCGACTTGATGCCGTCGGCGAGGTTGCCCTGATTCATGCCAAAGCTGCCCGTGCCCTGACGCAGCATGGAGTTGTTGGTGTACCCGGCGTTGCCCATCTGCACGCCGTTGCTCGCGCCCGCCGGCGACGACGTGACCGCTCCGATCGCGCCGTTGTACACGGTCAGCGTGTCTGAGGACCCGGGCGAGAAACTAGCGACCGTGCCGAGATAAAACCCCCAGAGGCTCGACGTCACCTGCGCCGCGCGCAGCGTGTAGTCGTGCGAGCCTGAACCAGTCACCGTGATCGTGCCGGTGCGGTCAACGAGATCGGGGTAGAGGCGCAGCTGGTAGGTGACGTCGAGGACCTCGTCGGCCAGCACGGCCACCGTCGTGGGCGAGCCACCGCCGTCGAGCACCAGCGCGCGGCTGAAGATGGGCGCGGTAGACGCCGCGGCCGTCGCGATCGCCACCTCGGCCACGTTGCCGACGACCGCTCCGAGCGCGAATCGATACGTGATCGTCTTCCACCCGTAATATGGCGCGGTGGACTGCGCGCCGTGTGAGGTCGACTGGACCGTCGTCGTGCCGGCCATATAGCCGCCGAGCGAGGTGTCGAGCACGTTCGGTGTGGCGTTGTTGCTGCCGACGTGGCACGCGGTCAGGTACGAGCCGGAGCCGATTCGGTTCAGCCCGGTGTCCGTGACAAGGTTTGGAATCCAGTCGGTCAGCTCTCGCCGTGTGCCGTCGAGCTTCGTCGCGGTGAGCTTGAAGTAGCCCTGCACGCGCGGACGCATCCTGATTCGCTTCATGCCAACACCCCTCCTATCACGCTGGCGCTGCTCTCGATCTCGTCGGGCAGCAGCAACCAGTTGTCGTAAACTATCAGCGGGCTCGTCAGCACCCCGCTGATCACTGCCGCTGTCGACTCAAGCTCGTCGTGGCGGTTGTCGTACGGAACCAATACGGTCTGCAGCACACCGCTGATCACTGCCGCTGTCGACTCGATCTCTTCGCGACCGCTGTCGAGATCGACGCGCAGCGCAGTCAGCACCCCACCGATCACAGCGGCTGTGCTTTCGATCTCGTCCTCGGTCCCGATCCCCGGGGTGATCGCAAGCGCGTCCCCGGTGCTCGCCAGCGACTCGGTCAGCTCCAGCGGGTACGGGGGCGTTGTGAGGTAGTAGCGTGGCGGCGGCACCCCTTCGATGCGCCCCGGAACCGGCAGGTAGTGCGTGGGCCACATGACTCACCCGACGCTGCCATAGCCGTAACCCGCGACTGGCACCGACCCGTCGCCGCCTGCACTCAGTGTGAGCGAAGACGGCTGTGGGACCGGCAGCCGCCCACGGTGCGGCGCGATCACCACCGCAGCTACCGGGTTGACCGGCGACGACATCTGGATGCGGTTGCCCGCTGTGCCAAGCGTGAAGTCACGATTCGGTGCGCGCACGTTTGCCATGCATCACTCCCACAGGAAAGCAAGGCCGTAGCTTGGTGCTCCGACCACCACGCCGTTTCCGGAGCGCGCGGAGGACAGGTAGGTGCGCGCGGTGCTGCCGACCATCGCCACCGTGAAGGTTGTGCCGGACGCGAACTCAGACGCGAGCACACCGCACATGCCGAACATCGGGCGCATGTCGGGGAACGCGCCCCACGCGATGAACGCCTGCTTGTCACCATTCGGCAACGAGGTGTTGGACAAGTAGGCTGGAGAGAAGCAGATGCCAGAGTCAGTGCTGCTGGCAGTGATGCTGTAGACAACAGAGGCCGGTGAGGTGAAGCGAACCATCCTCACGTTCGATGCAGCACCAGACGACCCGGAGGTGACGGAGCCGTACGACCACACCAGATACCCGTCAGCGTTGGGCGTTCCGTCGGCGTCACACGTCCTGCAGAGACTGAACAGCCCGACGTTCGACGCGCCCGCTTTCCACAGGTAAGAGAACACCCCGTCCGCGTAGCACATATAGCTCGGCACTGCGGTCGTGCTACCTGTGGTGCTGCCTGATGGCGTTTGATTGCCGGAAATGATCGTGCCCGAACCTGTGCCGGTCAGTGTTCCGGAGCCGTTCGAGCCAGTGCCCACCTCGACACGGATGCGCGGTGCTGCAGCGTTTGACCCCGTGCCGAAGTAGAACTTGATGAAGATCGGCGCGGTGCCCTGCATTGCGTCGTTGAATCGCCACACCTCGTAGCCGCCGTCTGTGCCGGAGCTGGGGCGCGTCACCGTCGTCCAGTTGATCTGGCCGGTGTCGCTCGTCTTGATCAGCCCGACGTCGCCGAGCTTGGTGGAGAACTCGCTGCCCCACGCGCGGAATTCTGCATCCGAGGTGTGCGAGTTGCCGGAGGACCATGAAGCCGTCGTCATCAGTAGCTCCTTTGCATCACAAGCACGAGCTGCACTGACTTGAACAGCGATGTCGTCAGCAGCTCGAACGTCAGTACGTCACCCTCCTCGCACACGACATCCCACGCCGACATGTCGAAGCTCGACGCCGCGTAGTTGTTGTCCACCGCCGGGTCGTCGCTGCCGGTAATCGAGTCGCCGGAGCCGGGCGGGTAAGAGCTGAACGGCACCCGCTTGATGCCGACGCTGCACGAGCCGAAGTTGCTGTCGGTCAGGATGTACCAGCCGAGGATCGTACTCTTCTCTGACACCACGGCATGCACTCGGTTGACGCCGGGTGCCAGCACGTTCGCGCCGTTGGTCCACGTGGCCCCGAGGGTGAACTTGCGCGGCGGCGCAATCACCCACGCCGTGCCGTCGAACGCGAGCATGTCGCCGTTCTGCGGTGCCGGCGCGTCCACGTCGGTCAGGTCGTTCAGCGTGGAGACGGTGGCCGGGGCGGTGTAGCTGACGCGGATCACATCCCCGTCGGTCGTCATGGTCAGGTCGCCGTCCGCGGCGAACGTACGGAACCGCACGTCACTGCCGACGACGCCTTTCACAACCTCGTTCGCGCCGCCCACGTTCGAGAACGTCAGGTCAGCGCCGGTGGCCGGCGGGTCGTAGCCCGCGCCGAAGTTCGGCAGCAGCGTGCAGCGCATCACACCAGCGGTGGCGTCCCACTGGCACGAGAGCAGGTCGACCGCGTTGGCGTCTGTCGACAGCACCGGGTCGATGCGGTTGGTGAAGGTCCACGCCGAGTTGAACGTCACCGTGCGCCCACCGGTTGCGTCCTGCCGCAGCAGGATGTTGACCGTCTGCCCGTTCTTCGGGTTCGCCGGTGTAGCGAAGCTCACGTTCTCCGCGAGCGTCAGCTCGAAGACGTTCGAGTCGTCACCGTCGACCGTCACCACACCAGACGACGGCGTGAGCACCACCGAAGCGGTGCCCTTGCCGGCGGTGTGCTGCGCGGGCCAGCGGATGCGGTCGTACGCGTACGCGCCGACGTCCGGGTTCAGCGCCTTCGTGGTGAGCACGCCAGCGTCGGTCTCCTCGCGCGTGGCCCACGGGATCGCCCCGCCGCCACCGCCACCGTCGCCCCACTCCATCACGAACGGGCGGTCCGTGCTCTTCATCAGCACCTGACCGGTGGTGCCGCCGTACGGCACGAGCGCGTACTCGTTGAGCCGCTCCAGCGCGCGTTCGAGTTCGCCGTTCAGCTTGCGCTGGAACTCCGGCGACCAGCGGTCCTCGATTGGCAGCCGTACCCTCATCGACGCCCCGACACCGTTCCGTCGAGGCGGAAGCGACCGAAGCGCCACGGTCCGTCGACGACGGGCTCCAGCCGCATCACCACCTGCCGGCCCGAGAAGCGCACGTCGGTGTAGCCGTCGGCGCGGACCACATACGGTCCGTAGGTCCACTCGTCGCCGTTCGGCGTGAAGCGCGTGCGGAACTCGACGATCATGTCGCCGCGGTTCTTCTCGTCGGGCAGGATTTGCGTGACCGAGACGACGCTGTCGCCGACCTCGTTCTCCATCACACCAGATTCGAGGTACACGCTGCCGACCCGCGGCGCGCCGTTGTCGAGGTAGCCGTCCTCGTGCGCGTAGAGGTGGTTGTCGGTGCCGGCCGCAAACGGGTTCGGGAAGACGCCCTGATCGCACCACGCGGTGCGCGCAAGCTGGCCGATCGCCCAGTGCTTGTCGCGGTAGTTGTAGATCACGTAGCGGTCGGGCTCGCTGGCCGCGGCGCTCGGGTAGAACCACCACAGCTCACCGAACTGACCGTCGTGCCCGGCCACCACCTTCTCGCGCATCGAGCGGTTGAAGTCGCTGAAGACGTAGTCGGCCACCTCGCACGGGAGCGGCTTGACGCCGGAGCCCTCGTACGCCCAGAAGCCCTTGTCGCCCATCCACGCGGCGAACGATTCGGCCGCGGCGACGGCGTTGGGGCCGACGAGCCCGCAGTCGCTGCCGACGCGGTCCTTGCTGTACACGAACGGGTACCCGATGTACTTCAACACGTGGGCGTCGTTCGAGGTGAGCACCAGCACCTCGCCGCGCACGCGGATGCCGCGCTGGATCACGCCGGTCGTCTGCAGCTCGAAGCTGCCGGCTTCGTTCGTGTCGAGCGGAGTCCAGACGGTGTTCGCTTCCTTGTGCGACCACTGCACCTTCCGCACGTTGCCGCCGGGCGAGAGCGCGATGAGGTGGCGCTGGTCACTGACCACGAGACCGGCGCATCCGACCGGCGCGTTGGCGATCACCGCCGCGTCAGTGCCGGTGTCGAGCGCCCACTCGTAGAGCTTGCCGTCGCCGCGCATGCAGCCGACGAGGTTCTCGCCCCACGTGTCTAGGTGCCACACGCTCAGCGGCAGGAACGAGCCAGCCGGCCTCGGGGTGCCGTAGAGCCCGTCGCCGTAGATGCCAGAGCCGTAGCCAGTCGCCTCGACCGGGTCGTCGCTGCCGGTGGTGAAGCCTGTCGGGGTGATGTCGAAGAAGGTCGAGTTCCCGCGGCAGACCTGCAGGCTGTCGCTCAGGCCGAGCGCGAGCCACTTGCCGCCGCCGTTCGTGCGCCACGGCAGCAGCGTGCGGCATCGACGAGCGAACGCCGACGAGGTGATGCGGCCCCAGCCGCCGATCGGCTGCGGCACACCGTCGTACCAGCGCACGAGGTTGCAGTCGAACCAGCGGCCCTGCGTCTGGTAGCGGGTGCCGTTGCGGCTGATGCCGGGAGGGAATTCGATCGGTACGAGCATCGCCTACTCCGTGTCGTACTGCTGCCGACGCCAGTAGCGGATGCCAAACACGGCGAGGAAGATCGACACGAACATGCCCTGATACCAGAGCGGCGTCGCGGCCAGCGCCTCGAAGCCGGCCCGCACTCGGAGCGCGCCTGCCTCAGTGAAGCACAAGACTGCCGGGATGCTGATCACACCGAGCACGTACTCGTCTTTCCAGCCGCTGTTGCGGAGCTGCTCCAGCTCCCACGTGGAGTCTGCAGCGAGCCCGGCCTTGATCAGCTCGACGCGGCGCGACTGGATCGCGTCCTCCAGCTCCATCTTCCGGATGCGTTCCTTGCTCTTCACTTCCTCGCGCTTCGCGAAGTAGTCGGCGACGATCTGCACGCTGCCGCCCAGAATCTTTTCTGCGATCTTGCCCCACATCTCAGGCCTCCCTTGCCGCGCGCATCAGGCGCTTCATCCACCCGCGCCCGTACTTGTCCCACTCCTTGGTCTTCGAGTAGCGCATCGCCCGGCGCGACAGGAAGTCGTACAGCGTCTCGGTCGGCTCGGTGGCGCGAGCCGCAGCGATCGTCACCGGCCCGACGACACCGTCGATGGAGATGCCGAGGTCCTGCTGGAGCAGCTTGACCGCCACCCCGACGCCCTGATTCACGGCGGCGTCGAACACCACGAACGCTACCAGTGGGGGCATCTGGTCCCCCTTTATTTTCTCCCAGTAGTCGCGCCAGTACAGGAACACCGCCTCGTCCCGCTTGAGCGCGGCGATGTCGACGTCTGGGTACGCGGCGGCGCTGATGCCGAACTTGGTCCCGCGCAGCTCCCCCTTGCCCTTCTCGCCGCCGGTCCAGTTGCCCTTGTCGTCCGGGTCGTCACTGAATCCGCCCTCGACGCGCTGGCCCATCACCCAGTTCACCGCGCGCAGGAATGCCTGTGAGTAGTTCATCATCGCTTGCCTCCAAATCGCCGCTTCAGGAAGTCGATCGAGAGCGGCATCAGTTCGTAGTTGCCACCGTCACGAACGTCGTTCAGGACGACGATGCCGTTCCAGTGGTTGCGTGTCAGGCCCTGCCGGCCCCTGTACTCTTCGTCGTGCTGGTAGAACGAGCCAGCAACGAGCCCGTGTCGAATCTTTCCGGTCGGGTACATGCGGTTGCCAGTCTTCAGGCCCTGCACGTGCCCGGCCACGAAGCTGTCGCCGATCGCCGCCAGCATCGACTGAATCTGCCCGCCGATCGCCGACGCGCTGTGCAGGTGCTGCCAGAAGTGCGCGTACCAGATGCCGTCCAGCTCGTGCGGCTCAAGGAACGGGTGTATCTCGACACCGCGTGCCTGCAAGTGTTCCAGCGAGAGAGCACCCTCGAACTTCGGCTCGTTCGAGATGGCGCGCGTGATCCTGTGCTCGTGGTTGCCGAGGTACAGGTGCCGCTCTAGCCGCCGCCAGATCGAGCGCTGCGCCCTGATAGGGGACAGGAAGCGCTCCATCGCCTCGTTCCCGAAGTCGACGTCCTCGCGGTAGCGAGCGCCCTCCATCGACTTCGAGCCGGGCCTGTCGTGGGACGACAGTGAGTGCATGTCCCACCAGTCGCCCATGATGTGCAGGGACGTCGGGCGGTACTCGATGACAGCACGCGCAGCGTGGTCGAGATGATCGAGCGGCACACCCGGACGGCATTGCGTGTCCGGAATGATCAGGTGGCGCTTCGTCATGCGGCGTTGGCTCGTGCCGCTTCGCTCTCCTGTAGTGTCCGCACCGCCACCTCCAAAGCCGCCGTGCGGCTCGTGTTGTCACGCATGTCGTCTCGCAGCTGATCGATCTGGTCGCGCATGGAGTTCCCGCCGTTCGGCTTCAGCTCCGCCGCGATCTTCTGGGTCAGCGCGTGGCTCTCTTCCACCCACCTCGCGCTGCGATAGATTTTCTTGAGTCCCGCGATCATTGCCGCCAGCACCCCGATAAGGACGAGCGTCAGCTCACCCCATTCCTTGATCGTGTCGATCATCGTCGCCCTCGTCCTCAAGCAGATACGTCGCCAGCCGCGGGTTGTCCTTCAGCACCGCGTAGAGCCCCGTCACGATGATCCGCAGCTTCTCTTCCGGTATGCGGCAGTTGAGCTGCTTCTCGACCGCGTGCGTGATCTCGTGCAGGACGGTGTCGCGCTCCTCGTCATGCGGCAGGTTCGGCGCAATGCTGATGACGTTGCGCTCGAAGTCGATCTCGCCATCGTTCTCTGTCAGCGGAGCGTCCCACACGACGCGGTGACGCTTGCCGATGATCTGCAGCTGTCGGAAGGGCCGCTTCACAGCAGGTCCAGCCACGTCAGCCGCACGGTGACGTCATGCGTGCCAGTTGCCCCGACGCTGTCCGTGACGGTCACGCGCCAGACTTCCTCATGCGGGCTGTCTTCCGCGTTCACCACCGCGCGCCACTGTGGCGTCTGGGTGGAGCCGTTCGCGATGATGAAGCCGCCGCTGTACGGGTCCGGGGCTGAGTAGCGCGCCCACGAGTACGTCAGAGAGCCGGTCGCGCCGGTGACGGTCAGGCCGCCGTACGCGGAGGTCGCGACGTTGCCAGACGGGTCGCCGTAGTCGCCCGAGCTGATCTTGTTGATGATGCTCGCGCCGGACACCGTCAGCGATCCACCGCCACCACCGCCGCCGGTCGCGAAGAACTCCTTCCACGTGCCGCCGACCTTGATCTTGCCGCTGGTAACCTGCTTCCACGTG
>JACCDR011710287.1_pt1 | contig 14362 bp, 19 predicted proteins | sample 7446431 | NCBI WGS metagenome assembly JACCDR01 (sample SAMN15323443, study PRJNA562643) | freshwater metagenome | isolation source: river surface water | place: USA:Blue River Watershed | collected 2017-08-17 | reverse complement strand
GGCCATTGTAGCGGCTGGAATAACTTTTCCTGCCAATAAGAAACGCAAATCAATTCAGCATTAGTATTTTTAAACATTTCCGCATGAGCATCTTTATATAAAGACCCGTAATTGGTGTCATGCGCCCACACAAACAATTTTTTATAATTATTTTTCTTCCAATCGTATACAGAATTTCTTACAATAATCAGATTCTTGGTTTCAAAATCTGAATTTAAAGGCAAATAAGAAATACAGCCTTCTTGATACTTTTGAATATATGTGGCGGGATTTTTAGAAAGATATGCTACTTTAAAACCATGCTCAGCAGCAGCTTCTGCGAGAAGCAGTTGTTGAAATTCTGAACCACCTAAGCCTTGAATATCATATAGTTTATGACTAATTGGTAAACCAACAGCATCATAAATCACTAAGTCATACATCAATCTAATGTAGAGAAGATTCGGTTTTAGGTCAAGTTATTGGACTTGATTAAATGTAAACGTATCGTCATTATCTGGAGCTACTAATTCTTTGGTATTTTCTACCATCATCTTACAATAACGCTCTTCGTATTCTGGACGAAGTTTACGATGATGAGGATCTACAAGCCATTCAGGCCCGTAGTGCTTGCCGGTTCTAAAATCAACATGCACAGGAACTAGTCCTGGAATAATTCTTGGAATAATTCCATTCATCATTGCTTTTTGACAAAATTGGCTATCTTCACCAACTAACAAACGACGACGACTCCCATCTGGATTGTATTCCCATCTAAATTCAAAAAATGGAGGTGGAATTTTTCTAAACACATCCACATCTACCAATGCAGCTCCTAAACCAACGCAATTAGCATCTAATACTCTATAATCACCTTGAACAGGGTCTATTACAGATTGTTCCCACACTATCTTTTTATTTGGTTCTAGTCTTGTAGCCGTGCTTTCTAGCAATGGATTGCGTTTTACATAATTAGCAGAAATTATGTCTGCATTTGCTGCGACCATCTTTCCTATCGCTTCTAAAGGCAATAGAATATCATCATCCAGAAACAAAATATGCGTGTACACTGGCTCGGCCATAGCCTTGTCAACGAAATATTGTCTTGACTCACAATATCCTAAATTGTAGACTGTAGCCACATCAATACGAACATTTTGTGGAGCAATAAAGTTGCCCAAGTTTGGCACATCATATTTTGGATGTTTGCGACGTTGTGGGCATGCCAAGAGAATTCTCTTTTGCTTGTAAAATAGAGCCTTGCAAGCATAGACACGATTTGCAATTTCTTTTTGCCTTTGATAATCTTGCCATGGGGTTAAACTAGCTCTATCTGTCAAATACTTATGACAAATCTCAACAAGCACAGCCATTTGGTCAACGCCATCTTGCTGGTCTGTACGATTAATTACTAATTGGCACCATCTAAAATCTTCGTCATTAAGAACGCCAGTGTTCTTAATAATTTCTAACATATGGTTAATTAAAGTGGGACGATGTATCATTATTAATTAAACTCCTAAAACGTCTCGCCAAATTGGCATGATTTTGCTGGTTCTGTAATCTTTTCCTGGTACTATGAATTTAGTAGGATTTTTACTAAATTCCAAGAGCCATTGGAAATATTTTTGTTGATCGTTTGTAACAAAAGGACTATTAAGCGTTTCTAGTAATGCTCCTGGCTGATTTAAACAAAGAATAAATGGTGGCACACCTAAGATTTCAGAAATAACTGGACTAATGCCAAAAGTTTCTGGTAATTTATTCAAATATAGCATTGCATTACTGCTTGCAATTTCTCTTACAGTATCGTGAAATGGCATTGCGCCTTTAAATGTAATTTTGCCATCTATAGCGTTTTTAGAAGGCTGATCATAACCAGGACTTAATACAAACAATTCTGATTTCTTGAAAGCGTATTCTTTCTTCATCATCTTCCAAAATTGAACTGTTTCATCTAAACCTTTTTGAGCAGCAGAGGCGTATATAAACTTTAATTTATCTTTACTTCTAGGCTCTTTGACTTGATAGACTTCATCTGGAATTTGATTATAAATAAATGTTTTTTTCCAATGTTGTGGAAATAATGAATTTTGCCATTGAGAAACACTGATAATATTAGTGTCTGGTCTTTCCTGAACCATTTTATTAACTAATTCATAGTTCGGATTTGGTAAATCTGTTAACCATACGAAATGCTTATCAAATTCAATATATTCTAAAGGAATTTGTGAATGACGCATAGTGATTAAAACTTTCGTTTTAAACTTGCGCATCCCAAATATTTCTGGTGCGAAGTACCATACACCATTTTGGAAAGCTCCATATGGAGTATTGTTGATACACATTACATCTAACCTTGATTTAGCTAACCCTTCGGCTAACAAGATTTCCTGGAATTCAGTGCCTCCCAGGCCATGCATTCTAGGACTAGAACCAATAAATGGTGTACCAATGCTATCAAAAATAATTACATCAAAAGATTCAGGTAGGAATTGTAAAGAATGTGACATGTGCTATTCCTTGTTGGATTTTCTCTTATTTTCAAATAATTCTTCAAGATAAAGACTTTTAAATAAATCTCTATCTTTACGTATTTCATTTACATCTTGAAGAATATCAGAAAGATGATTCCAAAGAACATTAGAAGGTGCTTCATTGTCTAGTGCATCTGAGGCTGCTTCTAACATCTTATCTAAAGTGTCATCGTGAACGTAATAATACTCATAAAATTTATTTTTTCTTTGAAGTTCTTTATGAGATTCAAGCAATTCCAACACCACAGGGTCATTGGCGTATTGCTTCATTAATTGTTCAATTTCAAACCACTGATAATACTTCATAGGATTTTTGGCTGTTTTGGCTGACACTCCAAATCATAAGAGTAATTAATTGATTTTTCCTGATTGTAAACATCTTTTCTTTTTAAAATACGAAAAACAGAAGTTTTGTCAAACTTATTTCCTTTGCGAGTGGTAAATCCTTCTGAATTAAGGATTTGAGCGATTTCATAAAACGAATAACCAGCTTCCCTGCTGATAAAACATCGCCTTACAATTTCTGCTTCTTTATTATTTACCTCTAGCAAACCTTTAGCAGGGGATTTTCTAGAACCTACAGCTGTATAGCCAATAGGTGCAGTACCTCCTAACCAAGTTCCTTTTTTAACAACAGTATTGATCTTACCTGTTTTTAATCTGTCTTTAATTTGATTTCTTTCTAGAGCAGCGAATACTTGAGCCATTTGCATAAATGCAAGTCCCATGTAATTCTTGGTATCAAATGCTTCACTGGCAGAAATCAGGATACCATCTGCATTTTCAATTTCCTTACGTACACGTTCACCAAGCTCAACGTCACGTGTAAATCGATCAATCTTAGAAACAATAACTGCATGAAATTGCAAAGATTTAATTGCTTTACGTAAAGCGGTTAGTCCTTCGCGATGCTCATTAGCACCAGAGTCAACGTCTTTAAATGTCGCAACAATTTCAAAGTTGTTCTGCGCAGCATATGCTGCAATAGAAGCTTTTTGCGCTTCTAGAGACGTGTTATCCTCTTGACTGTCTGAAGATACTCTGATATATGCAATGGCTTTTTTGAGCATATTGAATTATATACTACGTTATCTCACACAAGTCAATCAAATTTTTAATTATATCATTTGGTTCTTGACGAATCCTACCAGGCATGTGGTCTAGACCAATAATAGTAGTCCCGTAAGGATAAGAGCTTTTAAATTTTTCATCTAAAATTCTAACTAAGTACCCACCAAATTTTTTGTTACCTAAATCTTTTTCAATATAATCAATAACTTGGCATTTAATCCAGTTATTACCCATTTTATATTCAAAAAGTTCATTTTGTTTTAGGGGGCTTGGGGGCTGTAAAGCAGGCATATTTCACTTGTTCAAAAAGCATTAAATAATCAACTTCTCCATGTAAATTATACATTATGTCAACTAATTCTCTTTGTTTTTCATATGGAACGTGTTGTTTGAATAATTCTTGAATTACTTTACCTATTTCTGTAATTTTGTATTGTTCTGAATATTTTGTTTCACATTCACTGGAACAAAAAAATTGATCTGGATCATGGCCAGTGCCGCAACTACCACAATGGTGATAAGGTTTGGAACATTGTTCGCAATTAGGCATATTTCTTTTCTAACTCCGTGATAATTAATTCAGCTTGTAATATAAAAGCCGCTATTCTACGCATATCTTCTGGATGTAATGGTAACAAGGATAAAAATAAAGATGCTTCTCTTAATCTTATTTGATAATAATCAAATTTATATTCATTTAAATACCATTTAAATAGACTCTTTTGAAATAAATCCAATTTTTGCATTTTTAATTCAAATGGAAAATCTTTGTCTTTTAAAGCAATATCATAATCATTTGCTAAAATTCGATCATAGTTGCCTAGTATTGAATGAGAAAATTTTGCCACATCATACATTGGATCATGCATGTTTTTGAATTTCTCGTCATATCCACGTGGATCAATCAACTTCAACTGACCATCGACTAAAAACATGTTTGTTAAGCAAAAATCACCATGATGATAAGCCAAATAATCACATGGCTTTAGAAATTTTTCAACCAAATCAAAATATCGTTCTAATACATTTTCGTATTTATGAAGAAAATGATGATATATTACATGATTTTTTAATTGATCATACAAGCTCATGGTTTTTAGTAAATTAGCTCGTTCAAATACTTTTTCAAAATACAGATACTTGCAAGACTCTATCGATGATTGTTGCTTAACAGGTCTGTCGCTTATAAATGAAAATGTTAATGCAAATAATTTTTCCCAATTATTATCAATTGCATTTGATGTTAAAAATTCTTCACTAGCATTTTTTCCTTTTATTTTCTCAATAAAATAAAACGTTTCACCATTATCTGTTCCTTCTCTTAGGAGCTTAGGAAAGAATTGTGAAAATTCTTTAGGAATACGCTTATAAAATTCTATTTCCTCTAATAGTTTTGAGGATTTAATAGAAGATTTTTTTATAGAAGTACCGCAGTCTTCTATTTTTTTATAAAATCGAGATTTAAACATTACCAAATACTAAATATAGTATTCCCATAAATAAAAACAATAATAAAAATGCTAATCCAAAATCCATTATTAGGATTTTGATCATAACATTGTCTCTATATCTTGTATAGCTTCGTCCATTAATTTTGTTAAATTTTCGTCTAAAGCTCTTTTCTTTAATCCGTCAATACAATTAATCAAGCCTTCTCTTGGTGTGACACCGCCAGCTACCATCTCAAATTTTACTAGTTTTACATCTAAAACAACTTGAACAACCCAATGAGCTGGGCTGTGCTTACTAATATTTATACTATATTTCATATAATTTCTTCTACACCTACGATACCATATTTGAAAGAGTCATCTTGATTAATTCTAATTTTAAACAGATAAACATTTTGATCTTTTAAATAATGCGTAATCTTTGGAGAAAATTCTGCACTTCTAGGCCAACATACTATTTTCAACATATGATTGTCAATGTCTATAGTGACTTCAAAGGCTTCTTTTTCTTTTTTTAATTTTTTACTAAAATAACTAAATTTACGTGTAGCTACAACATAGCCAAAACAACAAATATCAACATAATTTTCACCATATGTTTTAATTTCATTAGAAATTTTAGTAAATCTATCACCATCTACTAATGGAACCTCTCCACGCCATGTTTTAGCCAGTTCTTCTTTGCCATTAATAAATACATGACGTTTTACAAATGGAAGATTTAATCCTTGTGTTTCTTCAACAATCTTTGATAATTTCAGATTTTTAACAGGAAAGATTTTCTTTGAGAGAAGAAATTCTGTTAAAGGAGTTAGATTTTCTAAATCTATATCAATTTCTTCTATTTTTTTCTTCTTTTCTTTTTTAGCTTTTAATTCTAAATATTTGATAAGCTTATCCTTCATAGATAAGCCTTCTAGTAAGTTATCCAGAGCACCCGATAGTATCAGATTGATTACCGTACGTTTATTTGTTACACGACCATCAATTCTTTCAACAAACTCTTCAAAAGATTTGAATGGTGCTTTTTGAGCTATATCTTCAATTGCCTTTGGACCTACATTTGAAATTAATTTCAAAGGAGGAATAAGCTTTCCATTATTGATGGCAAAACGTTGACGGCTTTCATTAACAGACGGGCGTTCAATTAGTTTGTGAACTTCAGGCCACATTTTTTCAATAATTTCGTCAGCTGCCATGGATGACAAAACCGCTGTCCACCATTGCAATGGATACTTGTGCTTTAGATAAGCTGTAACATATGCAATTGTACCATAGCCAGCACTATGGGAAAGGTTGAAAGAATATCTTGAAAATGCTTCTATTTGTTGGAAAAATTCGGAAATCTGAGCATCAGACCAGCCTCTTTGTTTAAGTAAAGGTAGTCTTTCTTTAATAGCCTCGAAACCCTTTGGATTTTTATCGCTAATAGCACTACGAATAGAGACAGATTCCTCTTCTGAAAACCCTAGTAACATTTGGATGGTTTTCATGATTTGCTCTTGGTATGCAAAAATACCCTGAGTATCTGAAAGAATTGGTTTTAAATCATCATGTAAAAATTCAACAGGTATTTTCCCTTGTTTTCTCAAGATAAATGCATCTGCTGCTGACACCTCTTCAGTATCACTGATTTTAATCTTGGCATCCAATGCGCCTGGACGGTTCAAAGCTACAGAAGCAAATAAATCTTGCTTGCTAACAGGCTTTAACTTTTGGGCGAATCTAGCTCCACCTAAAGTATCATGTTGAAACAGCGTTCTACAATGACCATCTAAAAACTCTTTATAAACGTCAATGTCTTCTGGTAGATCCCATATGTTTTTACGAAGCTCAGGATCGCCTATTAAATCCAAACAATTCTGAATCCAATCTAGTGTTGTAAGACCTAAGTTATCGTTTTTAACTAAGCCAATTTTGGCAACCGTCTTTTTATCATAAACAATAACATTTTTCCCATCAATTTTCATGACAGGACAAAGTTCGTATAAAGGTCTATCAGCAATTACTACACCAGCGGCATGTACAGAGAGGTTTCTTGGAACCCCAAGAATTTCTTTTGCTGTTTCAAAAACTTGTGGATAACTTTCACAGAATTTAATAAATTCTTCATGAGACTCTAATAGGCCCGCTGTATGCTCGCCATCTTGTTCATACCCAAGTAGCCACTCCATATCCGAAATGCCTGCTGGGCACGTTCCTAAGCTTTTACGAATGGAGTTGAAGTATTCAGTCTTCTTTTCAAGTTCTTTGTCTAATCTGTACGCTAAAGCAGCATCGCCTTTTTGTTTAGCTGTTTCTATTTCAAATTTAGAAGGTTGAATTATATGAATTCGCCATGAATCCAATAACGAATTTTTCAACTTTTGAAGTGCAAATGCAGCAACAAGCGCTGCACGATCACCATACTTTTCAAAAATGTAGTTATTGATTAATTCGCGCTTAGAAGTAGGAAAGTCTATATCCAAATCAGGAATAGACCTTTGTAGGCGTGCGTGACTTAGGAAGCGGCTTAACGGAAGATCATATTTAACAGGGTCTAGTGCCGTCAAACCTAAAAGATAATTAATTAAAAATCCTCCACCAGAACCACGAGTTGGCCCAACTAAAATATTGTTTTTATTACAAAAATCAATAATATCAGCTAGTGTAATAAAGTACGGCATGAAGTCTTTAACAGAATTAGATGTAACAACATCTATTTCTGCTTTAAGACGTTTTTGATATGGTTCTGGTAGCTCTTTATATATTTCAAATAATTTTTCAAGCATTTTACTTTTTCAATTTCTCAACTGTCTTTTTGACCCATTCCATATGTTCAATATCAATTGAGCGGCTATGTTCAAAACAATCAGCAATAAATCTATATATATTTTCTAATATCAAATACATTTTATTATGAAACCAACAGACCCCATAATAAAACCATAACAGAGCTATGGCAATTTTCTTAATTAACCCCATACTGTGGTAACCTGTTTTTTTAATGTCCTAACTAATGTAATTTCTTCTGGTGCAACAAGGTTAGTAAAACATCCAGTTTGATAAAACTGTAACGTAAATCCTGGGTCTGGTTGATTTCCGTAATTCAACATTTGAACAGTCACTTCATGACCATCTGGATATACATCATGTGGTCCATGACCAGTTCCACCACCTGTTTGTGCTACATTCACTACTAACCACTCGTTACCCACTGGGTGTGGCCCGCTGCTTAAATGATACACTCCATTTTTGCTGGGTCGCCACAACATAAATCTATTACTGGTTACTACATCACCTACTTCACAAAGTCTTTTCATAATACCCTCTTATTTACAACAATCTTTATGATAATTTTCTTGAATTCTTTTAACTACATCCATGTTAATAGCATCGCCAAGCATTCTTAGGCTATCCTTCACGGATTCTGACTCAAAAGCTAAACGTACCTTTTTATCTGTTTTGGTGTATTTTACATCAGAACAGAAATCCAAACCATTCATTAACATCTTTTCATATAAAAGATTATCGAACCCTGGAAGATATTTTAAATGTTCATAAATTTCTTCTGGTGTCAGAATGTGATGTGAACGTGCAAAATGCCAACCGGTTTCACCGTTCATTAAAATAGCATCTTGAATGCTTTTCTTTTCTGGGACAGTGAAATGTGCATCAAGTGTAGTCACTGGCTTTAATCCACGTTTTAATACAGCATTGTCCCAAAGCCACATGTGAAAACCCTTTTGTAAATCTCCATCAGGAGCAAAGGGCGTACACTCGTTCATTTTCCATTGATTTGTTTTATTATCCCAATCTCTATCGACGATATGAGGAATGAATTCTGCAAATACCTTATCTTTACCAAAAATAGCAATCAATCGATCTAAGTTACGCTCTGCCATATCAAATTCACCTTTTAAAAGGCATCTTGATACAACACCAACTAAGCACCCTGTTCCTACAAATAAACCTTCATTGTATTGTTCTAATAAATCCCAAGAAATTTGTGGCTTCTTCTTGCCGAATTTTGCCTTAGATAAGGCATCCCAAGATTTGTGAAATAAGGTTAAAATGTTCTTCTTACCAGCATCATTATGAGCTAATGTGGTAAGGTGTCCATACGTTTTTAATTCAGGTAAATCGACGTAAAACTCACAACCAAAAATGTGTTGAATACCATGTTTTATCGCCGATTCTTCTAATTGATAGAATGCAGAAGTGTGCCCATGGTCGGTAACCGCCATGAACTTGCAACCACGCTCAGCATGAGCTTTAACCATTTCTTCTGGTGTAGAAACAGCATCAATTAGGGAAAATGTTGTATGATTATGGAAGCTATTAGTAATATCTTTTAATTTCATTTTTCAATTCTATTTTTATAAATTTTATTTACAAGTTCTAAGAATTCATCTTTTGTTTTACTTTGCTTGGCGTAGTTGCAATCTGAGCAACAGGCAACGCAGTTATCAATACTATAGTATTGACCGTTATCAAGCCGGTCAATCCCATTAACTTTTATACTTTCTTGTCTTTTTGTTTTAGTAGTAAAAATTCTATTAGGCGGGGAATTACAATAATAACAATTGTTAAATATAATTGTTTTAAAATCTAAAAATAATAAATTAAAATTATACTTTCTAGATTTGGCGTTTACTTTGTATTCCGTAAAATATCTGTGTAAACTAGCGTTAATTCTATTAGAATATTTATCGTAATTACAACCACAAGATTTTGTTTTATTAGCAATTAAATGTTGAGCAGCAATTGATTTTGACTTGCCACAATCACATTTACAAATCCATTTTGTTTTTTTAACAAAATTATCTTTGCAAATTGCTGTTAGTTTACCAAATTTCTTATTTGTTAAATCCTGAGTTGGTCGGCTCATTTCCAACCAAGCGCCCCTGAAACATCAGGAAATTGGTCAATAAATATCTTTTTTGCAGCTTCGGCTATATCTCTATGCTCTTTTTGAGTAGATTCATGAGTTCTAGTTTGAATATAATGAATCCATGAACGGACTGTGCCATGAACATACATTGTAGTTTGAGTTAATTGCGGAAGAATAAATCGTGAACATTCCTTTGCAATTCCTTTTTCTAAAGCTTGTTGATAAAGTTCTTGTCCTTTATTCCACATTTCTTCTTGAGCTTTTTCAAACCATTGCAATGTATCTTCAGATAAGTCATCAATAGAATTTTGTCTATTTTTTAAATCTTGTCGACGAGCAGATACCTTTTCCCTTTGTTCTGTTTTGGCGTATCTTCCACTAAATTCTTGAAAGTATAAACTTTTATGACGTAAAATTTGTTTAGCAATTGGCATAGAAGTAACAACTTCTACAGTCATTGTAGCCATATCAAAAATTGACCAATGATGTTCATCAATACAAAATTTTAACAGTTTAGACGCAGTGTCAAAATTTTCTTGATTTTTAGGATTAGAAACTCTGGCACAATAACTAATGATATCCTGTGCTGTACGGCCATCTAACTTGCCAGCACCTTTAGTAACAGCTACTAATTCAACATTCATTATTCACCTTTTAAATTTTTAACTTGTTTTATTAATAGCTCTTTTATTTCATCGAAGTTTTTCTCAAACTCTCTTTCATCTACATGATTTAAATCTAAAATATCTTGTTCTTCCCAAACATAAAGATCATGCAAATGACTAATCATGTGGTCTTTCAAAGATTTATAAATTTTGTTTTTCATTAACATACCACTGCTGTTGGGATTCCTGTGCCAGTGATGGCACCTTCAAACCATTTACGGTCTTTAATATCTGGCCATTGTTTTCTTGATTCTTCTATAGCTTTTCTTATAGCTTCTTCAGTAAGCGGCTGTGATGGAATAACTTTCTTTACTTCTGTTTGTCCACTTCCAGTGACCTGGACTTCTACTGTGGCAGATTTTTGCTCTTCTAATGGTGTTTGTGGAACACTATGAATAAATACATAATTCAAATGATCTTTAATAATTTGAACTTGTTTTTCATTAAGAGTTTTAACATCACTTAATTCAAATAAACCTTGAAGCCAGTATACAAAATTTTCGGGACTCATAATTACTCCTTAAAATAGTTCGCAAGCATTGCCACTGCAAGCCAATGTTTTGGCTCCTTCAGTAGTATCATTTTCTTCAAAATACTGAAGTTGTGAATAATCAATAGCCTTCATAGCTTTAGAAAGCTTGTCAAATTGTTCTTTTGTAATTTCTTCTAGTGGTGCTTGTTCATATTTTCCGCCATCTACAGGGAAAAATGAAAGACCATTTAGAATGTCCCAATTTTTGTAAACCCAGTTACCTACATCAAACCATTCATCATCTTTGACATAAATAGATGCAGAAGCGTTATGTTCACACCAATTTAATTGAACTTTTTTATACCATTCAAGTTGTTCAATAGCGGTCATCTTATCTTTTGTAACAACTCCTTCAGGCGCTTTCATTGGAAATGAAATTACCCAAGTATTGGCATTTTCTTCTGTTTGACCATTCTCTGGCTTCATTGGGAAGCCTTGGAATTGAAGCATTTTGAATAATGGATCATAAGAAGAGATTCTATAACGACGAATAAAATACTTAGAATACCAGGTGTGTAAGCCTGAACCACTAAACACTACTTGTGAGCTAGTTCCTTCTGGTTTAACACAAGTAATGGCAACGGGAACATTGATTCCTAATGCTTTGGCAGCTTTTGCTGCCACCTTAACTGCACGAGCCTTAAGAGCCTTTAAGCAATCTTCTGTTAGAAGCTTAGGATTGTCCATTTGACCTGATAGCGATACGCCTAGTAGCCTTTCTTCTTCACAATTCTTTTTCCATTCTGCGCTTAAGTATGGGAAATATGTGAAGGTTGACTGAATTGCACCAATCCAAGTGGCTGTTTCAACTTTTTCAAGTAACGAGTCTAAATCATCTTCTGGACGAACGATAACAGAACTTAGATTACAAAACTCACGTGCACGCAAGGCGATTTCATGACAAGGATTAAATCCTTCAATCAACTCACCTTTACGTCTGTCAGGAGCACGTAAACGAGCACCACCAACGTTTGAAATACCACGCTCACCAGTGCCACTGGCTGCTAATGATGCCCATTCTTTTAAAAATTCTACAGCAGATGGTTTCTCATAATAAACTGCTGAATTGTTCGCCATCGAACGATGGAGAGGAAACGGCCAATCTTTGGCATGACGCATTTCTTCGTCAGTAAGATCAGAGAGACTGATTTGGCTACTTCGGCGCGTACCACCTGAAACAACAATTTCTGCAATTTTATTCATTACATCATGTGCTTCAATTGATGTTAGTTTACGACCCTGAGCTTTTGAAAAAAGTTCTTTAACGTATGCATGTAAAAGAATTAGTGGCTCTGGACCACTGGCGCGTCCACCCATGGTCTTTAATCTAGAACCTTTTGGTCTAACTTGTGAATAATCAAAGCTTACATCTTGACCATCATAAAGACGAGTCAAGAGAACTTTAATTGAATCAGCCCAACCATCCTTACTATCTGGCACTACAAACACTTCTGCTGCTAATGACATGTTCATTGGCTTAATAACAGGAAGTTTCTCTACATTCTTTTTCTCGACGCTAAAGCCAACACCAGTGCCACAGCAAAGGATATGTAAGCATTCAGCAAATGAATCAATTGAATCAACAGGAATAAAGCTGCAATTATACATCGTAGTATTATCTTTGCGAGCAGCATCGCCAGCGGCCCATAAAGCACGCATTGACGGCATTACTTCTTGATTTAAAATATTTTCTCTAATTTTTCTAATTACTTTGGTGGGTATTTTATCTCCACGTTCTTCAACTAGAAAGTTGACATAACGATCAATAGTTTCTTCCCAAGTTTCTCGGCGGCCTTTTTCGTCAAGCCAACGAGCATATGTACGAAGATAAACAAATTCAGATGCAGCACTCTTGAAAACGCCCATTAATAAATCCTCTAATTTTCTATTAAATAAAAAAAGAATAACCACAAAGCATGCTATCTGCTTTATCGTTATCTTTCAGTTTGAGACTTAAGCCAAATAATTCATTGGCCATTCTTACGCTTAAATGTTTTTTAGAAATTCTACCTTTCACTGGAAGAGTTTTAATACCTTTCTTAATCAACTTATTATGTTTTTTATCCATATCAGTTAATTTTAAATTTAATTTTTTTCTCCACGTTGCCGTGTCTATGTATACTATAAGCTTATCCCACTGATTCTGCACAGAAATTTGAAGGATGGCGAAATGAAACCAGTCAATGAAATTTTGTGAATTACGGAAGGAAGAACTATTAGCGCGTTCAATGATTACATGATCAATAGTATCAATATTGAGCATAACTAATTCATTAACAGCTTCGGCTACTTTATTTGATCTTTTAAAGATTCCCCAAGGCCAGGAAAGATCATCGGTGGGAACTTCTACTACGCCTGATAATAACAATTGTTTATCTTCTAAAATAGACCAACCTATCTTAGAACTGGCATCAATAGATAAAATTTTCATTAGAATGAAAGTTTAAGTCTAAACGAAAAAACCCACCTGGGGAAGGTGGGTTTAATCTGGTCTGCTAAACTTGACGCTGAGGGAGGATTAGCGAGTCACGTTCAATGAACGGCGATAGCGCTGAACGGTGCGAGTTGAAACCTGCGCTGCCGTGGCAATCGAAGTAGTGCTCTTGCTAGAGGTTAGCATGCGTAGGAATACGCTTGGCTTAACGGCTAGCTTTGAAAGAAGAACGGTTGAAAAATTGGTGGTTGAAAAACTATTTGTGGTCGTTGACATACTCTTTACTTTCCTTTTGTTAATTGAAATTATTCCTAATAAACTATAATACCATGCTAAAAAAATTGTTTTACATCTCCTATATTACTGTCCTCTCTCTTCAAGAACGACATGAACATACTGCCGTTCGGATTTTACTTTTTTTAAAGCCTCCGCATAAGGAGCCTTAAGTTCTTTAACACGTTCAGTGGCATCTGTCAATTCCAGAGCATCTTTACGGGCCTTGATGATTTCGCCTTCTTGTCGAGAAAGCGTTACAACACGCTCTTTTAACTCTTCTGTATTCATAGCAGCAATAGCGTTTTTAAATTCTTCTGAAACAATATCTGTCTTTTTCATTTTTGGTCTAGGCATTTTATTTTTTCCCGTTTAATGTTACATCAAGTAAATTACGATCCTTTATAAGTTTGTCAAGTTCTTCTTTAGCTTCTATCCTTTCCTTTTGGCTTAACATTGGATTTAACTCAAGTTTACGAATTAACATCATTATCCTGGTTGATAAAGCTATGCGTGTTGGATGTGACAATGCTCGAACCCTCTGCTG
>JACCDR011619555.1_pt1 | contig 14362 bp, 11 predicted proteins | sample 7446431 | NCBI WGS metagenome assembly JACCDR01 (sample SAMN15323443, study PRJNA562643) | freshwater metagenome | isolation source: river surface water | place: USA:Blue River Watershed | collected 2017-08-17 | reverse complement strand
CGCATGCGGCTTGGCAGCTTGAGGTCGGGCGTCAACATCCAAGCTGTCCAGCCAGGGTAGTTTTTCTTCCAATGGCTGGCCAGCTGCGCAAAGAAGTCGCCGCCGTCTTCGGTTTGTGCAATGTCACGTGCGCCAAAACGCGGCACGTCGTCGCGCACCATGCCGCCGCCATAGGCTGCGTCGTCAAAACCGGCATCGCCGTTTTGGTTCACGTCTTCGTAAGGCGACACATATTCAGTAGGTGGCGAATAACGCGCACGACGCGCCGCACCTGCAATGCCAGCCGCTTCAATACGTTCACCATAAGGTGGGTTGACCAGCATCACACCTGGCAAATCGCTGGGAGGCATGCGCTGCAAAGCATCACCACCACGCAGCTGCACGGCATGGGCCACACCACCTCGCTCGGCATTGCGCTGTGCGAAGTCAACCATGCGGAAAGCGACGTCACTGCCGTATATCGCGGCGCGGGGTTCGCTCTCTTGCGCGCGCGCGTTGTCGAGCAAGCCGTGCCACACATGCTCTTGGTAGGGAATGAGTTTTTGGAAACCGAATTTACGCATCGAGCCTGGCGCAATGTTGCAAGCGATTTGCGCCGCTTCCACCGCAATGGTGCCGCTGCCGCAGCATGGGTCATACAAAGGCACGCCTTGGGCTACCAAGCCGTCGGGGTTGGCGGCTGTGCCATCGCCTTGGCTCCACCCACTTGCAGCCAACATGGCGGCGGCGAGGGTTTCTTTCAATGGCGCATCGCCTTTGTCGGCGCGCCAGCCGCGTTTGAACAGTGGCTCGCCCGAGGTGTCGATGTAGAGCGTGCAGTGCTCGGTGGTCAAGTGGGCGTAGATGCGGGCATCGGGCCATTGCGTGTTGACGTCAGGGCGCACACCAAACTTGTGACGAAAGCGATCAGCCACCGCATCTTTGATTTTGAGCGCGGCAAAGTTCAAGCTCTTCAACGGGCTGTGTTGCGCCGTGATTTCAATCTTGAAAGTTTCTTTGGGGGAGAACCACAACTCCCACGCCACCTCACCCGCGGCGCGGTAGAGGTCTTGCTCTTGGCGGTACTGGGTGTGCGACAACTCGACCAACACACGTTGTGCCAAACGGCTGTGCAGGTTGAGCAACAACACATCGCGCCACGAAGCGCGCACCATCACACCCGCACGAAAGGCGCGCAAGTCATCGTCGCCCACGCCAGTGATGCGACGCACTTCCTCGGCCAAATAGGATTCAACGCCTGCCGCACAGGGCAAGAAGAGATGTAATTGATTCATAGATTTACCAGTTGAGGACAGAGCAAATTGCTGCGCAACTTGGGCCTGTCCAGCAAGTTGCTAGAGGGCCTTGCGCAATGTCGTGGGCGCAATACGCAGCGCCTCACGGTATTTGGCCACGGTGCGTCGGGCGCACTCAATGCCTTGCTCTTTGAGCATTTCGGACAGCTGATTATCCGACAGCGGCTTTTTGGGGTTCTCGCTGGCCACAAATTGCTTGATGAGCGCCCGCACCGCTGTGCTGGAGGCGTTGTTGCCGCTGTCGGTCTCCAAGCCTGAACCAAAGAAATACTTGAGTTCAAACGTCCCGTAAGGCGTGCTCATGTATTTGTTCGTCGTCACGCGGCTGATGGTGGATTCGTGCAAGCCCAACTCTTCGGCAATCTCACGCAGCACCATCGGGCGCATGGCGAGTTCACCGTGGATGAAGAAGTTTTTCTGGCGCTCGGCAATGGCATTGCTCACGCGCAAGATGGTGTCAAAGCGCTGCTGGATGTTCTTGATAAACCAGCGTGCTTCTTGCAAGCGTTGTTGCAAGCCAGCATGCGCTTCGCCTTTGCCGCCCCTGAGGGCGTTGGCGTAGATGTCATGCACGCGCAAGCGCGGCATCACGTCTGGATTGAGTGCAACTTTGAACTTAGGCGCAGTGGTGGACTTGCCCACACGGGTGACCAACACATCGGGCACCACCACATGGCGCTCGACATCGGCAAAGCGACGGCCCGGCTTGGGCTCCAAACGACCGATCAACGCAATGGCGACTTTCACATTGGCTTCGCTGTCGCCCACGATGACCGCCAAGCGTTTGAAATCGCGCTTGGCCAACATCTCCATGGGCTGCTTGCACATGCGTATGGCAGTGTCGCGAATCTGCAAAGCTTCTTCGCCTTTAGGCTCCAGTGCTTTGAGTTGCAAGGTCAAACACTCAGCCAAATCGCGTGCACCCACGCCCACAGGCTCTAGGCTTTGCAGCAGCGACAAGGCCACTTGGAAGCGGTGTTCGAGTTCTTCAATTTGCTCTTCATCGTCACCGCCCAAACCTTCGGCCAAACTGCGCAGCGTGTCTTCGAGGTACCCATCGTCGTTGAGGTTTTCAATCAAATAGCGCAAGGCCGCCTGGTCTGTCGGGCTCAGACGCAAGGCCAAGGCTTGACGGTGCAAGTGCGAGGTGAGCGACTCTTGCATGCGCGCCAGCTCGGTGGCGTCGGCCGTGTCGCTGTCTGCGGTGTTGTTGTGATTGCTGGCGGGGGCGTCGCCGCCCCACTCGGAATCATCGGCAGAAAACTCCACGCTGCCATCGCCATCCCAGCTTTCAGCCACACCATCCACACTAGGCTCGGTGTCGCTGGCCGTGTTGTCTACGGTGATCTCCGACATGCCGCCATCGAGGGATGGCACTTCGCGTGTTGTCTCAACCTCCTCGTCGCGAGCAGGTGTATCGGCCTTGTCGAGTCCAAACTCCTCGCGCGGGGCTTCTTCAAAGTCTTTGTCGAGAAACGGGTTCTCGTCGAGCATTTGCTCAATCTCTTGGCTCAACTCCAAAGTCGACAACTGCAACAGTCGAATCGACTGCTGCAACTGGGGCGTGAGCGCCAGATGTTGGGATACGCGGAGTGATAAGCCTTGCTTCATGATCACATTCGGAAATGTTCGCCAAGATAAACACGGCGCACGTCCGCGTTCTCAATGATCTCACGCGGCGTGCCTTGCGCCAGCACGCGGCCGTCGCTGATGATGCAGGCGTGATCGCAAATACCCAGCGTTTCGCGCACGTTGTGGTCGGTGATGAGCACCCCCATCCCGCGCGCCTTCAAAAACCCAATGATGCGTTGAATCTCAATCACCGCAATCGGGTCAATGCCAGCAAAGGGCTCGTCCAGCAAAATGAAACGGGGGTTGGTGGCCAAAGCACGTGCAATTTCCACACGTCGACGCTCCCCCCCGGACAAAGCCACGGAAGGCGACGCGCGCAAATGATCGACGCGCAACTCTTGTAACAAAGACGTCAAGCGCTTTTCGATTTCATCACGCTTCAACGGTTGACCGTCTGCATCGCGTTGCAGCTCCAACACGGCGCGCACGTTGTCTTCCACATTCAACTTGCGAAAGATCGATGCCTCTTGCGGCAAATAGCTCAACCCCAAACGCGAGCGGCGGTGAATCGGCAAATGCGCCACCGGTTCGCCATCGATGGTGATGCTGCCGCCGTCAGCGCGCACCAAGCCCACGATCATGTAAAACGATGTGGTCTTGCCTGCGCCGTTCGGCCCAAGCAAGCCCACGACTTCGCCTTTCTTGACCGAGATCGAGACATCGTGCACCACTTTGCGACTGCCATAGGCTTTTTGCAGGTGATGTGCTTCCAAACGACTTTCGGTCGCGTCAGCTTCGAGAGAAGGTGAAAGTGTTTCGGTCACGGTTTATCCAATGTTTTACTGCGCGGTGCCAGCACAGCTTTGACACGACCAGCGCCCGTCTTGCCACCATCCTTGGTCACTTGACCATCGATGCTCAACACATCGGCCAAGTTGTCGTAAATGATCAAGTTGCCCGTCATTTGATCTGACAGCACTGCCCCACGGTAGCGTCTGGCTTCTGCGTCTTTGATGAGTTTGATTTTGTCGGTCCGACCGTCAAATTCGATGCGCAGACCTTCACCTTCCATGAATTCATCTACACCTTCGCGCTTTTGTCGAAAGAAGGCGCGTTTGTTGGGCTCGGGGAGGATGACGCCAGATTGGTAACCATCTGGGTCTTCACGAATTTCAATGCGTGAACCACGCATGACCAAACTGCCTTTGGTCAACACAGCGCGTCCCGTGAAGATGCTGACTTGATTGAGTTCATCATGAACCAAGTTGTCAGCCTCAATGTTCATCGGTTTGTCTCGATCTGCTTTTTCCGCCGACGCCGCTACCGGCACGATGGCCAAGAGCAGGACGAGTGGAAAAGAAACAAATGAGGTCAAGGCACGAATATTGCTCGTTGAGTTACGGCATTCTAACCATCTGGCAGAAGCAATTTTCGTGCTGACTCGCAGTCCGTTGGACAGGAGCCACGGATGACTTAGCGCCCGCGGCGAACCTCGCCAATCAAATAATCGGCAACTTGCAACGCACGATCCATCGACTGGGCCAAGCCACCATCGGTGTAGAAACGACCAGCAATACCTAAGGCGGGCACACCTTGCACCTTGAACGCATCTTGCAGCTGCGTGGCGCGGCGCGCTTTGGTGGCAACGCCAAAGCTGTTGAACGTGTCCATGAACTTCTTCTCAGGCAACCCATTTTTGTTGGCCCATGCCGCTAAAGCTTGGGCATTGTTGAGCTGCTGGCGCTCGACATGAATGGCATGGAACAACTTGGCGTGCATGACATCGACCAAATTGAGCGACTCAAACACATAGTAAGCACGTTGTTGCGCTTCAAAATCATCACGGAAACGTACTGGCACACGTTGCACCACCACATCTTTAGGTGCAGCTTTGACCCAAGCGGCAAACTGCGGCTCGAAAGAATTGCAATGCGGACAGCTGTACCAAAAAAACTCAATCACTTCAATCTTGCCTGTGCCCACGTCGGTGGGCACACGTTTGTCGAGTGACAAATAGTCTTTACCTTCAACTGGCTTGGCAGCCCCCGTGCCTTGCGCCTGTGCGGCCAGCGGCAAGCCAGCCATGGTGGCAGCAGAGATGGCAGCCAAAGAAAAATCGCGACGTTTCATGGGTTACCTCTTGGTGGTTAACGTTGCACCCGCACCATGGCGGAATCGATATGCGCAGCTTCTAGCTTGGCGCGCACGCGCTCAGCCTCGGCTTTGTCTAAGGGACCAATGCGAACGCGATAAACCGTACGTCCGCCTTGGTCACGCTCGCTGATTTTGGCATCCAAACCCAGCATCACCGTCTTGGCGCGTTGCGCTTGCGCCTCTTCATTGCTGCGGTAAGCGCCAGCTTGCACGAAGTAAATGAAGGGATCTGTGGGTGTTGGCTCAGTTGCTTTAGCTTCAGCAGGCCTTGTTTCTGTTGGCTTGGTCTCTGTCGGTTTGGGCTCTGGTGACTTAGGTTCAGCTTTGGCTTCTGTCTTGCGATCAGCGGATTTGACCTTGGCTAAATCACCCAAGGGATCGGCACTCTTCGGATCGACCTTGGTTGCCGCGTCACTGATTGACTCGTCCGCTTTGTCGCTCGACTTGCTGCCCTTTTTGCCGTACAGCGGGGCATTTGGATCCCAATCTTTGTTCTTTTCCGCTTCTGCAGCGTCTGACTCTGCAGAGCGTGCTTGGCCCTTGCTCATGAAAGGGATAGGCACTTTGGTCACATACACCGCCACACCCAAGGCCACAGCCAGACCCACTACCAACCCAATGATGAAGCCCACCAAAGTGCTGCCGCGCTGCTGATTCATGCTCGAACTCTCCCGTTTCATTACATGCTCGCGGGGGCTGACACACCCAACACCGCCAAGCCATTGTGCAGCACCTGCGCGGTGGCTGCCACCAATGCCAAGCGTGCTTTTTTCACCGTCTCGTCATCCACCAAAATGCGCTCGGCATCGTAATAGCTGTGATAGCTGGCCGCGAGGTCACGCAAGTAGAAGGTCACGTCGTGCGGCGCAAAGTCGGCCGATGCAGCGGTGAGCATGGCGGGGTACTTGGCCAGTTGCAACATGAGGGCCTGGGCTTGTGGGCTTTCAAGCGCAGACAAGTCCACATCTTTGAGCGAAGTCACATCGCCACCATCCTTGTCGGCCCAAGCACGCAACACCGAGCAAATGCGGGCGTGCGCGTATTGCACGTAATACACGGGGTTGTCGTTGTTCTTTTGCACAGCCAAGTCCACGTCAAAGGTGTACTCGGTGTCGGGCTTGCGGCTCAACAAGAAGAAGCGCACCGCGTCTTTGCTGGTCCACTCGATCAAGTCGCGCAGGGTCACGTAGCTGCCAGCGCGTTTGGAAATTTTCACCTCTTCACCGCCGCGCATCACGCGCACCATGGTGTGCAGCACGTAGTCGGGGTAGCCCTCTGGAATGCCCACGTTCGCCGCTTGCAAGCCTGCACGTACGCGGGCGATGGTGCCGTGGTGGTCGGTGCCTTGGATGTTCACCACCTTGGTGAAACCACGCTCCCACTTGGTGATGTGGTAGGCCACGTCTGGCACAAAGTAGGTGTAGGTGCCGTCTGTTTTTTTCATCACACGGTCTTTGTCGTCGCCGTAGTCGGTGGACTTGAGCCACAACGCGCCGTCTTGCTCGTAGGTCTTGCCAGCGGCTTGCAAGCGGCTCACCGCATCGACCACTTTGCCGCTGGTGTAGAGGCTACTTTCCAAGTAGTAGTTGTCAAACTTGACGTCAAAGGCCTTGAGGTCCAAGTCTTGCTCGTGGCGCAGATAGGCCACGGCAAATTCGCGCATGCCATCTACATCGTTCACATCGCCGCTGGCGGTGAATTCGCGGTCATCCGACTTGACGGTTTTGCCCGCCAAGAAATCGGTGGCAATGTCTTGGATGTAGTCGCCGTTGTAAAACGCTTTGCTCTCTGGGTTCTCGGGGTCCACTGGCCAGCAATCGTCGCCGGGCTTGAAGCCTTGGGCGCGAAAGTGCGTGCTCTTGGCCAAGGTGTTGATCTGCACGCCCGCGTCGTTGTAATAAAACTCGCGGTAGACGTTCCAGCCTTGGGTTTCGAACAAATTACAAATCGCATCACCCAGCGCCGCTTGGCGCCCGTGGCCCACATGCAAGGGGCCAGTGGGGTTGGCCGACACAAACTCCACCAACACACGCTGGCCGTTGTCAGCTTGGTAGCCAAAGCGTTCTTTGGCGCTGAGCACCTCGCGCACGATTTGCTGCTTGGCGGCGGGCTTCAAGCGGATGTTGATGAAGCCTGGCCCTGCGATCTCAATGTCTTGCACCCATTGTTGGTAAGCAGGCGCGGCCAGCAGCGCATCGCGCAGCTGTTCACCGAGTTGGCGGGGGTTGAGTTTGAGGGGTTTGGCCAGCTGCATCGCGGCCGTGATGGCAAAGTCGCCGTGCGCGGCAACCTTAGGGGATTCAAAAGCAGCCTTGTTGCCAGAGCCTGGCAACAAACCGTCGAGGGCTTGGCTCAGGGCGGCCAGCAATTCTTGTTTAACTTGGAGCATGGCTAGATTTTACGGGGCACCAACGCGTCGATTGGATGCATGCGTCATGCCTCAGCACTCCAATAGTTGACGTGGCCGTAATGGTCTTTGAGAAAGTCAATCCACAAGCGCAAGCGCAAAGGCAAGTGCTTACGCTGGGAGAAAACAGCATAAATGCCGTTGGGAGGCGCAGCGAACTCTTCCAACACGGGAACCAATTTGCCGCTGTGGACTTCAGACTCCACCTCCCAAGTGCTACGCCAAGCAATGCCGTGGCCTGCCAAACACCAGTCGTGCAGCACTTGGCCGTCTGAACAGTCCATGGGGCCGCTGGGGCGCAGGTGGATCACTTCATGGGTTTGTTCTTCATGGCCTTTACCAGCGACTGGCACACGAAATGCCCAGCCACGTGTTTGCGATGCATCACTGGAAAGCGTCAAACATTTAAAACGCATCAAATCGTTCGGCACTTTGGGTGTGCCATAGCGCTTTAAGAATTCTGGGGTCGCCACACACAAACGGCGGTTGTCCGCCATGCGCACGCTGACCAAGGAAGAGTCGGGCAAATCGCCCACGCGCACTGCACAGTCAAAGCCTTCGGCAGCCAAATCAACCACACGGTCACTCAGGTTGAGTGAGACCGATACATCGGGGTGCATGTTGTGAAATTTAGGGACCAAGGGCGCGACATGGCGTCGACCAAAACCTGCGGGCGCGGTGACGCGCAAGTGGCCGCTGGCTTTGAGGCCACCCGCACTCACGCTCGCTTCGGCGTTGGCCACTTCGGCGAGCAAGCGTTGGCAGTCTTCAAGAAATGCCGTGCCTTCGTGTGTCAGCGTGATGCGACGCGTGGTGCGCACCAACAGCTTGACGCCCAAGTGCGCTTCTAAGCTGTCCAAGCGACGCCCCATGATGGCGGGGGCCACGCCCTCGGCTTTGGCTGCCGCGGTCAAGCTGCCCTTCAAGGCCACCGACACAAAAGACTCGAAGGCTTTGAGTTTGTCCATGATTCGATTATCCACGGGCGTGAAAACAGTCTCCAGCCCTAAAATTCAAACCATGAATACTCAAGCGCCTACGCATCGTCCCAGCCGAATCACCCGCGCGGTTGCGCTTTTAGAGTACCTCGCCCCCGCATGGTTTGCCATGGTCATGGGCTGGTGCGGTTTATCGCAAGCATGGCTGCGTGCCACTGATGTGTTTGGCGACACCGCCCTCGGGCTGGGCTTGGTGGCGGCTATCTTTGCGCAATTTATTTTTGTGCTGTTGTGCTTGGCCTGTATCGTCCGGTTGCAAGCACACCCCAATGCGGTGGCCGCTGACATGCGTCACCCTGTGCGCCACGCTTTCATGGCCACATTGCCCATCTCCATCTTGTTGTTGGCCAGCTTGGGGATCAATTTGTTTTGGGGCACAGATCGCAACATCGACACAGCCCTGACTTTCATGTGGTGCGTAGGCTCCTTCCTTGAAATTGCAGCCACCGTGTGGGTCATCAGTCGCTGGCTCAAAAGCGCAGAACAAGGGGGTATTCAGTGGGCCACCTTCAGCCCTGTTTTTTTCATCCCCGTCGTGGGCAATGTGCTTGCCCCCTTGGGCGGCGTGAGCATTGGCTTAGAAGCTTGGGCCACCGCTCAATTCGGCATCGGTGTGTTTTTATGGGTCGTGCTGCAAACCTTGCTGTTTGTACGCTTGGCTCAAGCAGGCCCCTTGCCTGCACGCATGACCCCTACATGGTTCATCACCATGGTGCCACCTTCACTCATTGGTTTGAGTCTGCTTCAGCTCGATGCCCCATTGACCTTGGTTTGGATGAGTTGGGGCGTTGGCGCCTTCTTCTTGTGTCTGTCGCTCACGCAAGTCCGCACAATTCGTGAGCAAGCTTTCAGCATGGCCCACTGGGGCTTGAGCTTCCCAATGGGGGCCTTCACCTCTCTCACTTTGCGCATGACACACGCCCCTGGCGGTGCTTGGTTGCAGCTGCCAGCCACCCTGCTGTTGGCTGGGACCTCGCTGTTGATTTTGGGTTTAACGCTCAGCACATGGCATGGTTTGCGCCATGGCCATTTACTGGCCCCCGAAAAGTAGAAAAAAAGCGCAGCACCGATTACCTACCTATTTGTCACGACAGCCCAAAAGCTGGCGATGCAATCAACCCAACGCAATCCAATAAGATTCGTCCTGATTTCCCGTTTTTGATTTACACAGAGAGACTTCACCATGAGCCAAGACACCACCAAGCGCACCGCTGTGCACAGCTTGCAAGTTGCCACCAACCTGCACAAATTCATCGAAACCAAAGTGTTGCCCGACACCGGCGTGAGCAGCGAGAAATTTTGGAAAGGTTTCGACGCCATCGTGCAAGATCTGGCACCCAAGAACATCGCCTTGTTGGCTGAGCGTGACCGTCTGCAAACCGAAATGGATGCATGGCACAGCGCGAACCCTGGCCCCATCAAGAATATGAAGGCTTATCGCAAGTTCTTGGAAAAAATTGGTTATTTGGTACCTCAACCCGAGAAAGTCAAAGCCACCACCAAAAACGTGGACGCTGAATTGGCCCTGCAAGCTGGCCCACAACTCGTGGTGCCCGTGCTCAATGCACGCTACGCCTTGAACGCGGCCAACGCACGCTGGGGCTCGTTGTATGACGCGTTGTATGGCACGGACGCCATCCCAGAGACAGACGGTGCAGAAAAAACTGCAGGCTACAACCCCAAGCGCGGAGCTAAAGTTATTCAGTACGCACGCTATGTGCTGGACCGCACCGTCCCGCTGAAGAGTGGCTCACACATCGACTCCACTGGCTACGCCGTGGTGAATGGTGAATTGGTGGTCACCCTCAAAGGCGGCAAGACCACCAAGCTGGCCAAGGCCGCGCAATTCGTAGGCTTCCAAGGCAAGATGTCTGGGCCATCGTCTGTGCTGTTCGTGCACAACGGTTTGCACCTCGACTTGCAAATCAACCGCAACACACCTATTGGCGCGACCGACCCCGCTGGCGTGAGCGACCTGATTGTGGAAGCCGCCTTGTCCACCATCCTCGACTTGGAAGACTCCGTCGCCGTGGTGGATGCAGACGACAAAGTGGTGGCCTACAGCAACTGGCTGGGCATCGTCAAAGGCACCTTGACCGAAACCGTTGAAAAAGGCGGCAAAACTTTCACACGTGGTTTGAATGCTGACCGCGAATACGTGGGCAAAAATGATCAACCCGTCAAATTGCATGGCCGCTCATTGCTGTTCCTTCGCAACGTGGGCCACTTGATGACCAACCCCGCCATTCTTTACAAAGGCAAAGACGGCGCGATGCACGAAATCCCAGAAGGCATCATGGACGCGGTCATCACCACAACCATCGCGTTGCACGACTTGCAAGGCCACGGCAAAAATGGCATTCGCAACTCGCGCACAGGCTCTGTCTACATCGTCAAACCCAAAATGCACGGCCCCTCCGAAGTGGCGTTTGCGTGCGAATTGTTTGGTCGCGTCGAAAAGGTCCTGGGCCTGGCTGACAGCACCGTCAAACTCGGCATCATGGACGAAGAGCGCCGCACCAGCGTGAACTTGAAAGCCTGTATCGCCGCTGCGGCCAGCCGAGTGGCGTTCATCAACACTGGCTTCTTGGACCGCACTGGCGACGAGATGCACACGGCCATGCAAGCAGGCCCCATGTTGCGCAAAGGCGATATGAAGACCAGTGCATGGATTCAAGCCTACGAAAAGAACAACGTGCTGGCAGGTTTGTCATGCGGTCTGCGTGGCAAGGCGCAAATCGGCAAAGGCATGTGGGCCATGCCCGACCTGATGGCCGAAATGCTGAAACAAAAAATTGGCCACCCCAAAGCAGGTGCCAACACCGCCTGGGTGCCAAGCCCAACAGCCGCTGTGTTGCACGCCATGCATTACCACCAAGTCAAAGTGGTGGACGTGCAAAAAGACCTGGAAAAAGTCAACTACAACAAAGTGCGTGACAGCCTTTTAAACGACTTGCTGCAAGTACCCGTAGCCGCCAAGCCAAACTGGAAGCCTGCTGAGAAGCAACAAGAGTTGGACAACAACGTGCAAGGCATCTTGGGCTATGTGGTGCGCTGGGTCGACCAAGGTGTGGGCTGCTCGAAAGTGCCAGACATCCACAACGTGGGCCTGATGGAAGACCGCGCCACACTGCGCATCTCTAGCCAGCACATTGCCAACTGGTTGCACCACGGCGTGGTGACGCCCGCTGAAGTCAAAGACACCTTCAAGCGCATGGCTTCCGTGGTGGACAAGCAAAATGCAGGCGACAAGGCTTACCAAAAAATGGCTGGTCGCTTTGCCAAAGGCGCGGCTTACCAAGCTGCTTTGGACTTGGTGTTCAAAGGCAAAGAGCAGCCCAGCGGCTACACCGAGCCTTTGCTGCACGCATGGCGCCTGAAAGTGAAGGCGGGACACGCCTAAAGTGAAGGCGAGCCAAGCCTAATCACGTTTCGTGACACAAAAGAAAACGGCTCCTTCGGGAGCCGTTTTTCATGGGTGCGCGAACTATGATCGCGCTATTGCACCTAAATGGAATTTTTGCCATGACACATCCTTTGATTAGCAGCACGCTTCGCTTTGCTTTGCGCACCGTGATCGGTTTGGTTTTGACAGTGCTGATCGCGGCTGGCGTGTACCTGCTGTTCTCGTACCACTTCACCTACTCCAAAGGTGAGAGCGTGGGCTTTGTGCAAAAACTCTCCTACAAAGGTTGGATCTGCAAAACATGGGAGGGTGAACAAATTCGTGCCTTGGCAACGCTGCCCGCCATTCCTGAAAAGTTTGCCTTCACCGTGCGTGACGATGCGGTGGCTGACCAGATCAATCAACACATTGGTCAAAAAGTCGTGATCGAGTACGAGCAACACAAAGGCTTGCCTGGCTGCTTTGGTGAAACGGAATACTTCATCACCAAGGTCGCGCCTGCGCCTGGCGAATAAAGCGTTTCAAGCGCGTTAGGGTGTTGGCGTGCGTGTGGGTAGCGGATACACCAGCTGCTGCAAATGACGCACGTTTTTGTTGACCTGCACCCACCACTTGCTGAATGAGTCCATGGGCTTGTCGATGTGACGGAACAACCGTGGTGCAGGCCGCAGTTGTACCTGGCTTTCCGTAAGATCTGGCAAACACATATGCGCCACAGTTTGCACACTTAGCGCACCCGCCAATGCCTGCAGCACCTCTTGCGCAGAGGCAAACCAACGGTGCGTCGTCAGTGCAGTCATGCGTTCTCCCACAAAACCCCAACGCAACGCATTCCATGGATGCGCTTGTGTATGTTCTGCGAACGCGACCGCGACACAAACAACATCTGCGGGCAAATCCTCTGGCAAGTTAGCCAGCACCCATGGGTGCACCAGCCACACATGCTTGCCCGTCACGTCGGCGGCGACAGGTTTTGTAAAACCTAATTCAGCAGGCGGCTCGGTCAACACGGCTGGCTCATCCCAAGCCAATTCATTTTTTCGCACTTGTGCGACCGTTGCCTGGCTGGTGGCCAAAATTTCCATCAGCTCATAGCTCACATCGATCGATGTGCCTCGGCTGTGCCAAATCTCTGGCGCAAACTTTTCAACCGTGTCTGCATTGAACAAATACGGCTTATGGCTGCCCGTCGCGGCCACCCATTGCCAACTGAGGTAGTTGCTTGCGATGTCACCATCTAACAAATGGCTGTACATCCAATCGGCTGCCACACGCCAATGGACCTTGCGCAAATGCACGATGTAGCTGGCCACCCACAGGCGGGCATGGTTGTGCAAATACCCCGTGGTGTAGAGCATGCGAATCGCGTTGTCGATCACAGGTACGCGGGTGCAGGCGTGACGCACATCTTCGGGTAACTCGGTGCTGTATTCAGAATCAGGTAGCACGCCTTCGCGCAATGACGCGCCAATGCCATCGCCTAGGTGGTGGTGCATGTGCTGAAAATATTCGCGCCACCCAAGTTCGTAAATCAGCTTGTGCTGCACACCCACGCGGTACTGGTGATACATGGCACTGGCGACATCGGGCACACTCAAAAATCCATGCGTGAGATACGGCGACAGGTGTGTGACCGCACCATCGAGGGCATTGCGTGTGTGCGCGTAGTCTTTGGGGCTGACATGGTCTAACCGCAACTGGGCGGCTTCTGGCGTGGGCGGAAATTCGTACATATGCATTTGTGATTGTGCCTTGTTCGCTTCGCTACACTTTCAGACATGTCAAAACCCCTATCGGCCCCTGTTGATGCCTGCGCCTGCCCTTTGTGCGGCCAGCCCAATCAATGCGCCATGGAGGCGGCCAAAGCCACGGGGCAACCTGTTGCCAAATGCTGGTGTGTGAACGCGTCTTTTTCTCCTGAATTACTGGCCAAGGTGCCCACCACCGCACACAACAAAGCTTGCATTTGCCAAGCATGTGCCGCGAAAGAAAGCCATGGCTGAACACGGCTCACTGGCTGACCTGCAAAGCCGTTACGGCTCGCGCCATCGTTGGCTCTTGTTGACCACGGTCATGATTGGTTCAATGGCCGCCATCATGTCGTCCACCATCATGAATGTGGGCATTCCTGACATGAGCCTGCAATTCAGCATTGGTCAAGAGTCAGCACAGTGGGTCAGTTCAAGTTTCATGGTGGCCATGACTGTCTCGATGCTCACCACACCTTGGCTATTGGCACGCTTTGGCTATCGCACCACCTACATGGGCTGCATGTGGGTGCTGCTCACCGCAGGTGTTGCCGGAGGGCTGTCTGCGGATTACAACCTTGTGCTCGCCGCACGCGTCATTGAAGGCTTGGCCGCAGGTGTGGTGCAGCCTATCCCCGCCATCATCATCTTGCGAGCGTTTGACACCTCAGAGCAAGGCCGTGCCAACAGCTTCTTTGGCATGGGCGTGGTGTTGGCACCCGCGCTGGGCCCCAGCATCGGCGGCTTGTTGGTGGACTGGATGAGTTGGCGCGCCTTGTTCT
>JACCDR012049887.1_pt1 | contig 14365 bp, 20 predicted proteins | sample 7446431 | NCBI WGS metagenome assembly JACCDR01 (sample SAMN15323443, study PRJNA562643) | freshwater metagenome | isolation source: river surface water | place: USA:Blue River Watershed | collected 2017-08-17 | reverse complement strand
CGGCCTTGATCAACCATATCACAGTGACCACCATGTCCTTCGTCTTGTGGCAGCAGTCGTGCTTGAGTTGCTTCTCGTTTATCCTCTCCATCATGTGCTATTGGAGGCCAAAAAATCAATTTTAGGGCCTACTACACCATCCACTCATAGCCTGCTGCCTCGTCATTTATCAGCTGCTCTTGTAGACAAGTCAAGAGCGTCCAGTGCGTGTGCAGGCAACTCTTTGACTCGTTTGACTACGTTCGGATGAGCGCGTTCCATCTTCTGTGCTTCCCGTATTACTTCATTCACCAACTCCCGCTTCTTATTAACAGCGTCTGCGAGCCTGGTGAGTATCTTATATACGGTCAAGTATGGCACGTGATACCATTCACTGGTGTCGGCCACTCTACGGCTCTTCATCGTATCATGAGCCCACTCCTCTAGGTGTTCAGCGTCGCTAGTGTTTATCTCCGCTGCAACGAAGAGTCCATCTCCCGGTGGGAGGACGTTATTCGGGTGAGGCATCCTGTCTGACGCTCCGAGTCCCTTAGTTCGGGTGACCTTATAATAGCCTTTGGTAGCATAGCTCTGCGACGTTATGATGTATACAATCTCCTTCCGCTCGAGACAGTACTCTTCTGTAGGTATATATACTGACATTCGTTATAAGATGATATATCAGTGTATCTAACTGATAAATCATCATATTCAATTTTAACAGGCCATAGATGCCCTACTGTCCACCTATAATCAACTCATGAGAGACTCATATAGTCGGCCTCGCTAGTCTCTCAATTCATCCAACCTCAACTCTACTTCCAACACATACCGAGCGCACCATAGGGCGCCTCTAGCCCGTACATTGCACTCCCAACCGCCCCCAACCGCGTTGAAAATTGAACGCGGGGACCACCCATGTATATACAACGAGCCACCATGAACAGCGATTCTCTAACTGTAGTTATCCCATCATATGATCTTGAACCGATACTCGGCCCACTAGGCCTGCTACCAGACATCTGTAAGGCCATCCGCAACTGGGCCATGGTGCTCTCTATGGCCGATGTAAACACATGCCTAGGAGGCTCGCAATGCATGTATTATGGCTTCTATGTGATGTACGACCCACAGCCGGCAGTGTCGCGGCAAATCCGCCACAAGTATACACAAGGGCTTGCAGTGTGGTATGACGCGGTGATGTCGCCAGAGTATGACATGGGTTCTTACTCGCGAAGTCAAATAGAACAACACTCTGAGGTCCTCAGTGGGCCTGCTCTGATTGCACGGGTGCGATACGACATGATCAAATACATAAGCATAGTGAGCGAGATCATGGATGTTAATGACCCTCCCACTGACTTCCATAGGGCCTTCATTCAGCGTGGGTTCAGTGGTACGGGTAGCTTCATGCGACGAGTCGGGATGGATGGGGGACTCGTGGACATTGACTCGCTTCAAGGCTTCCCTATCGACTCCATAGTCCGCTCAATGGCGCGCTGGAGCATGTAACTGTTTTTGCCATGAGCCCACCAGTCGCCCCCTCCACATCGTCCTAAAATTGAATCCCGCGCGGATACATGTAATGGACTCCTCGTTAACAGTGGTTATACCGTCATACGATCTGATGCCGATATTCGGCCCACTCGGCATGCCACGAGAGGTCTGCGAGGTTATCCGCGAACGGGTAGTAGTATGCACTATGGACAGCATAGACAGACACTTAGGTGGGCTTAAATGTATGTATTACAGCTACTCTGTGGCCCACGATCCACCACCCTCAGAGTCCCGACGTATCCGCAACAAGGGCATGACAGGGTTCGCAGTATGGTACGGCGCAGTAGCATCGCCTGTATTCAACATCGGCCGTCTCTCGAGACAGCAGATAGAACACTACTCTAGTGCATCGTTCAATGGTCCTACTCTGACTGTTGCGGTATTACGCTACATGACTAAATACATAAACAGGGTGAGTGAGATCATGGATGTCGACTACCCTCCAATTGACTTCGACGCAGCGCTCTTGGCGTATGAGATCCTCCATAAACGGAACCCCGCGAAGCAACCCAATGAAGACGATTGGATTACAGATATAGCCATGACCAGACGTCTCATGAGGGCCAGTATGGACATGATATAGACCACTCAATGGTATACGAAGACAAGACGTTGTTTTTTAACAAGCGGCCCTATAGAGTACATGTGGCCCGCAGGTAAGAGGACTATGGTCCACATCAAGGTACACTCACCGTGGGCCCCTCGTCGTCCTAAAAATGAATCCCAGATGCCTTCATACAATAAACTCCATGTTAACAATCGTTATCCCATCCTATAACCTAGTCCCAGTACTCGGCCCACTCAGTCTGCTACCAGAGGTCTGCGAGTCTATCCGCGAGTGGGCCGTGGTGCTCTCTATGGCCGATGTAAACTCCCACTTACAAGGCCTCGAATGCCTATCATATAGCTACTCAGTGGCCCACGATCCACTGCCCTCAGAGATACGACGGATCCGCAACAAGAACATGCCTGGACTCGCAGTATGGTACAGCGCAGTAGTAACACCCGTATTCAGAATAGGCCCTCATGCACGTCAGCGGATGGAGCACTGTTCCAGGATATCCAAGAGCACCTCTCTGGACGTAATGGTGCTATTTGATGTGACTGAGTACATCAGCATGGCGAGTGAGATCATGGATGTGGATAGTCCACCCACTGACTTCAATACAGCGCTCTTGTCACGAACGATGAACGGCTTACAGGACTTCATAGCGAGTATCAGAGAGAGTGGTAGGCTTGCCGGTATTGACTCGTATCGTAACCACTCTCTGAGATCCCTAGGGCTGATAAACGGAGACAAGCGATGATTTTTTGACCCGAACGGCCCTCTATGGTGGCCCATGATAAGAGTGCCCATAACTATACATACTCTCATCACGGGGCCCCATGTCGTCAAAATTGAATCCCCGGCACAGCATACTACTAGCCCCTATCCGAACAGCCCGACTCATGAACGACGTGCCGGCCGAGATATTCGCGATGATATGCCGTGAGTTGGCCCCAATGTATATGGTTCGATTACGTAGAGTATGTCGTCAAATCCTAACCAAACTGGCCACGCTAGGCCTAACGGACGCCACCTCTTGCCCCACCACGACCACCAGGATGAGCATAGCATTCACCATAGAGTATCGCTACTGGCCGATACATAATCGCAGTCTCATCTCACGCTTGATGGTCTACTCGTTCAAATACATCGCTTCGTACGAGAAGATAGGGCGATGCATGGTGTTGATACTCAGGCACGTGGGCGAGTCCACTTTGACGAGATACCTGTATATTAACGAGGGAATGGCCAAGTACATGGTCACCGTCATACGGCCCAAACTACACATCTCAGTGTTGAGCTCTGCGACATATATACCCACGAGAGAGTACCTTAAGTCCTGGCTTGACTTCACGATAATAACCACAAACCTCATCAGGCCCACTGTAGAGTACGACACCACGGCCCAGATGGCGATATTAGGGCAGATGTCGCGGTATCCTCACTTGAATGCCGACCAAGTGATCCTACTAGGGGAGACCATCGACACGCTGGCCAGCCTATGATTTTTTGTCCAGAACACTGTCGTTCCAACGCGTTCGTCAACTAGCTACAGCTGCGTAAAAAACGTCGACTATGACCCACTGCACGACTACTGACACTCAATACATGAGACGCCCATCTACATGTATAATAGCTGGCCCGGCGACGCGATAGCGCACTCCATTCCCACGCCACTCGACGCGTCCATTATCGTGTATAAAGGAAGGCCCGTCATCTCTATGTCGTATCCCATGTTGATACCATGAGAACCATTCATAATTCACTTGTACAGCCGGTCCATCCATTCTATGCAGTTGGCCATGTTGATGCCACTCGGATACACGATGATCTATATAGGCAGGCTGATCATTACGATGCCAGTACCCATTCTTGCGCCAGCATATAGAGTCGCCATACAACTCCAGTGCAATCTCAACCGAGTAACCAAACGTGATCATGAGGTCTAGTCGCCTGTTCACGATGACTCCGTTGTGCCCCGCGATAGTCCACCTGCCGAGGCTCGGTATAGCCCGCACAAGCGAGTTGAACACATACTCGTCGGTATCCGCTTGCAGTTCATCATGTTCACCGCATAGCGAATGCAGAGAGCTCAAGGCGATTCTTATCCATAACTCTGTGGGCAACATAAGGAGTCCCTGTGGTTCACTGCACATGACACTGTATCATATCGGCCCGGTAGATTCAATTTTACACTCTGGTGGCTCACCGGGGATGCCTCCTATCATGTAAAATTGAATCCCCAGGGAGTGAAGTACAAGCGTTCTACATCATGAACACAGTACCCATCGAAGTGTTCGCGATGATATGCCTACAAATGACTCCAAGGTACATAGTCAGACTGCGTGCAGTGTGCCACAGTATGCTGACCAAGCTGGCTACACTAGGCCTAACTGATGCCTCATCTTGCCCCATCAATGCCCCCCGTGTCGGCGCTTCATATGCCATCGGATATCGCCACTGGTCACTGTTCGATCGCGAGTATGTCTACGCCGTGACCATTCACTTCACCACATATAGAGTGATACTCGAGAGAGTAGGGAAGTACATGGTACTGATACTCAATTGTGCGAGTGATCTGAACGTGACACGTTACCTATACACCATCGATGATACTATGCGATACACTATCACCATCACGAGATCCACTCGCCTGCATGCGTTGAGCTCTCCAACATATATAACTATAAGAGAATACGTGGAGGCTTGGTCTAATTACCTGCCAACGACTGTATCCGAAGTTCATAGGCCATCTCTCTCGCTGGACTATATGGCCGAACGGGCATTCATGAGGATGGTGGCACAATACCCAGGTATGGCCATCGATCAGGTGGCACTAATGGAAGAGACGGCCATCACGTTAGCCAACCTATGATTTTCTATGGGGCCGGCTATGGGGCAACTTACAGTGCGCCCCATAGAGGGCTCAGCGGGCCACCATAAGGCCACTACCATGTGCCCCGCACAGCCGGCCCATTGCCCGCGGCTCGGTATGCCACAATTGAACCTGACTCACGTTAGATCATGAATATGATGACGTCTATCGAGAGTATACATCATGATCAGTTGTGGGCCATATGCGACTATCTGCTGCCGTGTAGTCTCCTCCGACTGAGGGCCACTAGTCGGCGAATGCTAGCCAACATGGAGAAGGTCGGGGTTGTGCATCCCAATCTAGAGGTTAAGGAGTATGTTGAGTCTCAATTGAGTATACACTACTGGCAGTGGAAGGCCAGAGAGTACAGGCATATCATAAAGGTACAGTACAACGAATGGATCTTCAGAGTCGAGAACATACATTTGGGCGGCTGTACTCTGATATCCATAACGAAGGGCCGTCTTATCGACCGATTCATTTATGTTGTTGATGGCAAGGCCAGGTTTGTGACCATCGTCAGCTCAACCGTCATTGATATCAGAGTGTGGGGGACGAAGAGATGCTGTGATGTCGACGAGGTGATCATCGAGTGGTCGAAGTACCTCAATGGTAGGCCTGGCAACATGGAGCAGCACCTACTCTTGTCAGAGACTGTGCTGAGTGTTTGGAGGGAACAGCGTAAGCCACCCATATGGACCATAATGACGAACCCACAAGTGGTCAGGACGTTCATCGACAGTATGCATCGGGGCGAGCACCCTCTTCCCCAAAAATGAATGGGAGTCCTTTGTTTTTCAATGAGTGAGGGGGCCCCAATGGACTCTATAATCGAGGTACCAAAAGACGTTCTGGGGCTGATATGTGGTATGCTTAGGGCGCGCGACATAGCGGCTCTACGGGTGATATGCGGGCCCATGAGGCGGCGCTTCGATCGCTGCTTCGCCGGCCCTAGGTATACGCGGAGGAGGCTATTGGATAACGAGAGGAATGGTTATGTCTGCATGACACTGGACGTCATATATAAGGGATGGCCCATCATGAATAGGATGTGGCCGTTATGGGTCAAGACCCATATGGATGACATGTTGAACAAGTATAGTTATCTCAGAGTGGTCGAGACTACGTGTGGCAGAGACACCATCATAAGACTATGGTGCCGAACTGCGCAGTTTGACTACCACATCTACTCTCGCGACATGGTATACCGATGCATGGTTACAAGATGCTTGGGATCCGATGCGTGGAGTATCATAACCGTCGTCCTAGTGACACAAGGGGCCAGCTTGGAAGAGGTCATCAAGGCCTATTGGCAGTTCAATTACAACGGACAACAGAGCCTCCTTACAGAGGATAACCTACTGTTGGACCGTATGCGTGGTAAATACTTGAGATACAACTTGTGGCCCGACTTCATGTACTCGGAGGCCGCCAGAGATATACTAATGGGGCCCGAGTGAGGCCGCCCTCAGGGCCACTCTTGGCGCCCAGTGGCTTGTCTTTTGTATTCAAAATTGAAGTGTATCACCATATTCTATATAGAGCGACTCAATACACTGCGAGCCCATGGCCACGTTCATTACAGTTGATCGACCTGTCGCCACCATAGCGCATGTGAAGAAGGACAAGCGGGGCCTATGGAAGCTATTCACTAGGAAGAGGAAGGACGATAAGGAGCACCTTATAGCTAGAGGCGAAGAGGACAGCTGTATGTGTAGTCTTAGCGAATGGATCATCATGGATGGCATGAAGGAGGCCGGCTTCTAGCAGGCGTGTTTTTTGAAGCTAATGGGCCCTGCTAGCTTGTAGGACGCAACGCCCGCTAGGAGGGGCTAGCTTGAGGAAAAAAATGAAACGCGGGGCTCTAAAGGTCAATATAACAAACACAACAAACAACTATGAACACAACTACTAAGAAGACTGCTACCATCACTCGCGCTGATACCGGACACGGTAAGAAGGCAAGTATCATGAGTAAGCTATCTCGCTCAGGGTGGAAGAAGGATGACAAGGTCGACTCGGTGAAAGCCGAGAAGACCACTGTCAAGCCAACTCCCACCAAGAGCACGGACGTTCCAAAGGGTAGAAAAAGAAGCTTAAGCACTGCTGAGAGGGCCGATATATTCAACACCAGACTGAACAAGTCAGGTGTCTGTATATAAAGGACCAATCAATAGCGCGTTGGATCTAAATGTCAACGCGGTCGACCATACATGACCAAGTTAACGTTGAGATGCAAAGGACCTCCGTTCAAACCCCAACCCGGGTTTTTTGTTTTTCCCTCAGTGATCGGCCGGTGAGTGCACTATGGGGCCGACTATGCGGTGCACTGTGCAGCGGGTCTACCGGGCCACCATGGGCCTCTATATAGTGCATTATACGACTGGCCGCATAGATCGCGGGTAAGGGCTCTATGAAGTGTACCATGGGGCCGACTGTCCAATGCACCGCCCAGTCCGACCCCTAGTCAGCCCATCCGAGCTCCTTACATCTCTTGCATGTGTGTCCACTGAGAGTCTCTTGCGCCAACTGATGCGTGAACTCGTCGTCCGGTACTATGCCCTTGTTGTGTGTCTTGCTACAGATGAGTAGCCGCATCAGTGTCTCTAGCTTCGATATATCGGGCACCAACTCCACCAACTCGTCGGCCTTCACGTTGTATAGCAGGTAGCGAGTGATGCCGAGACGTTCGGCCTTCTTGCTTGTTATCATCATATACATGTATACAGCCAACTGTATGTGGTGTTCTGGGGTCAGTTCATCCACGGTCTTGATCTCATATACTCGGTCGCCCGCCAGTATATCCATCAACCCACTGATCTCGCACCCATCGTATCTCAGCGATACAGGCTCTTCAAATACCACGTCATTGCTCAGTATCTCTGCTCGTACTCTAGCCGTAAGGGCCCCAAGCTTCTCGTCGGACAACCACTTGTAGCTCTTGACCTGCCGCAGTTTGACATATAACCCGCCATACGCTGCCATTGAGTGATTGGCCAACCATAACACATCGCATGCCCTTGGTGGATTAGGTATGAGGGCCTTACCCATCCTATGGGGGAACTCAGCGCGTATCGTCTGGAGTGCCTTATGATCATCCAATTTGTGTATTGTCATATGGTTGTTGTATACGAACTCGCAGTACATGGTGAGTGCTGTGCCAGTGATCGTAGAGACCTCTTCGTGGTAGTCGAGCGTGTTATAATCCGGCCGAGTGAGCTTTGTTCGTTGACGAGCCTTGCGCTCGATGTCTATCACAGTGTCCTTGCGCAGAGGCACTATGGTGATACACTCCATACACCGCATGAGCAACTTCGAGGCGAGCTGCCGACACATATCGGTAACGCTGAGATGAGTCTCTTGTGGTGCACTTATGGGCTTACATTTCAGAGGGTGTATATAGGACACATCACAGAGCCCTGCAACGCGTTCCATATTGACGTACTGTAGCGGCCGCTTAGTGTGCCCATGGTAGATACTAAGGCTAGTTGTAGCACGCGTTAGGGCCACGTACATCGCGTTACTACACCGCTCATTGTCACCAGGATCATCCTTGTTATAGTACTTGGCATAGGTCTCATCGAAGCCAATGAGGATTACATGGCGGCGTTCTAGGCCCTTACTCTGGTGGAACGACGAGAACACAATCTTGTTCTGCATGATCTCTGGGTCAAGGCGATCAGCGTCGCTCGTGGGTATGTATACTAGAAGACCTTCAGCCGGCCGGCTAAGGGCATTAGCTAGTGTTCTAATAGGATTATCGCAGGCCCACCCTTTAGCGTTCCGTCGGGCCGGCTTGGGCCGCACAGTAGGCGAGAGGATGAATATATCTGAGTTCGAGAGGCCTGTGCTCAACAGACGTCTGACCTCGTTGATTATCGGCATGACCTTGAACGAGTTATAGATGGTATATGATGGTAGGTCTCCGTCCTTGACTGCCTGTAGACGCTCAGTGCCCAGTACGTCGTTCACTAGGGCGGCCATGGGGCGCGTGATGCGGTAACTGATGCTCAGGTCGAGGCGCACCCAGGGCCACTTGCTATCATACAATTGGTCAGCCATAGTGATGAACCTAGGGTCAGCCCCTGCGAATCCATATATACTCTGATACTGGTCGCCAATGATCATGAGGCGCGGCTGAGGTGACCTTGCGATGATCTTACAGGCCAGCTTGTGGTAGATGTCCGTCATGTCCTGGGCCTCATCGATGATGATTATATCGTACTCAGGCCAGTCGATCATACTGGCGGCATCAACAACACCATGATCTCCATTAAGGAACTTGATGATACCAGAGTCGTCCTTGCATTCACTACCTATATGATGGTAAGCGAACGAGTGATATGTATGGACTGTCATTGGTAGTTCGAGGGCGTTCGCTCGGTCCATCGTCTCGTGCCTCAGTCGCGCGTTGTAGGTCAACACTAGTATACGGCATGGGTACTTCCTCGCCACATGGAGGATGGTTGTGGTCTTGCCACTGCCGGCCACAGAGTCCACTATAACGTTATTGGACTCCATCGCATCGACTATTCGCTGCTGCTCTTCGCTAGGTGGGTGTAGTGCTGACATGGACTCGTGTTATTGTAATAACAAGAGGGACTCTTGTATTCAACATGGAGCAATGCAAATTTGAATTCAATGGCTCTTATTCATAACGAATAGGGGAGTACTATGCAGTCATCGCCACGTAACCACCTTGAGTGTATAAGGAAGTTCCACGAAGAGAGTCCTAATATGTATGCTGTGGCCGTTGGTATCACTGATAGGATGTCGATATTAGCTAGCATATACAACAATAGGGCCATCTTCGAGTCGATAACGGGCATCAACGATATATACCTCTCTGCAGAGCTTGATAGAGTCCTCTCGGTCAAGCGGGATAAGCAGCCTGTTAAACTACTGCTTGTGCAGTTAACGGCCCTCGGATTGTATGTTCTGGCGACCTATGAGGCCTTCCTCGAGATGACCGCGAGACTCGCCGAGAAGGGCGTGGTTAAGAACACTGGAGTGTTCCAAATCATCGACGAGCGAGACCACAGCAAGATAGTCTTCGTGTGCTCTGCACGGTCGGATCTGACTATGTACGACAAGATACGGTTGATGGCCCATGATCGATATCAAGTGAATGTAACGCGTTGTAGCAATTACTTCTGCATCCATACGCATGAGACTGTGCAATCGGGCACTCATGAGTTGCAAACGTTCTACGACTATCTCACTGCTCGGGGAGAGATAGAGATCCATGAGTGCATCCACCGTATCGAATACATGACTGTCGGAGCACACAAGTGCAGGCGTGTCATATGCGACGACCTGATCACTGCCAAATCGGGTGAGGACCTACGTAGCAAGAGCTGCGTGGTGATCTGTATCAACGTACCGCTTAGCCCACCAAGAGGACTCGACATACACCCTCCTAGCGTGCTATCCAGAGAGCAGAGCGATAAGACACGCCCCGACCGCAGGGACCGCAGGGATTCAAAAAAGACGAAGAATGGGCTGACTATACCGATGCACTTCCCACAGTAGTGTGCGTTGGCCCTTAGTTTTTGTCGTGGGGCGCGCTATGGTGGCCGACTTACGGCGTGTTGACAAGAGGGCCGCAGAGCACACTATGGGGCCACGTGGTCCCTTCCATACCAGCCACAAGTCGGCCCCATAGTAATCTAGACGCCGTCTAGTGGGGGCCTTATTGGGGACACTCATATATAGCCTGTACAGAGGCGTAGGGGAATTTAAAATTGAAAGCCAGAGACTACTCTAGTATTCACTGAGACTGATGATAAACGACATTGCACAGATAGCCTTTGAACATATAGTTGGGGATTACCACTGGGGCAAGTATGGAGACTTTAAGGTGATAATCAATATCCAAACGCGGTATATCAACGCCACACAGTTGTGCAAGCTAGCTACGAGCAAGAACGGAGAGCCTAAACAGTTTAGGTTTTGGAAGCAAAACGCTGAGACTATTGAGTATATGGATGAAGTGTCTTCATCCCTCGGGATCCCGAGGGATAACCTGTTCGCGATCGTAGCAGGCGGACAAAATGTTGACGTGAGAGGTACCTACGCACACCCTGATCTCATTCCCTATATTGCGTCATGGGCCAGCCCCAAGTTCGCCCATAGAGTGACTAAGATAGTCAATGCGTACTTCGTCCTTGAACACAAGCGTTCCATCGCGGAACTACGACAGCAACTGGACAGGATCACTGAGCGGGATAATAACCACGTTAAGCAGTTGAAGGAGATACATGCTATCATACAAGAACCCAAGAGTAGTCTCTATCATTTGAGGGAGCGGATTATGAGTATCATAGACAACGTCGTTGGCAACAATACCAAGCTAATTGCTGCCACTGAAGACAGAGTGCCCAAATGTCAAGAAGACTGTAAGAACGAGGTGTTCGCGGTATATCAAAACCCTAGTACCTTACAATGCAAGATGATACGTCGACAACAAGGGACTCTCCAGTCGCGCGTAAAATCGTGTAGCGAGAGAGGGTTCACGCGTCTTGTTTACTATAACGATTCGCCTAACGCAGTGAACCTTGGTTCGCGTCTAAGGAGTAAACTACCGGCCGATCTTGGCCGCATGTCTAGATGCACCATTACATTGACCAACAATGGTACAATAGAGGACTTACTGCAGTTCATCCGCGGTACCGAGGCAGAGAAGAGGAACGTGTAGGCGCGTCAAACACTAACACCTTGTTTTTTAACCAATGTACCTCTAGTGGCCGACCCAGCGCGCCGCCATAGTATACCATACAGCACACTACATGGCCACCATCCACCTGCCATGGCCGACCATAAGCCGCTCGGCCTGCACGCGATACACACCCCTCTATCCTGTTTTAAAATTGAATATGAATGATCATCATGTATTCACTGAAGCGGCTCATATCATGGACTATACAGCTAACAAACAGGTGGTTGCGGGTAAGCACATAGAGATAGACGGTCTGAAGGTGAACATGAGTGACGTAGATCGCGCTCTACGGGAAGCAGATGCTTGTATACAAGAGGCACAGGCTGTTATAAACGAGACACGTGCTATACAGCAACAGGTGAACGAGCGACTTGCTAACGTTAGGAATGGAATAAAGGCCCTGAAAACGAGTCAAGCACACACTGCGGCCATAGTCGGCGCCATAACCCACAAGCTGGATGTCAACATCCCTGGGGAGGTATTCGCAGTGTATCATCGGCCAAGCACTCGATCATACATGATAGTGAAGCAACTGAAGGTCGCGCTGGCAAACGACGTTGCCTCCTGCATTAGGAATGGATATACTAAACGCGTCTACTACTACGATGCTCCCTACGCGACCCTCCTCGCACTACGTGTCAACAGTACCTTCCCGAAGGAGATCGGTGAGATGGTCGGCTTCAAGATCACTCTGAAGAGAGGCAAGACGGTCACGGACCTGCTTGACTTCATATGCATCGCTGAGACGGAGAAGTGGTACATACAAGTGTAGTCGTTCGCTTGTCCATTGTTTTTTCCCTGGGCCCACATAGTATACAAAAAGAGAATCAGCAGTGGATGATGGGCACGCCTAGTGGGATGAGCACGGTATAATCATGACAGACGTTCGTCATGTTGCATAGCTCGTTGAGGACCATTAGCAACGGGTCTTTATCCAATGTCCTGATGCACAGCGTTGCTCCATCGATATACGATAAGCGCGCCATCTCAGTATATGCGTGGAAGGCCCTCCATCGGCATATATGGGTTGACCCACACATCAGCGCGACTATCGTGTAATTGCCCGCAGAGAACCTCATCAAGTCATGCCTAAGCGCACTAATGGTCCTCTGTGCGGCTGTCGATGTGGGCGGTGGAGCGTACTTGATCGCATACAGCAGGACCGATATATTGATCGCGGTTAGCAGTATACAGAGGTTTAACATAGAGGACTCTAGTAATGTACCTACTATCGGCCATGGATTCAATTTTTAGCGCCCCATGGCGGCCCGTGATAAGTGTGCTTACAATCCTACTTGAATATATCACGGGCTGCCATGGAGCGCTAAAAATGAATCCAGAGTGCCTTGGTTATTAACAAAGTCGAGGTCATGTTCAAGTACGCAAACATCACTCAACTTATATGCAGGTTCCTCGGGGTTGATGACGTTCTCGAGCTGAGAGTCGTCGACAGGAAGACATGTGCGGACATTGAGAGGGTCCTAGCTGGAATGACTAGGGGCAAACACGTAACAGAACACCGCGCTGCTGGGAGCATACAGCTGAGCATCACTACTATCCCACTACTCGGTATCAGAGAGGCCTTCCCCGTGAGCATCGCTTGGAACGAGGCGACATTCAGTATAAAAAGGCTATGTGGGATAAGGGAACTGAGGGCCAAGACGGTATGTGTTAGCCCAATGCCGTGTAGCCTTGCTCCGATCTGTATATATACAGCTAATGGCTACGTGAAGCACGTTATCGTCTGGTTTGTAATGAGCGATACGATCACGGCGAGGACACCACCATCACCCATCGAGCTGCTCCGTATGCTGGATACACCTGGCGATGTTGAGCAGTATACAGTCGCCAACCCAAAGTTAGCGGAGTCGATATCCAATACCTACGAGAACGAGCCTTCCACGTCGCACCTACTGGCCAGCAAGAGGTTCCTGAGGTACATCACGGAGTTCAACTAATAGCTTTTTATGGGGCCCGCTAGTGGTATACCCACAGTCCACTCACTAGCCGCCTATGGGGCCCTCTACTATGCGCGCTATGGGGGCCATGATAGTCTCCGCAGAACACTCTACTGCACGCACTTGTGACCGGCCCATGAGTCGGTTCCCTATTAAACTCTGGTAGAGCCATAGTATAATGAACTTGAATACCTGCAAGCTGAGGAGTGTGTTGGATAGACTGACACATGAGGAACTAACGGAGATGTTGTTGCACTACCTAATAGCGACTTCCCGTCCACTGACGTCCGGCGCTCATGTAGACGACGTAGTGAACAGGTTCTTCGTCGATGGGTACAACTACTACGACCATGAGATATACGATGCATATGTCGAGCTCATGTACGATGAGGACCCTGATATGTGCGCATGCTTGGCCTCTATAGTATACAGTGATGTGGAGACTATGGCCCAATAGTTGATGGGCCCCCTTGCCCTTGTTTTTTGGCCTCAAAAGTGAATCCCAGACGTCTTATCATAAGAGTACATGATGGCGTTAACGATGATTAACATAGCGAAGACCGCGTGGACTATCGACGGGTTCAACAACAGCGCCCAGCATCGCCGGCCCCTAGCGCACTTCAAGGGCCGCATCAGGGCCATGTTGAGCCGCCAGACTGAGTATTCAGCAGTGATCATACGCAACGTAACAGTGAGTACCGGTGAGGACTTATCACTGCTCTTAGATGTGT
>JACCDR011523786.1_pt1 | contig 14365 bp, 20 predicted proteins | sample 7446431 | NCBI WGS metagenome assembly JACCDR01 (sample SAMN15323443, study PRJNA562643) | freshwater metagenome | isolation source: river surface water | place: USA:Blue River Watershed | collected 2017-08-17 | reverse complement strand
GTTATACAGGATTTAAGCCAGATAATACAGGTAAATGCGAAGATTTTATAGACAATACAAAACGATACTTTGAGGTAGGCTAATGAGTAAAAAATATTTTCTTACAATAAAATATGGAAAGGTAGGGCTAACCGATTGGCTTACTGCTACCGCAACGGCTGATAACATTGAAACGCTTGAAGGTTTTGCTTCAGGGTATAAATACGCACTCGCAGCATGTGGGTGGAAGGATTTTGCTTTTATCGTAATGATTGAACACGGCCATGAACCAACACCATACATATCTACTGAAAAGAAGGTAGGTACGTTAGATAAAGTGGATAAACCTCGCAGATACAGAATCATTGACGCTTCAGGTCAAGTAATATTTGAATCAACAAGCCACGAAGCCTTTATGTTTCAGTTAATTGACCTAGAAGCTGGATGTGCGTTGCAAGCAAGTGATGACGGAATTAAATGGGTAACTTTATCTAAAATGATTTCTGCATAAGAAAGGAAAAGATAATGTCAGACAATACAGACATGTTAATTGAGTATTTAATTTCTCGGAGTGAACTTAATTTGTATGAAATGCCAAAAATAGCTATGACCTTTGAAGAAAGTATGGATTACATACTTAAATTAAAGACATCGCCTCAAACATACTGGGAAAGACGCACACAGCACCTTAATAAATGCTTTGATAAATTAATGAAGAACGGAGAATCCTCGTGAAATTAAAAGAATTACAATACATGTTGCGGAGTTTACAGTCAGTGAAAACAGCAATACAACAGCCAATAAAGGGCTATATAGTACATAATGCTGAAGCTGTAATAGACCACAATCTTGACATAATAGAGAAGGAAATCATTCGGAAAAAGCTGAAGAAACTTAAAAAATAGTATTATTCTATAAATATTATAAAATAGTTCTTGACATTCTTTATAAATTTTAATATAATTCCTTCACACAACACAACAGGAGGTTTTATATGTGGGTACGAGAGAAAGAATTTAGTGACTGGCAGAAGCAAAGACTTCTCAGTTGGTCAGGCTATAGTAGAGTTAGTTACCCGTCTTCCAGAATTGATTGTATAAAACGCTTATTTAATTATTTTAGAAAGAAGTTATAAAATGAAAGTTTTCACAGACACACGAGTTCCTATTAAGGCTTGGGTTGATGGTGTTTCTATAGAACCTGAAGCGATACAACAATTAAAAAATGCTGCTAACATGCCTTTTCTATTCAAACATCTAGCAGTGATGCCTGACGTTCACGCAGGTATAGGGGCTACTGTTGGTTCGGTTATATCAACTAAAGGGGCTATTATACCTGCTGCAGTTGGTGTTGACATAGGCTGTGGGATGTTAGCGGTACAGACAAGCCTTACTGCATCTGACTTGCCTGACAATCTTCATCAGATACGTTGTGATATAGAGAAAGCCGTCCCACACGGACGTACTACCACAACTAATGGTGGGTACAACCCTCATAATGATAGAGGTCTTTGGTCTGAAGCTCCTCATATAAACTGTGATGCTATGGTGTCTTTGCAAAAGGGGCTAGATGCTGTTCTGGAATTAGAGCAAAATAATCTTTTAAATCGTGCTGCCAAAGGTGCTGTAAACCAATTAGGTACTTTAGGCACAGGCAACCATTTTATTGAGATTTGTTTAGACGAACACCAGAACGTATGGGTTATGCTACACACAGGTTCTCGTGGTGTTGGTAACAGGATTGGGACACATTTTATTGAGAAAGCAAAAGAAGAATGTAGCCGTTGGTTTATTAACTTACCAGACCAAGACCTAGCATATTTTCCTGAAGGGAATCCTTATTTTGAGAAGTACATGAAAGCTGTTCATTGGGCGCAGGAATTTGCTAAAACAAATAGGGAAATAATGCTCCAAGCGGTGCAAAATGTGCTGAAAAAACATTTTCCTGAGGTGACATATAGTAACGCAGCGATAAACTGCCACCATAACTATGTGTCTAGAGAAAACCACTTTGGGTCAAACATCTGGGTTACTCGCAAAGGGGCAGTTCGTGCTAGAGAGGGTGAATTAGGCATTATACCAGCGTCTATGGGTGCAAAATCTTACATTGTGAGAGGTAAAGGGAATCCTGAATCTTTCTGTAGCTGTTCACACGGAGCTGGCAGAACTATGTCACGCACTAAAGCTAGAGCTTCAATCACCTTACAAGACCATATTAAAGCTACTGAAGGGGTTGAGTGTAGAAAAGATGAAGATGTGTTAGATGAATCTCCTGCTGCGTATAAAGATATTGACGCTGTTATGGAAGCTCAGAAGGACTTAGTGGAAGTAGTAAGAACATTGAAACAAATAATATGTGTAAAAGGTTAATACATCAGGGTGTAGCTCAGTTGGTAGAGTACTGGATTTGGAATCCAGAAGTCGTTGGTTCAAGTCCAGCCACCCTGACCATTTAACTATTAAAAAAAGATATAAGGACATATATGATAAACATCAATTCTGATTTCAAATGGGATACTTACTTAATCAACTACACATACAATACAAATACAGGGTACTTTGGGGGTACAGATGAGTATAATACGAGAGAGCTTAGTACATCTGAGCGCAATATTCTGGATAATTACTTTCATCAGTGGAGTGATTATAACTATTTCAGCTTTCAGAAAAATGAAGGCATTAAATCCGAAGGAATCTCAATACGAATGGCAGACTTGCCTAAGCACACACTTGGTTGGACTATCCGCAATGATGCTGGGTTTGATAGGGTTGATTTACTATTTGATAGTAACCAATTAGATTTTAGCCAGCCAATAGTGAAGGGTTCTACAACAGACTGGATTCTGCAACATGAGATATTTCATGCTGTAGGTGCTAACCACCCAGAGAATGTTGACTATGTTTCAACCAAGCATACCATAATGGGGTATGATTTTATAGGTCTTGAACTAAGAGGAACTTGGCAACCAGTATATAATACAGAACTAACTACTATTGATAAACAATTCTTAGAGGATAACTATGGAAACAACGATAGAATTAAAGGAAGTTCCCTCGCAGACAGTATTAGAGGTGGTGATGGTGCAGACTGGCTTTCAGGCCAAGCTGGAAGCGACTTTATAAACGGAAACAGTGATAACGACTTGATACAGGGCGGTAAGGGTAATGATACCCTCTACGGTGGCTCTGGTGACGATACAATCTATGGCGACTTAGGTGTAGATATTTTACATGGTGGTCTTGGTAGTGACGTATTCCACATATCAAGTGAAGATAGAATTTTAGATTTTAACCCAAACGAGGATTACATATTTTATGTCTAGTATAATACAAAATGCAAAGATACTATCCACAAAACTTGGTTATGAAGAAGGTATATTAACTAGCTGGCTACACCTTGAGTATGAAAGAGGTGTACAACAAGGCTTTGGTGGGTATAGATTAGATAGATATAACCGAGAACTTAAATGCAGTGAATCTAGTATTGCTCTCAGTGTGTGGGTAATAGGGGTGTTAAAAACTGTAGGCGTACAAAATTGGGATAACCTATTAGGTAAACCTATAAGGGTACAGCTTGATGACAGAAACATGATTATCGGTATAGGCCATTATTTAGAAGATAAATGGTTTTTTCCCAGAAGTAGCTTTTTCACACATTTCAAAAACGGAGTAACATTTTATGACTAATAATATAGATATAACTAAACTTTTAAAAGATTCTTTACAAAACCACAGTATAATTTTCACTTTAGGAACTCAATTACCTAGATATACGCAAGAAGCTTATTCTGGTGGCCTGTTAAGAAATCCAGTGAGTATTACGGTAGATGTAGAAAGTGTAGATACTCAAGCTAATCTAAATCAACCATTTGATGTTGAAGGATTTCTAAAGGATACTGCACCCCTCATAGGAGAGTTGTTGGATAAAAGACTGATGGCGAACTATCTTAACCAACATGTAAAACCCTATGTAGAGTTAGAGGCTTTGCCAGATGTTCTCTGCGAGGCTGACAAACATACTTCAGATAAGTTCGGTGTTATAGCATCTCGTGCAGGAGTGGCACGCCTTAGAAATCTTCAAATGGTAGATGGTCAATTCACTTATTCAGTTGATAGAAATACTAAGGGTAGAGTTCAAACTTTTCTAGCTGGGTTTCGCACTGACTACTACCTAACTGATAAGCTCCCAGATATTTTTGATAATAATGTTATTATCTTGAACGCAACCCGTGAATTAAACTACAGGATTAGTGATATTCAGATAGATGGCCGTCAGTTTGACCCTCGTGCAAAGTTTAGCATAACTCTAGAAGTTGGCAGGCTTAGATATTCACCAGCAAATGCAGATGGCTCATCATCGCCAGAAGTATTCAGCTTTGCCTACAAACAATAGTCTTTATAGGAATCTCATAATGTCTGTTGACCCTTACACTAATTCAGATATTGCTAATGAAATCTTTGATTACATCAGGAATAATTACCTAACTAAAATTCGGGTAAAGGATACTTACGCTTTATGTTATCTACTACTAAACCGTGCGGTTTCTAGAGATATTAACCGAGAGCTACTTGATTACGCAGCCCAAGAAAGGTTGCGTATATCAGAGCAATTTGTAAACGCAGAAAAACAGTACCAGAAGGAATCTCATAATGTCTAATCACTCATTACATATATACGGACACGATTTGCAGCTACTGAAAGACACTATCCGCTTCTACGCAGAAGGTAATCAAGATGGTGGTGATAGAGCTATGGTAGTAGCTGCGTTATTACTAAAACTTAAGGTGAGTAATAAATATCCAGTTAGAGAGTTTAAAGACCAAGAAGCTATAAAGGCTGTACCTCTATACATGGCAGAGCTTACAAATAACCCAGAAGATATTTAAATATGAATCTGATATTCAGTAAACATAAATTCTTTCTTACAGACGTTAAATCCTCAGATAAAACTACAGGGTTTAAACGCCAGATAGATGGAAATTACATGAGCTACAGCTATTTCAAGGCTTTAGATTATGCAGACTATGGGGAGCAAAAGCTTCAAAATAGCCTTACCCGTCTGAAAACTGAATATGACCGCAGCTTTGCCAGTACGCCTACCCGTGAATACCTACACCCGTCCCAGAAATTTTTTAACTACCAGCAGGCAGGGATTGAAATTTTATGTGACCGATTTAAGAACAAGAAAGCCTTACTGTTGGCAGATTCAATGGGTTTAGGTAAAACTGTACAAGCTCTTGGTATTTGTAATGAGCTTAACTTAAACAAAGTATTAATACTATGTCCATCAGTAGCTAAATATAATTGGCTTTCTTTCATCAAGAGATGGTATCTAAATGAAGATGCAAGAGTTCAAGTTATTAACGGTAACCAAGAGATAAACCCAGAGTACGAAGTGACTATCTTGAATTATGACATCATGTTTAGAGAGAACCACATGAAGGTATTAAAATCTATACCTTTTGACATAATCATAGCTGATGAAGCTCACCAATGTAAGACGACAGGTACGAAACGTACAGACGCTCTATATGGTAAAGACGGGTTAATACATAATACTTCTAGGTTCTTAGCTGTTTCAGGTACACCAGTTACTAATAAGGTGGTAGATTTCTATCCTTTTTTATTATCTTCTGCACCTGAAATAATGAAACCAGATACAGGTTACTGGGCTTTTGCTAAGAGATACGCAGGAGCTTATCAAGGTCATTTTGGCTGGCAGTTAGGTAAGAAGGCTACAAATACTGAAGAACTGAATTTCAGGTTAAGAGCTACAGTTATGGTACGCAGGCTTAAAGCTGATGTGATGTCTGAGCTGCCAGATAAGATACTACAGCTTATAGAATTTGATTCTGGAAAGAGTTTTAGAAAAGAAGAAAACAATCTACTAACTGAATTTAAAATTTCAAAAACTGATTTAAAAAATCTGATTCAATCAGAATTAGGTAAGGCTGTAGAAACAAGCGATACACATGAAAAAGACCATTCAGTTTTAGCAATGATGGCAGAACTAAGACGTGCTGCAACAGAAGCTAAAATGGAAGATGTGTTAAAATGGATACACCAAACAATGCTTTCAGTTGATAAGTTAGTAGTGTTTGCACACCATAGGGACACAATTAAAATCTTAAAAGAACAGTTAAAACAGTATAACTGTGTAGTAGTTGACGGTAGTGTATCTAGTGAAAAGAGATTTGATTTAGCAAATCAATTTCAAAATGATGAAAATACTAAAATTTTTATAGGGAATATAAAAGCAGCAGGTGTTGCAATAGATTTAACTGCTGCCTCACATGTTGCTTTTGTGGAGATAGACTGGAGTGCTTCAGACATTCAACAGGCTATTGATAGAACTCATAGGATTGGCCAGAAAAACGCAGTAAACGCTTACTTTTTAACCTTAGCCGATTCTATGGATAGTTACATGATGCAGAATATAATAGACAAACAGGAGAATAATGATAATGTATTAGATTCAAGATTACAGTTTTAACAGTCAAATTATAAAGGGAAAAATATGAAAGATATATTCAAAGACATTTCTGAGCTGCATCTACAGCTTTCAGAAAAATATTTACTTCTAAGTCAAAATCAGTCTAATATCAGTGGAGAAGAAATCGCTGCCCAGAGAGAAGCGAGTTCACCGCCAGTGGTCAAAAGCCCGACCAAGAAGAAAGCAGCTAAATTAGATAAGGATTTAACCCCAAAATCAGATTTAGATTCTTCCGACCAACTGGCGGTGGATGACAGAGATTTACCAGAGGCAACTAAAAAGCCCGTTCAGAAAGTGGCTTTACCACCAGTAAGTCAACTAGATGAAGATGAAGCTGAGGAAACTGAGTACTATACAGTAAACGATATTCTGCAAAAAATCAGTTCTATGAGAAAGCTAGTGGCTGAAAAAGGTGATGATGATTTAAACAAAGCCTTCTCTGCTGCAATGTTAGCGTATCTTAAAAAGCACAAGGCAGACCGAAAAGATTTAATAACTCAGGAAAGAGTACCTGAGATACTTGAAGCATTGAAATCTTTTCAGGAGAATGAATTGTGTCAGATTCTAAACAGCACAGTCGCTTAGGTTCTTCGTCACTATACAGGATACTCAAGTGTGCTGCCAGTGTCAGATTATCTGAGGGTTTAGAGAATGTAAGCTCTAAAGCTGCTGATAAAGGGTCTGCTGCACACGCTCTTGGAGAGCTTTGCCTGCTGGAAGGTAAAGACAGTGCAAACTTCATAGGGCATGTTTTTAAAGATTATCCTGACTATCCAGTTGACGAGGATATGGCTGAGGCAGTTCAAGCATATTTAGATGCCGTAAACGCTGCTAAGGCAGAAATGGGTGTAGGCACAGAGTTATTCTTAGAACATAAGTTTGACTTAACGTGGCTACATCCTGACTTAGGAGGCACAAATGATGCCTCCCTAGTATCTTTAGGTGAAATTCTGTGGGTTTTTGACTATAAACACGGTTACGAATATGTTAATCATGTTGAAAACCCACAGATGATGTCCTACGCATTAGGGGCTTTGCATGAACATTTAGGTATGTTTACTGAAGTCAGAATGACTATTGTTCAACCTAATCTGCCAAATGAAAAAGATGCAGTGCGTACCTATTCTACAACACCTGAAAAGATTTATGAATTTGCTGAAAGACTTTTAGTAATGGCAGAAGAGGTTAATGCAGGTACTTCAGAACCTGTAGCTGGCGACCACTGTAAATACTGCTTGGCTAAAAGACACATGAAGTGTCCAGCATTTTCAGAACACAAATTCAACATAGCTAGAAATAGCTTTGCTGGATACCTACAAACGAACGAATTAGTGCTGCCTGAACCTCAAGACATAAGTCCTGAATGGTTATCTCAGATATTAGATGCTGCAAATGCTTTTAATGACTGGATAAAGACTGTTGAGGAATATGCTATCAGGCAAGCACAAAGAGGAATTATCCCTCCAGATTACAAATTGGTAAAAGCAAATACCAAGAGGAAATGGAAGGATGATGCTCTAGCAGAAATGCTTTTAAGCCTTGAATTAGGTGAAGAAGTTTATGCTGCTAGAAAACTGCTAAGTCCTAATCAGATTGAAAAACTATTGAAAAAGAATAAGTCAGAGCTTGATATTTCTGATTTATACCAAAAGCCAGAAGGCGGTTTAACTTTAGTGAAGATTTCTGACGCAAGACCTGCGGAAACAGTGAAAACAGTTGCTGAAATTTTTCAAACAGAACTACAGCAGCTATCTTAATTTAACAGTAAAAACAGAAAGATAAGTATATGGCTAACGCAAAACTAAACTTCGTAACCGAAGAAGTAAGACTACTCTACCCTAATGTGGTTGCTCCACGACTAAACAAACTTAGTGGTAAGATGGAATACACAATTACAGCTCTTGTAAAAAAGGGCGGTAAGTTAGACAAGAAACTAAACACCATCATTAACGACTTGATTAAAGAACAATGGGGTGACAAAGTTCCTAAGAACTTAAAAACACCTCTTAAAGATGGTGATGTGACACATCCAGAAGATGCAGCATATAAAGGACACTATCACTTTACAGCTAAATCTGAAGAAAAATGCGGTGTGATTGACGGTACTAACGGTGGTGCTGACGTTTTCACTAAAGAAATTGTATATGGTGGGTGCTATGGTCTGCTTGATATAACAGTATCAACTTTTGACCAACCAGCTAATAAAGGAGTTACCATCTACCTACAGAACGTGTGTAAGACGAAAGATGGCGATTTCTTAGGTGGGAAGAAATCAGCTCAGAAAGCTTTTGCTGATTATATCAGCGTTGCTGATAATGATGGTGATGACGAAGAATCGGATATGCTTAGTTAATACTAAGGTATCGTAAGATTTTTCTTCAATCGGTATGGGGTGGGTGTATATTCACCCCATACTTTCCTAAAGGGTGTGCCATGAAGGTTCATATAGACTTTGAAACGAGAAGTAAGATAGACCTCATAAAGTGTGGGGCTTATAAATACTCACAAGATAGTTCTACAGACGTTTTATGTCTGCAATATGCTATTGATGACAAGCCACCTGTTTTGTGGACACCAGAGTTAGATTTACCGCAAGAACTGTTTGATTATATAGCAACAGGACAGAGAGTTGTTGCACACAATGCGTTCTTTGAACAGCAAATCTGGCATAACATTTGTGTAAAAAGATATGGTTTTCCTAAGATACCTTTAGAACAATGGGAATGTTCAGCAGCAAAAGCTGCTTCTTATGCTCTACCAAGAAAGCTGGATGCTTGCGGTAAAGCTTTAAAATTATCAAAAATTAAAGATGAATCTGGCCGTAAGGTCATGTTAAAACTTAGTAAGCCAAAGAAGCCTACTAAGACAGACCCTAGTATCTGGCATGATGGCCTTTTAGATTACGATACCCTTTACAACTATTGCGCTCAGGACGTTGAAGCTGAAAGAGAGATAGATTGTAAATTAGCTGATTTAGTCAGCAATGAACAACAAGTATGGCTATATGACCAACGTATAAACAATAGGGGTGTTAAAATTGACACACTCGCAGTCCGTAATGCTTTAGAGATGATTCATGAAATCTATCAGGACATGGTATCTGAAATATGGCTTTTAACAGACGGGAAAGTTGATTCACTAAAAAAGACCGCCAAGATTATAGACTATCTGGTTGAAACTCATAAGTTTAAGATGCCAAATCTCCAGAAAGCTACTGTAGATGCTGTGTTAGCTAGAAAGAATCTGCATTATGAGGTCAGAAGAATCTTAGAACTTAGAAGGCAAGGCAGTCTTTCCAGTGTTAGTAAATATGTGGCTTTAGCTAACTCTGTATGTTCTGATGAACGTATCCGAGATATATTGATGTATCACGGAGCTTCTACTGGTAGATGGGCAGGAAAACTGGTTCAGATACAGAATCTACCTAGAGGGTCTTTTAAAAAGAAAGATGATTTCTTTAAAGCTATTGAAGCTATCCATAGTAAAGATATTCCAGAGCTGGCTAAATACGGCAATCCTTTAGATGTGCTATCTGCCTGCATCAGAGGAATGTTTATTGCTTCTGAAGGCAAAGACTTGGTTGCAGCAGACTATAATGCTATTGAAACTCGTGTATTATGGTGGTTAGCTGACAATGATACGGGTTTAAATTTATTTCATAATAATATCTGCCCATATAAAGATATGGGTAGCCATATTTACGGGGTTGATATATCTGAAATAGCTGATGACGATGACATCCGCAGACAACTAGGTAAAACAGCCGTACTAGGACTAGGGTACGGTATGGGTAAGGCTAAATTTGAAACAACATGCTTAAGCCAGAATATCATGATTTCTGCTGAACTGGCAGAAAAAGCAGTAACAACTTACCGAGAAGTTCATGCTCCAGTAGTAGCTCTATGGAAGGCTTATGAAAATGCTGCTAAAAATGCAATCAGAAATCCAAAGCAGAAATTCACAACAGGTAAAGTTACTTGGTATTGCAAGGGTATTTTTCTATATGCACTGCTGCCAAGTGGTAGGAAATTAGCTTATGCCTATCCTAGACTGATAGAGAAATATAATAAAGCTTTTGACCAAGATGTAGAAGTTATCTCATTTATGGGTACATCAAAAGGTAGGTGGGTAGAACAAGATACTTATGGTGGTAAACTTACAGAGAACATCACGCAGGCTATAGCAAGAGATTTATTGGCTGAAGCTCTGATACGATGTGAAGATAGTAGTTATAGTGTAGTTATGCATGTCCATGATGAAATCGTATGTGAAATACCTAAAGAAGAAAAATCTCTGGATGAATTTGCAGAAATTTTATGCAATTCTTCCGAGTGGGCGAAAGATATACCAATTAAAGCAAAAGGATGGAGAGGCGAGAGGTACAGAAAATGATTTCAATTAAATTACAAGATACGGATAACGGGGCTAATCAGAAATATATTTGTAGAATTGTTAAACCATGTGTGTTCAGAGATAGAACTAGGGGCACGTTTAATATAGAACATCCGATAGCGAAAGATGTGCTAGAGAAGTCTGACCCTATTAGTTTAGCTTTTGCAATATGTAATATCTACAATGAAAATTATATCAAGTGTTATGACCAAATGTTTATGACACATATTTTAATGGTGGACGATGTAATTCAAGAATTAAAAAGAATAGGGAAACAATTTATATGTATAGACTAAGTGGTGAAGTAAACGGTGAATTTCCAAAAGAGGAATTGATATTCACTTTTAAATATAAGTTAAATGGAAGGTTAAAGAAAAAATCATTCAAATATTTAGGGGCTTTTATGTTCTATAAATGGGAGAAAGATAAGATTATAACTGAAATAAAACAGGATATAGGTCTATTCTGTATAGATATGGGGTTAGAATACTCATTGAATGTAGATAGATATATACACAATACTTTATCTGAATTTATAACTAAGTATCTGGAGTTATTAGCAAAAGCTAAAGTTTACAGTTATGCAGATGATACCCCAGATAAACATTACGTTAATAAACCAGTAAAAATTTTAAAAGGGTTATGGAAATGATTAATACAATTTTAGCAATAGACTTAGGCACTCAGATGGGGTGGGCTTTATATACTAAAGGCCAGCCAGTTATCTCTGGAAGCATGAGTTTAAAGCCGAGCAGATTCTCTGGTGGTGGTGAAAGGTATCTAAGATTTCTTAAATTTCTTGAGGCAACACATGATATGTTCAAGGTAGATATGGTAGTCTATGAAGAAGTAAGACGACATTCTTCTACAGACGCAGCTCATGTGTATGGCTCTTTTATGGGACATTTAAGTTCATGGTGTGAGGGCAAAACTCCAACGATACCTTATTCATCAATACCTGTGGGAACTATTAAGAAACACGCCACAGGTAAAGGTAATGCTTCCAAAGAAATGATGATAGAAGCAGCTATCGCTTTGGGTTATAAGCCTGCGGATGATAACGAGGCAGATGCTTTGATGCTTTTACATACTGTATGTGATTCATATAGCATCTTACTACCCAGAAGGGTTTAGTATGCCTATGCGAGAATATAAAAAAACACAAACTAAATACACTGATTTTGAATTTAAAGAAATTCAGAGGGCTATGAAAATTTTAGGGGTTGATACTTTTAAAAAATTTACAATAAAATCAGCTTCTTTAATCTTAAAAGCTCAGTCAGATTTTTTTGAAATTGAATCAGTAAGTGAAACTAAAAAAGCAGAAGCTTTAAGAAAATATATTTATCAAGGAGAAAACTATAATGACTGAAATATCAAATATAAATATAAACGAAAAACTAAAAGAAAAAATAAGAAACGCTGAATTAGAAGTGTTACCTAAAATATTGCAGGAGTACAGTGATGCCGTTGATGCTATATGTCGTTTCTGTGAGCTTATGGAAGGCTTACACAATGAATCTGATTACGAATTTCTGGGTAGAAGAATGGACTTCTTACATGAAGAAGTATTGGAACTTGCCGAAGGAATAGCTAATAAAGATGACGTAGAGATACTAGATGGGGCGATAGATGTTGCTTTTGTGGCATTAGGCCAAGCCTACCACGTTCTTAAAAAGAACGGCCACAGTTTTTACAGTGCTAAAAATGCAACAAGAACAGCTTTACTAGAAGTGTGTAGAACCAATTTGACTAAAATGCTGCCAAAAGACAGAGGCAGTAAGATTAAAAAGCCAGAGAACTGGGAAGTGCCTAATCTTAAGGCTTTACTGAAACCTTCAACTAAACAGGACATAAAATAATGACAAAGATTTTATTTCTAAATGGGCCACCCCGTTCTGGTAAAGACACGATTGCTCAATATATTTCAGAAACTTACAAGAATATAATCCATGTTAAAATGGCTAACCATTTGAAAAACATTGCTCATATTTTAGCAGGACTTACTGATATAGAGATAGACTATTTTGAGGACTGCAAAGATTATGCAAGTGTTCAACTGCCATATAAGGTGGATAAAGGTGATTTCTACACTCCAAGAGAGTGGTATATGCACGTTGCTGAAAACATCATAAAGCCTAGTTTAGGTGATGATTATTTTGGTAGAATGTTGCTGAAAACTATTCTAAAGGAAGAAGGTAAACACTTTAGAAGCCAGTTATTTGTGGTATCAGATAGTGGATTCTTATGTGAGGCTGAACCTATTATTGCACATCAGAATGGTGAAGATTGCTACAACATTCAAATCAGACGTGATGGTTATAACTTCAATCATGACAGCAGGTCTTATTGGTCACATCCTCAAGTCAGTGAATACCACATAGATAATTCTTCAGAGATACCATATCTGGAAAACCGCATAGATGAACTTATGACTTTAATCGGAAAAGGTCATCTATGAAGATGACATCTTATACCATTTAAGGCTAAGTGATTTAAGATTTAAGACACCATTAGCCGATATGCTTATGTTACCTGCTGCGCTATTTTCAATATTAGGACTTCCAAGTCTGTTGAAAGTAACCGCAGCAGTACATAAGATACTCAAATCTCTTAAAGGGGCTAACTGCTTAGTAAATGTTGCAGCAGCAGCAGCTCCAGAACCACCTCCACCAGAGAAGGCTACTGTCGGGGCAGAAGTGTATCCTGTGCCGTAGTTAGTCATGATAACACCTACTACAGCTCCGTCATTGATTAAAGCTGTTGCAGCAGCTCCAGAACCACCGCCACCAGAGAAGGATACTGTCGGGGCAGAAGTGTATCCTGTACCACCATTGGATAGTCTTACAAAGGAAACCCCTGCACCTACCAGACTTGCTGAGTAGTAGTTCAATGTTGTAATTGTTGATGCAGATTCTATCACGCAGAAATCTAGTACATCTGGAATATATACTACACCTGAAGATGGTGTCACAACTAAAGCTGTACTGGTATCAACAGTGTTTCCTTTAATATAAGTATTATTACCAATATCTTTAATACAGTTATAAGCACAGGAAATACCGTTAGAATTGTTTCCAGCAGGAATGTAGAAGTTGTTATCAGTAACTCGGCTGTAATCCATACCATCTAACAGAACAACACCTAATTGATTGGTTGTTAATGTGATATTGTTTCTGGAGATTTCTAGCTTCTGCCCCAGATACGGTAAACCTAAGCTACCTGCGTCCCCTTCATATCCGTAGGCCACAATCTGTCTGCCTGTTGTACCGCCATTATCTCTAACGATATTATCATTAACCGAACAACCTACAGTACCCCCAGCGTTAATACCGATACCATTGTTTGACGTGCCATTTAAAGCACAAATAGATGATTCTAATCTGCTATATAAAGCTCCACCCATATCTACACCATAGAAGCTGTTGTTGGTGAAAGTGCCTTGAAGGGTACTGAAATACCCGTTGAACAATACGCCACCGTATGTGGTAGAAGAACCAC
>JACCDR010174281.1_pt1 | contig 14365 bp, 23 predicted proteins | sample 7446431 | NCBI WGS metagenome assembly JACCDR01 (sample SAMN15323443, study PRJNA562643) | freshwater metagenome | isolation source: river surface water | place: USA:Blue River Watershed | collected 2017-08-17 | reverse complement strand
GGCAGCTTGGCCCGCACCGGCGGAAAATCGGCATGCTCTTCCAGGACGGTGCGCTTTTTGACAGTTTCACCCCGGTAACGCGCGAAAAACCCTGAACACTCGACCAAAAAACCCTGAAAGGGTCATTCTGGGGGCTGAGTCGCCGGGCTGGCAAAAATGAAAAGGGTCGCGGGCATCTACGTCGAATTCCCCGCGGGGTATCCGCGGTCATCCCGCGGCGAGGCGCTCGGCGGCGAGCTGGCAGTATTCCAGGTCGCGCTCGATGCCTATGGCGCTCAGGCCCAGCCGGCGGGCGGCCACCAGTGTCGCTGCCGAGCCGGCAAAGGGGTCTATGACCGTCTGCACGGCCTTCGCCTTGCCGAGGCACCATTCGAGCAGAGCCACGGGCTTCTGAGTCGGGTGGATGCGGACCTCCCGGTTGGCCCGGGGCGCGGCTCCATCATTGCGCCAGCGGAAGATGCGCGTCGCCTTCGACGGCAGGTTCGTCCACGCGATCTCCGCCTGGCTGAAGCTCAGCCCATCGTTGCGCTTGCCCCACACCAGCGAGCACGTCGCCCGGCCGAGGCCGAGGTATGTCCCGCCCCACACGATGGACTGCCGCGCGCGGCTCAGCGCCATGTGCAGCAGCCACGGCGGAGGCGGCTCGGCATCCCAGCTCTTTGGCGTGTGCTGTTTGCCACCGCCGCCCACACGGCCACGGCGGACAATGTCTATGCCGTAGGGCGGGTCGGTGAGCAGCAGGTCGGCGAATGGCAGCAGCGTCAGCAGTTGCTCGCTGTGGCCGTGGTAGAGGGTCACTTTGCCGTCAGTCCAAAAGGGTCGCGGCAGCCGGGGTGGAACAGGTATGATTGGAGACATACCCGACCGACACCTTACCGCCGGAATCGTTCAATTTTTTTCCTCACTAAAATCAGGGCGTGTACTTCCACTGCCAGTGGTAGGTCAGCACTTTACGGTAGAGCTTGGAGACGCTCCCGATCTCCTCCACCTCCAGTGCCGTCTGCACCCAGCCGTAGGGCTCATGACGCGTGGCGTCGGTCAGCGGATTGTTAAACTTCCACGGGTTGCTGGACTCAGTCATCACGGGGAATGTCAGACCGGCGTAGGGCGTCACCCTCTGCCCCTTGCCCACGTCCGCCGGAACGGGCGCAATGGCGTCAATGACTTCAGCCTGGTAGCCGATCTGGCCTTCGTGGCTCGTCAGGTTGGCGAAGCTGGTGTAGTTTGATGCCGTGCCCGGCGTGTTGTAGTTCGGCGCTCCCGTCGTCAGCAGGATGCCGCCAGCCTTGCTGTTGCTGATGCTCGCCGGCACTACCTGCCCGAACTTCTTCACCGCGAAGATTCCCTGAAGCGTCAGCGCGGCTCGGCTCCAGCCGCCCGGCAGCGGCTCCGGATCGCAGTCCATCAGGATGAAACCGGCCCCGATGCCGGCGCGTTTCCCCGGGACAAATTTCGCCCGCAGCGCGTCCACACTCATCCGGCCCACGGCCACCGCGGCGATCGTGTCCCAGCCGCGGTGCGTATGCCGGGGCCTCCAGTCAATGATCGCCGTCGCTCCGGGGGCGAGGCTGGTGATGTCAAAGGCGTTCATTGTTTGCGGGTCTCCGGTTTGCGTTCGAGCTGCTTGAGCGTCCGCGCGATTTCGCTCAGCAGCCTGATCTCCTGCTCAGTGGCCGGGCTTTTGTCGTCGCCGGCGATTTTGCGCGCGCGCTGGAGGAGGTCGCCCGTGGCGCGCATCCGGTCGCGCATCCGGTCGCTTACCTGCCGCGGTCCCATCGTGTTCCGGGACACCACACCGTAAATCTTGCGGCCTTCCGCAGTGCCCTCGCGACCCCGCCGCGGGGTGTCCGCGCCTTCGATCATGGCGAGGCTATCGCCGATCTGTGATTTCAATTCGGCCCGCTTTTTGTCGGCCTCCGCCTGTTTCTTCGCGGCCTCCTCCTTGCGCTGGTCGGCGTTCCATTCCTTGCGGTCCCACTTGGCCCGCATGTCCCGGTCAGCATTGGCTTTCTCCTGAGCAGCGTCCATCCGTCCGATCTCGCTGGCACGCCGGCCTTCGATGTTTCTCATCTCCGCCCCTTCCAGCGCCGGGCGGGACTTTTTGAAATCGGCCAGGCGCTCCCGGGCCGCGGCGGCCTCTTCGCCCACCCCCTTCAGCCCATCTGTCAGGCTCGCGATCTCGGCTTTCAGACTTTCGCGCTCTTCGTCGAATTTGGCATTTCCCGGCAGCTCCGCCAGCCTGGCCTGAGCTGCCTTCTTTTGAGAGTCCAGACTCCCGTGCTTCTCCTGACTGCGTTGAGCCTCCAGCGCCAACATTTCCTGCTCCTGGTCGTACCTCAGCTTCACGCGCTCCCTGGCCAGCGCCGCATCGGAGTTCACCTTGTCCGCGCCGGTCTTGCCGGCGGCGGCGATGCCCTTGCCCTCCAACTCCAGATCTTGCATCCGGTGCCTGCTGCTCAGTTCTGAGTCTTCGCGGCGGTCCTGATCGCGTGCGATCCACGAGCCTCGCAGTGCGGCCTGCGCCGCTTTCGCCCCCTCTTCCCCTGCCAATTTCACGAGCCGGATATGCTCGGCGATCACTTCATTCTGAAGCGCCCGCGCTTCCGCAGAGGCCTCCGCAGCCTTCTTCTCTTCCTCGCCGGTGCTGAAGATCGCCTTGCCCAGCTCGCCGAGCATGGCGATCCCGCCGCCGATGGCCGCGCCCCACGGCCCGCCGGCGGCAAAGCCCACCGCTGCTGACTGCACCACATTGCCCACCCCGTTGGCCACATTTTCGGACACCGGGATCAGCGCTTTGAGGTCGTTGGCCATGCCCGTAGCCGCGCCGGCCAGACCGCCGAGAAGCGCCTGCTTCCCGCTCCACGCTTTCGTCAGGGAGTGCCCGCTTTTCTCGGCCTCCGCTCCAGCGGCCTTGAGCTTGTCCCGGACCTCCTCAGCCGCTGTGCCGGTCTCACTCAGCTTGTCTTTCAGATCCAGCGCGCCCGTGCCGCCGGCTTTGGCCGCATCTCCAGCTTTGTTCATCGCCGCCTCGATCTTCGCGCCCGCCTTCTCCGCCTCCCTGGCAGCATCTTTCGCCGGCTGCACAAAGCCGCCGGTTTCCAGTTCGAGATCGTATTTCCATCCGTCAGGCATGTGGATTGGTCAGGTGGCGCGGGCGGCACGGTACTGGGCCAGCAGGCGGGCTTCCTCCTTTTCGAGCACGGCCGCCGCGTGTCGCTCGGCCCACGTCGGCCCTTTGAGTGGCACTCCGGCCAGTTCGCGGATGGCCGGGAGCTGCGCGAGGGCGAGCGGCAGGGGAAAGCGGAACATGGCCTCGAAGGGTGACTGGCGGAACTCCCGCACCATGCGCTGGAAGATCAGGCTGACCCAACCGGCGTGGCTGGCGTCGCGGTTGCCGCCGGGGGAGTCGCCGCCGCCCCCGGCGTCAGGACCAAAGGGTCGCTGTCCTCCGGTTCGCATTGTTGGCCGGCCATCGCCGCGAGCTGCTGTTGCAGGTGGCGAATGATCCCCGGCCATGCCCAGCCGGGCGTGCGGTGTATGACCTCGGTCAGCTTTGCGGCCAGTGCCGCGCGGTCCAGTACCGGCTCGCAGTCTGCGCTGAAGCTCAGGCTCCCGCGCACCCATTCCGGGCTCGTCAGGGCCAGCGCCACCACGGCGTTGTCTTTCAACGTCGGCTCGCGGCCGCCCAGCCAGGCGTTTTGCGTGGCTTCGAGCAGGAGGAATCCTCCAAGAGTGAGCGGGAAGACGGTGATCTCGCGGAGCTGGAGCGTATCCGGCGCCAGCAGTGCGTTCAGTGTTTCCGGCGGCGCGCCGAGTCCGGCGGCCCTGGCCTCGGCGGCATCGTAGGCCGGCTGTGCGGCGAGAAAGGCTTTTTGTTCGTCTGTCATGGGTGTGGTGGGTTCGGGTTCAGGTGAGGGTGAGGGTGAAACCATGCTGCGGCGTGGCCGCGGGCGTGCGGTTGCCCAGATCCAGTTCGTGAATGGCTGTCACGTCCACGAGCCGCACACTGCGCAGGCGGTACACGGGCGAGACGGCCCAGACCACAAACCGCCGCGGCTTGCCGCGCCAGACGTGGTCGAAGGTCTTCCCGCGCTCCGGCAGCTCTGCGCTCGACGGCATTCGCAGCGTCATGGAAATGGTCAGTGTGCCCGCGCTGCTCTGACCGCGCGCGAGCAGCCGTCCGTCGGCGAACCGGATGGAGTACTCCGCGCTCCCGTCATCGAGGTCGAAATCCACCACACGCCCCCAGCTCGCCGGCATCAGGCCATGCGTGCCCCGCGGCGGCGCATCGAGCGCCGTGGCCTCCAGACCGGTGACCACGCGATTGATGCCCCGGTTCTCCATCTCCGCCTCCGCCTCCGGCGGCTCCGGCGCCCGGATCTCCACCGCTCCCATGACCACGGCCACACTGATGACCTGGAACAACGCCCGCGGCATGAAAGCCCCCATGACCACGGCCACGGCCGTGGGCTGGAAGTGGGTCGCGTTGAGTTCAGCCATGAGAGCTTAAAGTGAGAGCTCCAGAGTGCGGTCGGTGAGAGTCAGCGTGCCGGCGGGAATGATGAGCTGGTCGCCATCCGCGACGGTCACCTGAGCCACTGTCGGGATCTTCTTCGCCCAGGCACCGGTGGCACCGGCGATGTGCATCCTCATTTCATCGAAGGTCCACGCCGCGCCGCTGGCGGCGGGGAAGGCAATGGCCAGCATCTGCACCAGGAAGAATGACTGAAGCTCGTCCACACCGGTGTCGCTGTCCACGTCCCAGAAGCCCTCCGGAATGAATGTCAGGGTGTCGCCGCCACCGCCGCCCGTGCCGCCCGCCCCGGGCACAGCGAACGTAAAAGTAGTGGCCCCGGTCACTGTCACCGTCTCGTCACCAAGGGGCACCGCCGTATTGTCAGAGCTGGCGGAAACATCCACCACGTCCCCGGTGGTCAGATTGTGGGCGTAAGTTGTCGTCACTGTCACCGTCGTACCCGTCCGGCTCCAGAGCGCGGCGCGCGGCTTGCCGGTGTTGACGGTGGCCCGGGAATATCCGGAGCCGCTGAGTTCCACGCCGGCCATGAGCAGGGAGAACTGCCAGAAATCGCCCGCGCCCACAATGCTGTAAGCCTTTCCGGCGAGCGCGGCCATCATCTCGCCGCGCAATGAGGGGTGAACGAGTCCAGCCATGATGTGTCGTCAGGTTCAGGCCCCGCCGGTCAGAGTGCTCGCGCCCCACGAGAGCGTGGCCGCGGTGTCGGTGGTGGCGAGGCTGTTGCCGCCCGTGCCTACGGCTTTGGCGGAGACGGCGAGCGTGGTGCTCGTCAGCGTGCCGGCGCTCACCGTGGGGTGAACATTCGTGCCGGCGTAGTAGTTCGTGCCCGGCGTGCCGGTCGCGTTGATGGCCAGCTTGAGGTTCGAGAGCGTGTTTGCCGCGCTGCTGCCGATCTGCACGTCGTAGGCTTGCGCCGGCGTCGTTTTGAGCCGGTACACTGTGCTGGCAATGGTGACCGTGTCGCCGTCGCTGGCATTGGTGCCGGTGCTGGTCAGCAGGCCGGAGGCGCGCGCGCCCTCCATGTCGCCAAAGCCATTGCCCGGGACCGTGCTGCTCTCGCTGGCTTCCACGCCGGCGCCGGCATTGCCCAGCAGCTTCGCTGTCACCAGCGTCGCGTTCACCAGGTTCACCGCGATCTCGCCCTCAAACTTGCACTTCCGGATTCCTTTCTCGCTCCAGCTCGCGCTGAGTTCCGTGCACACAAAGCGCAGCGGCAAGTTGTCCACCTGACCGCCCTCCGGCATGTTGAGAATAAAAATCTGCCCTTTGGTGGGCGGATCGTCCTGTTTGCGAAAGCGCGCGCTCACACTCACCTTCCTGCCGAGGTCATAAAAGTCGTAGGCATCCGTGCCGCAGGCCCCGTCGGAGAGCTTCTCCATGTCCCCCAGCTCCGAAAAGTCGCAACTCTCGATGACCCCCACGGCAGGGAGACCGGTTAGGTAAGGGGATGTCAGCTCCACAGTGCCGCGGACGTAGCGGCTGCCGTCCGGCGCGGTCGGTGTGGCTCCGGTCCAGTGGGCGGCGGTGCCCGGCGCCACGACGGTGCGCGGGGTCAGGATGTTGTCGGCGGCGGATTCGTTGGGCATGGCGGCGGGGAGTTAAGTTTTGGAAATGTCAGGCTTCAAAAAGGTCAAAGGCTTCACCGTCCGCCGGCATGTCGAGCGCCACGCTGACACGGAAGGTCACCTCCCGCGCGCGCAGGCCCATTTCACCGGCGGGCTTGTAGGGCCGGTCGCCCTGGAAGCGGAAGCCAAACTGGTTGTCGAAGTCAGTGCGGGCCGGTGCCAGACACCGCGCGACCAGACCGCGGAGCTGCCGCGACTGCTCCAGGAGCGGCGGCGCAGCGAGCACGCCTTCCTTGTAAAGGGCGTGGCCGGGCTTGAAGGCCATGCCCTGTGGCACTTGCACCAGGAAGCGCAGCGTCACCTCCGCCATTCCCGCGTGCTGGTCGTCGCCGCCGTCGCCCAGAGTGATTTCATCCGCCACCAGCAGGCATCTCCCGCCTGTGGGCGGCACGGCCAGAAGTTCCAGTGCGTCCTCCTCGGTGCCGAGAATGGACAGCGCCAGACCGCGCGTGGCCAGCGGCGCGGTCAGCGTCGTCTCCAGAGCGGTCAGCAGTTCAGTGGCGTCCATGTCAGGCGGGGCGGGTCTTCATGGTTTCAGAGAACACGCGTACCGTGGCGCGCCTCGGAGCCGGCGACGTCGCCGGCGGCTTCGCCTCCCCCTGGCCGAGCTTGCGCAGGTTCTTCATGGCCGCCTCGGCGGCTTCCTTGTACGGGTTCTCCGGCAGATAGGGCCGGCGGCGAAAGAGAATCTCCAGCGTCAGCACCCGGGCCGCGCCGAAGACGGTGTCCAGGATGCCATCGCTGGCTTCGTAGGGCGGAGTGAAGCGCGGAGCCAGCGCCCCGTGGATGTCCTTCTCCACCGCCGCCTGGATGGCCGTCCACACCTGCGCCGCCGTCCTGGTCGCGCCCGCCCCGTCGTTGAGCGCCTGCTCAATAACGTTGTAGGGCATGTCGCCGGCCAGATCGTCTTTGGTGAGGTAGGGCATGAGAGTCGGAGAGAAGAAAAAGGCGGCGGCGGGCCGGAGCCACACCGCCGCCCTCACCCACCCAGGTGAGAATCAGGCGTCGGCGCCCGTGGAGCCGATGATGGTTTGCGGCAGGCCGTAGTCTTCGGAATAGACTCCATAGACCTTGAACTCGTACTCCTCGCGCTGGAAGACACCTTCGGCTTTCGGGTCGGTCTGCGCGGTGAACTCGGTCTTGATCTCCTGAAGGTCCACCATCGGCTTGAACGGCGAGCCGGTGTTGGCGAGGAACCAGTGGTCGCCGGTGATGAGCGGCGTCACGAGAAGGTCCGCCTTTTTGTAATTCGTGTTGGTGCCACCGCCGGAGAGGTACTCCGCCTCCAGAATGGCCTCCGCTGTGGCGCGCCAAGTCTCGCCGCACACCAGCGTCAGCTTCGTGCTGGCCGCATTGAACGGCACGCCGTCGGGCCGCAGGATGGAGAAGAGCATCTTCCGCGCCGTGGCGTAATGCGCCGCGGTGAGCTGCTTCGTCATCTTGTTGTCGAAGGCGTTCTTGCTCACACCCTTAACATGCTTCGCGCTGTCGGCGAAGAACGTGCCGCCCGTGTAGCAGTTGGTGGTAAAGCCGGCGACCAGCCGGTCAAACATGAGCTTGTCCGGGTGGAAACTGGAGTCCTGACCGCTGGCCTCGAAAATCGGCGAGTAGAGACCGTGCTGATCCCGCTTGATGGCGAGCCGGGGAATGCCCCAGCCGGCGGCATATTCGGCGGTATCAATCTGCCACTTCGCCGAGCCGAGATTCTGTTTCTCAAGCTGCTTGATGAAGGGCTTCATGTACGGCAGCGCCCCCAGCCAGCCCATGATGATGAGGCCGGTGGAAGTGCGCGCCGGCATGGCCAGCCGGTTGCGCACGGGAGTGTAGGAGGCGTGGCCTTTGTTCCAGACCGCCACACTGCTGCGGTTCATGGCGGCGAGGGTTTCAGAGTTGATGTCCATGTTGGTGTTGGGTCAAAATTTGAAGGTGAAGCGGTGGGGCCAGGCTGCGTCGGGGCCGGCTACGGCGATTCGATCCAGACGCCGTCGCTGGCCACTTCGGTGACCGTGCCGCCCACGGCAGCGCCGGAGTCGGAGGCATTGGCGGCCGTGTGGTCATCCGACCACTCCACCAGACCGGCGAGCAGCGGGCCGACGTGGGCTTTGGTCAGGGCATTGGTGCCATCGTTATCCACAAAGAACTCGCCGCGCTCCACGTCGAGCTTCACGTCGCCGTCGGCAGCGCCGCCGGTAACGGTGATTGGAGCCCGGCCCACAAACTTGGTGTAAGTGGTATCCGAGAGCGCGCCCACATTGCCGGCGCTGCTCACGCCGACCATGCCGCCGGCGTAAATCGTCACGCCAGCCGCAACGGGCATTTGAGGAAACCAGCGGACAAGGCCGCGGCGGGGGGTGTCACGAGGTTCGGTGAGAGCAGCCATGTGTCAGAGGGAGTTGAGAGTTGTTGGTTGAGAGTTGAGAGTGGTCAGGCGGCGAACTTTTTGAATTCCTCTTCCGTGAGGCCGAAGAGTTCCGCCGTCTGCTTGTCCGCCGCGGACATGGTCACAGTCTTCTCGCCGGGCTTCTGGCCTTCGCCGGCGGGCTTGCCGCTCCGGCCTTCCAGAGGCACCTGCCCGGCGGGCAGGCCGGCCACGATGGCGCTCAGCGTCTTCACTTCCGTCTCGGCGATCTGCTCGTCAGTCAGCGGGATCACCTTGCCCTCGGCGCTGGCCTTGCGCTTCAGCTCTTCGCGGGCGGCGGCGTCGGCACTGGCGAGGCGCGCGGCTTCCGCGTCCTCCAGCTTTTTGAGCCGGGCTTCCTGCGCACTCATCGCAGCGGCCGTTTCGTCGGGCTTCTCAGCAGGCTTGCCGCCATCGAGATGTTTCACGGCGAGGGCCTGGATGTCGGCATCGGTCGCGCCTTCGGGCACTTCCACGCCGGCTTTGGCGAGCAGTTGGAGCAGCAGTTCTTTCATGGAGTCGTCGGTTGGTTCGAGATAAATGCCGGCGGAGTCGCCGTCGGCGGAAAGCAGTGTCAGGCCCTCCACTTCGCCGTCGCAGCACAGCGCCACGCTGTCGAGGTTGGTGACCACATGGTCCGTCTTGCGGTTGTTGAAGGCCGGGGAAATGTCAGGGAGCGAAGTCCACGCTTCCCGGCCCGGCTTAGTCCAGGTGATGTTGGCCAAAAACACACCCTCGCCGGGCACCACTTCCAGATCGCCAAAGCCGAGAATGTCCGCCGGCTTGCGTGCGCCGGCCGGCTTGAAGGCCGTCTCATGCTCGCGGTCAATGCGCACCCGGTCCCGCCGGCTGGCACTCATGCGCTGGCGGATGCTCGCCACCGCCTCTTCGTTGACCACGAAATTTCCCTCCCGCGTTTTCACCGTGCCCCACGGCAGCGCCTTTATGCGCGCCGGCGGCTCGTCAGAGCGTGCGCCCTCCGCGGGCACGCCGCGCAGGATCATCCGCGCCTCGCCCGCCGGCACAGCCGCAGCCGACGCTTTGCAGCGGCGGCGGGTTTCGTTCAGGGCGGTTTTCAGCATGGAGGCGGAGAAGTCCGCCACTCAAGCACCGCATTCCCCCCAACGGCAAAACTCCGTGACACGCGGCACACGGAAAAGGGTCAAACCTGCTGCGGTTGGTCGGCCAGTAGGCGTTCCGCCTCTTTCTTCTGTGCACGCACCTCTGAATCCTCCAGCATGAATCGCTCAAGCCGTTCAAAGGCGAAAAGAATGTAGATGAAATGCACGCAGGAACCCGCGAACAGTGCCATCACTGTGCTTCCCGCAGGCCGGGCCGCCGCCATCGTGGAACTTAGAAAGCCCATGCCGCCCAAAGCCACGGCAGTGAGCGTGAAGAAAAGCACCAGATTGGTGAGACGTTTCCCGCAGTTGCGGGCGATTAAGCACAGTTCGGCAACGCGCGTTGGGTGACCCTCTATTTTAAGGACCAGATCCATCACCCGCGTCCGCAAATTATAAGCTGTCACTGAAAACGCCGCGGCCACGAAGGCAATCTTCGGAGCAGCCTCCAGCGGCTTTACAGCAGCAGCTTCCATCTGTTCCCAGTTGCTATACACGGCCAAGAAAACCCCGAGGGACACCAGTGCCGTCCCGAGGGTTCTCCCGAAGCCTGCCTGTAACCGTCGCCGGATCATGACCAGACCTTACCGTCCTTAATTGCTGCGGTCAACCAATCAGCCAACCGGGTCATCGCGTCATCCGCGGAAACGTTGCCTCCCGGGCATTGAACCTGCACTTCTCCGGCAATGGTCAGCTCGTCCCCCTCGATTTTGGATTTGCCATCCAAGTGGATTCGCGGGGAGAGATCAGGCTGTCCGCCCAGAGTGGCGGCGACCGTCTGCATGACCTTCTGTGCGTCCTTTTCAGAACGGCTCCGGTACCTGATTTCCAATTCCACGTAGATGTTACCCGGGTCTGAACTGCTCTCGAGTTCCTCCAAAATGGCATCGTTCTTCACAAGGCCCCGGAGGAAACTAAAAATCAGGGGATCAGATTTAATCGTTGTCGTGTACCGCTTCCGCTTCCCGTCCTTCTTTCCCTCTATGGGGGTTCTAACTGTACTAAAGACCTGCTTCCCTATCGTTATCGCCTTAATCGTATGGTCCCTCAATTTCTGCATTGCTTTCTTCGAGGGCAGATTTTCCAGCGTGAAGATCCAGACGTCAGCCAACTCGGCCTTGCTTTGAATGAACCAAACAAAGAAGTCCTCTAGATCCTTGACAGAGAGTTCGCGGGTTTGGATTACCGCTATGTGGTTCTCTTTGATGGCAAAGAACAGCGCCTGCTCCTGGAACTTGCGCTTCTTCCCTTTCGTGTCCTGCGGTTCGATTTGCCCCTCCCACGTTGTGCCGTCGTGTTCTGCATCAATCAGAGGAATGAGACGCCCCTCCTCATAGAGGACCAGCGTGCCGCACTCGCACCCCTTCTTAACAACGGCGTGGGAGAGAAACTGCACCCTTCCTCCGTCGGCTCCCAGCTTGCGAATCCAGGGGCGGGGATTTTTGCCCTTAGCCTCCTTGTAGAAAGCCTGAAGATTGAATGGTGCGTCGGAGCCGCCTCCAGGATCGTCCCCTTTGCATCGGCGGTAATTAACTGTTTTTGATTTTGGTTTTGCCATAGCAAAACAGGAAATAGTGTGTCGGTGCCGGCGGCGTCAATCCGCATTCGCGTCCAGCCTCACCGCTCCGCAGTTGCCCATCGTTCATTCCTTCGCCTCATTCGCCCGGTGCCATTCCGCCTTGTCGGGATCACCGGCAAATTCAGAGGCCGGCGGCGGTGAGTGCGGGGCGCGATAGCCGCGCATCGGCGAGACATACCACACTCCCCACAGCACCGCCGACACCGGCAGCATGAGCAGCAACGTCATTCCGGGGCCGGGATCTCGCAGGGAGGGTTTCATGACCCAAACATGCTGAGGCCGTAGAGAAAAAAGATGCCGCCGGCCACCCAGCAGATGACCGCAGTTCCTCCCTCCAGTTGGAAACCGCCATAGATGAGGACACCTCCAATGACCATCATGAAGCACGCACCGGCAACATGGAGCGTGCCCCAGGCGGCGTCGCCAGCGCGGCGGAGAAGGCGGGGAAATCTCATTTACTGCGGGTGGTAAAAGCCATGCCAATGAAGAACTGCACGATACCGACAAGCAGGCAGACTATCATAAAGAGAGCGGTATCCTGCACAGGCGACTTCACAAGTGACAGAAGCGCCAGCAACGCCCATCCAAACGTGCCGAAGGATGCCACCAGAAAGCAAACACCATACACGACCCGCCACACCGGCAGCTGGGGCGAACGATCCGGCAGTGCCGCGGCGGCGGCCACGGCGGCGACGGCCGCGGCGGAGGGCGGCGGTGAAGGCACTGCTCTCGGCCGCGGAGTCTCGGCTTCGATCTGCGGCCAGTGCCAGTCCACCGTCTGCCACTCCTCCTCACCAACCAGCAGCGCCGGCGTGTCACCGGTCACTTCTCCGCGGTCCAGCATTCCGCGCAGCGTGAAGGCCGACATTGGCCCCCGCGGCTGCTCTTCGCCGGCGATTTGAATGTGGAAGCGCGTGCTCATTTGCTCAATTTCTCTGCGAGCAGTTCTTTTGCCAGCAAAGCAGGCGTCGTGAAAAACTGGGCTCGCTCCACTCTACCGTTGGCCGCCTCCAACTCAAAGACCAGAGTCGTGTCGTCTTTTGTTGGCCCAAAAAGGCTGCCGAAGCTAACCTCGAATGTCCCCCCTGGCTGAATGCTGAAAGTTGTCTCGTCAGGCGTGTCACCAAAGGTCTTCAAGTAGACCGTGCCGCGGACAATGCCTTTGATCGCTTTGCCTGAGTTATTCTCCATTGTGAGATAATAGAGATGCCCCGCCCTCTTCCCCGCCGCCGTGTCCACGCTGCCCGGAAGAATGAAAGCAAGCCACACTTTGCACGGACCAACCTGTTGGGCGGTAGCCCTTCTTTCCTCCATGAGCTTTTTCACCAGCGCAGCGCTTTCCTCTTCCTCCTTTTTCGTAGCTTCCGCCGCCTTGGCATCCGCGACAGCATCGGCGGCGTTGGCCGCTTTTGCTGCCTCTGCCGCGGCCTTGGCCTCTTCGATCTTCTTTTCGTCCCATTTGTACTTGGCCGCCAACTCCGCAGGCAGCATATGGCGCTTCACTTTTGCCACGCCGTCGGCGTGCTCGATCTTCAAACCGTCTACCTCCTGTTTAAGTACGGAGTAGTTTTTGAACACCGTGCCATCGGGAAGTTTCAGATCTTCGCCGCGGGTGGAGGATCCGGTGCAGATTACAAGCGCGGTCAGGTAATGCAGTGTCTTCATGGCTTTGGTTTCGGCTTGGGTTTGGAAATGTCAGGCTCCAGTGTTTCCAGTGCCGCTGCGAGGCCGGCGGCGTCGGGCTTTGCAGCGCGTTCTATCAGCCGGCGGAGGAGCTGTCCACGCTCGCCGCGCCCGTGTTCAAGGAGCCGGCAGAGATGATCGTCGATGCGGTCCTGACGACCGAGGCTCAGGTGCGACCACGGCACTGTCAAATCGTGCGGCCCCTGGACCATGCAGTCGTATCGGGCCAGCCCCACAAAGTACGCGGCCAGCGACGGGTAGCCCAGCGCATCGGCGCGGGCAGTGAGGAGGTCGGCGAGGGCCGAGGGAATGCGCACGGACGTGGGTTTGCTTCGCATAAGTGAAAAGTCTGTACTACACCCCGCACCGCCCCGCACACATGCGGTGCGGGGTCGAAAGTTGAACGGCGCGGCGGGTTTGCATATCTGTTAAGGCATGAGTATTCACTCTCGATTCTTTGCCGGCGGCAGCACGCCGCGCTTCTCCAGCGCCAGCTCCAAAGCGCGCTTTACCACAGGCAACTCGCCACTCCGCGCGCCGGCATTCACCTGCGCCGCATGTTCGCTGAGCAGCGCCGCCAGCCCGGCGATCTCCGCATCACTCCTTGCCACGGCTCCGCTCGGGCGCGGCTCTGACGGCTCGTCCATCGCGCGGCCGCTGTACGGCCCGCCCACCGACAGAGTGCGGCGTTCTTCGCCCGGGTGCTCCTCTTCAATTTCCTCTTCGCCGTCCCGCTCGTAGATGGCGAACAATTTTGCCAAAGACGAACTCAGTTCCACCTCTTTGTCTCCCCTCTCCAACATCCCGATATAACGTCCCGAAACGCCCAAACGCACGCCAGCTTCCTCCTGACTGAGGCCGTGCCGTAGTCGCCAGCGCTTAACGCGTTCGGAAAAAAGTTCGCCTGACATGAAAATAGTTCTTGAATTGCGCACCCGATGGGTAACTATGTTGACATTCGTCAACTATGATTACCCAGCGCAGGGCAGGACACAAGAACAATTTCGCCAAGGCGGCCAAGCACCGTCTTCTCGATCTGAACCTGTCTGTGAATGCGCTGGCCCGCCTCCTCGGGCGTCCGCGGTCCACGGTCTCCACCGCCATCAACAGCCGCCGCTTCCCCCGGGTTCGTGAAGCCGTGGCTCAAAAACTCAACATCCCCACCCCATGACAGACTCAGACCACACCGCTGCCGGCCTCCGGCTCGTAGCCGCTCTCACCCTCGAACACATGAAGCCTCTGCCTATCGCGCAGCAAATCCTGGCCTGCGATGGCCTGGCCGCCGCCCTCTCTGGCGGCTGCGCGAGAGAAGCCCGCGCCGCGGCAGACACGGCGGAGGCCCTGCGCCGCGCCGACGCGTGCCAGCTCGTCTTCCGGGAAATCCTCAACGCCGCTGCCTGACCATGCTCGCCGCCGCCCTCC
>JACCDR010572400.1_pt1 | contig 14366 bp, 13 predicted proteins | sample 7446431 | NCBI WGS metagenome assembly JACCDR01 (sample SAMN15323443, study PRJNA562643) | freshwater metagenome | isolation source: river surface water | place: USA:Blue River Watershed | collected 2017-08-17 | reverse complement strand
TCACCGGATCTACGCCAGCAGCGGCCACGGTACCATCGCCATCCCCTCTCTTTCCAGCGATGCGCCGCCCCCGACGCACGAGCCGGACTTCCGCCTCGGCATCCTCCGCCTGCTGCCCTTCGGCGGCTTCTTCCCTCCCCCATGAGCCGCCTCCAGACCAGCACCTCCGGACGGAAGCCTCCGCCGCTTGAGCGGCTGGACGCCAAGACCCTGCGCGCCAAGGTCAACGATGCGCTGGAATGCCTCGGCATCCCACACAGCAACCGGCAGGCCGTGAGCAACATCCGCCGCCGAGTCTTCATCGAGCAGGAGGACCTCGACGAGGACCGCCACGACGACGTTCTACCATGAACCGCCAGCTCTCCCTTTCTCCCGAGAACGTCCACCCGCCGACGATGCGCTACAATCCGGTGGAAGCCGGCGCGGCGTGGCAGGTGGAAGACTGGCGCGCGCTCGTCGGGGACTTCTCGCTCAAGGCCGACGAGCTGGTCGCGTGGCATCGCGCCTTCTCCGGGGATCATCGCGTCTGGGACATCCTCCGCAGGATCTATCAGATCGCGCCCTTGTTCGGGGACGAGCTGATGGACGACGACTTCCGCATCTGGACCTTCGCCGAACTGGCCGCCAAATGGTCCGTGCCGGAAAAGGATCTCCGGGCGGAACATGAAGGCGCGGTGAAGTTCTGGCGACGGAGAAGCGAGGAAGCAACCTTGGCCGCCAAGTTGGACGAGCAACTTTCCCCCGGCGCACCGGAATTCCAATCCGGCCCGGTAGTGGAGGACGAAAAGATCGCCCCGCTCCTGGAGCAGTTCGGCTTCGACAACGAGAAGCTCGCCGCCAACCGCAAGTTCATCGCGAAGCGGATCCTCGAACTCCGGCCCCAGCTCGAAACCGCGGTCTATCGCGAGTCCGCCCGCCAGGTGATCCTGATGGAGCTGAACATGCGGCGCTACGAGTCCATGCTGGCAATCCGTCAGGTCGCGCTGAACAAGAAGCTCCTCGAAGCCGAGCAGGGAAAGAACGTCGACCTCAAGAATTTCGAGGAGGAATTCCGCAAGACGGAAGTAGCGCTCACAAAGCTCGCCGAGACCCACCGCGATCTACTGGAGGACATCGGCGGCGACCAGGAGGAAACCGAAGGACAACTGCGCACCGCCATCGACTCCTTCGGCTATGCCACGGACGCGATGATCGCCTACTACGCCAAGGGGGATCGCGAGCTGCTGGACGGCGTCTTTACCGCCGGGGAACTACGCTTCGCCTTGACCATTACCGATGTCCGGGACTTCCAGCAATACCGGCCGGACATCGTTACACGGATCCGCGAGGCCTTGATGCCGGAGAACCTTTGGGGCGGAAAAGCCAATCTAACCAAGGTCCCGCGGGACATGTGCCGCAAGCTCAAGAAGATCTGCGACAGCCTCGACGAGCCGGAGGTTTCCACCATCCCTTCCATCGACGACGGCGGCAGCGCCGAGGAAGAGGAGACCGACATCCTTCCCGCCAGCCCCATGATGGAGCTTCCCCCTGCGGAGATCCAGCGGATGACCGCCGCCGCGGCCGCCCCTTCTTCTGCGGAGGAGGAAGCGGATTTCATCGTCGCCACCGAAGACTGAACCACCATGAGCAGAGCCGCCGCCAATCACCTGAAACGCCGCCTGGCCGCCACCATCGGCGCGGGCGGCATGAATGCCGGGAACGTGACCATCCGATGGAGGACTCAGACCGGTGTCGCCGGAGATCCTCAACTGGAGTCCTCGCAAGACGGCGAGGTATGGACGGACCATTCCGAAGTCAGGCCCGCGTTCATCCATTACGTGAGCGCCGGCACCACCACCTACCAGCGGCACAGCGAGGTGCAGACCGGCGACGTGATCCTCGACTTCCCCGGCGCGGTGAACCTCGGCCCACTCAAGGACGCGACCTTCACCGTGGACGACAGCGGCACGGTCTATGTCCGCAAGGATGTCGGCCGCGAGCTGGCCGCATCATGGGATGTCCGCTGCGGCGGCGTGGCTATCTGCATGACCCTCCTGCTCCGGCCCCAGGCCGCCACGCAATGAGCCAGTTCGCCGGACTCCACGCCTTCGGCCGCAAGATCGCGCGGATCGACGAACGCCTGCGCACGCCCCGGGAGTTCTTCGCGGAACGGTCCGTCACTTACCTTGAGACGGCCAGCCGCATCGCCCGCGCCACCCTTTCCGGACTCAAGCCGCCGGAAACCAGCCCGGAGGACTGGATGGCCGAACTCGAAGGCCTGGTCGCCTCCATCACCGCGGAGCTGCTCGACCCGGCCGGGCTCTTGTTGCATATCGGCAGCCCGCAGCGGACCATGCGGGAGGTGACCGCGGCGGACGGAGTCATCTACGACGTGGAAGAGATCCGCAAGTGGGTGCTGGCAGGCATCGAGCGCCAACCCGGTGCGAAGATCCTCGACGAGGACGACGAGGAGATCCTGCGAAAGTATGGTGATCAAAAGGGCAGCCGCATCATCGCCGGCCGAGTCCGCCGCGCTTACTACAGCGGGAACCGGAGCGCGAACTACGAGCGCATGCGGGAAGCCCTGAGAACCCACCTCGGCGGGTCGAATGCAGGCCGCGCGGACGAGACCCTGCTGGCCGTGGCGATTGCGTGGGAGCAAGCATTCCTGCCCATGGTGCGCTCGGACCTGTCCGGCTGGATGGCGGCCGTCGCCCGGCACGAGCTAGGCTGAACGTTCAGCCTTGGCGGGGATGCTCGGACCGCGTCACGCACTCGATCACCAGCGCACGAGCCTGCCATTGCGCCGTGGCCAGCGGAACCGAGGGGCCGGTGATCCTGACGTGCTGGATGCCGACCGCGGCGAGCGCCAGCTTTTCCGGGCTCTCGATCAGCCATTCCAGATCGGAGGCCACCTTGCGGGCAAGGAAATCCGGCTCCGGCTTCTTGTCGGTCCCGGTTTGATTGCGCAGGATCTTCACCATGGCCTGAACCGTCCACGTGTGGCGGTATTGGATGTTCCAAGGCTTCACCGCCCGGCGGGCCTTGCGGTGATCCAGGACCGCCAGATGAAGAAGCGGATTTCCCTGCCCGCTTAAGGCGGACTCACCCCATGCCACGGTGACCAGGTCGAAGGTCCGCTGCTCCGTCGTGCCGACCGGAAGGGCGTCGACCGTGATCGGGTTCCCGGTGAACCGGTTCGCCAGCCAGCAATGCAGCAGTTCCTGCATGCGCTTTTCCGGGTAGCGGTCGCCATTGACCGCCAGCGCGCCCGCATTTGTAATGGGATTCCGGATGACCACGGGGCGGAGGATGCACGCTTGACTTTGATTGTTCAAGAACGGACAACATTTTCCGATGTCCGACACCTCTTCCCCATCCCTGTTTACGACCCTCGCCGCCCTGAGCCAGCCCGTCTATCCCTTCCAGATCGCCTCGCCCGAGGACATCCTCCCGCCGGATCCGGACGATGCCGACCCACGCTACCAGATCCGCGAAGGCGCATCCACCACCACCCTGATGCTCCGGCCCCTGACCCCGGCCGAACTGGAGGAGGCGGACAAGATTCTCAGCAGCGCCGGCGCCCCCCCGCCGGTCATGAAAAAGAACTCGGATGGCAGCCAGATGCTGGCCGGTTACGACGAGGATTCCCCGGACTACAAGGCGAAGCTGGAGCCCCTGCTCCGCAAGCGCCAGGTCTTCATCGTTTTGAAGGGATGTCCCTCCCTCTACGAAAGCGCCACCGGCGGCGACATGGCCGCCAAGATCGAGGCCGTGATGCAGTACGTCCCCGATGCGATTCTCCGCATGCTGGCCCAGCGGATCTTCTCCTTCTCCTTCCCCGCGGGGGACTTGGCGGATTTTTTTACGAAAGGGAAGTCGGAGCCAATCCCAGGCTAAAGGCTTTCCTCAACCGCCCTCCCGACCGGGAGACCACCCTTTACCGGGAACAGCAGGCACCCCGCAGCGCACGCTTCGAGAAAGGTGAGGCAATGATCCTCTGGGGGCTGAATCCCCGCACGTGGCGCGACCTGGACCCGCACGACCAGGCCTTCTGTCTCGCCCACTACCGGTTGAAGCATGCTTACGACGCGCACTCTTCCCACGTCAGCCGCCAGATCGCGGAGCAGCTTGCGAAGGAGAAATCCGATGGCAAGAAGCACGGCAACCGGGTTCCGCTTGTGAGCCCGGTTTCGCGGTGGACAGCCGCGAGATGAAGCAGGGTTTACATTTGTCCTCACATCGACAATAAACCGCCATGGAACAGGCTGACCGATCCGTGGGGTTTGAAATGCGGGCTCGCTACGTCTCCGACCTGGAGAAAGCCTTCCGCCGCGACATCCGGCGGCTTGAGAAATACCAGCAGATCCTTGACCGGCGGCCACTGACCATCCCGGTGAAGTTCGACTTCGCCGGACTGCAACGCGAGGCCTCGAAGGCGCGGGACATCGTAGAGTCCGCGCTCCGCATGCCGACCATTCTCGGCCCCAGCGGCGCGCCCGCCCGTGGCATGGAGCAGCAGATCACCCGCGCGGCCGGGAGGATCGCCACCGTCACGCAGAAGAACTACGACAAGCTCGGGAAGAAGATCACCTCGATCACCGAGTCCGCCACCGACCAGATCGGCCCCGGCGTGCAGCGCACCACCCGGACCAAGATCGACCCCGCGAATGGCAACCGCACCCTCAAGGCGGAGATCGACAAGGACACCCGCTCACTGGAGGCCTTCAACGCGGAGATGAACCGCGCGCGCCAACTTAGCCGCGATTTTTCCAGGGCGAAGGGCCGCGGTGACGTGGCGGGCCAGAAGGCCGCGCTGGAAGGGCAAATCAAAGCCATCGGCGGGCAGGGCGGGATTCTTGCCCGCGGCGCACAGGGCGGCCTCACAGGCACCGCGGCCTTCACCCGCGCGGAGAACCGGCTGGACCGCTTGCGGGACACGCTGGCCGCACTGGAGGGCCGCGAAGAATCCACGGCCGCCAAGGACAAGCGCCGCGGCCGCACTCGCACGGTGGACCGCTTCATCACCGGCGAGGAGCGCCGCGTGCAGGCCGCCCTCAAAGCAAACAAGCTGGAAGCGGATCAGGCCGAGCGGATCCCGGACCGCACCGCGCGCGAGGCGGAGCTGAACCGGATCTACGACGAGCGCAGAAAAATCTTCGAGCGCTCGCAGGGCGTCTTCCAACGGCTCGACCAGCGCTTGCAGGAACAAGGACGGCCGGACCTCGCGGACCGGGCCTACCGCCGCACCCTCGGGATGTCGAATCAGGCGAACCAGGTGGACCTCGACAAGTCCCGGCTGGATACCGACTCGATGCGGGCCGCCGCGAAGGAGCAGGAGAAGGCCGCGGCCGAAGCGAAGAAGCAGGCGGAAGCCCAGGCGCGCGCCCAACGCGAGCAGAAGGCCGCGGACCTGGAGCGGCGGATGCTCGACTCCCGCAAGACGGTCGAGCGAAACCTTGCGGAGATCGGCGCTGACGAACGTTCCCTGTTGGCCAAGGCCCGCGGCAAAGGCGAGAAGAGCCTGATCAAGGGCAAGATGTCGGAGCGCCGCCAGTCCGTTCTCCAAGGCGGCGCGGCCGAGATGCTCGGCTTCGAGGCGGAAGCGGACGGCCTCGGCAAGACGAAGGCATCCCTCGCTGCCCGCGGCACCCGACTGGACTACGGCAAGAAGGAGATCGACCTTCTAAACCGGCAGGCCGAAGCCGCCGCCCGCGGGGGCAAGGCCTTCGATTTCCATAGCAGCTCCCTGCTGCGGAACGCCGCCAGCTTCGCCCGCTGGAGCGCGGCCGCGGGCACGGTCCTGGCTCTCACCCGCTTGATCACCACCGGCTTTGGCGACATGGCCAAGGTGGACCGCCAGTTCGCCACCCTCAAGGCCGTCTTTCGCGGCACCGACGAAGAAGCCCAGCGACTCAAGGAAGGCACCCTTTCCCTCGCGGTCGCGAACGGCCGCAGCGCCGACGAGGCGATGGACGCGTCCACCCGCTTCTCCCGTCTCGGGCTGACCCGCCTGCAAGTCCTCAAGGCCACCGAGACCGCGCTCAAGGCGGCCAACGTGGCGGAGGTGGATGCCGCCTACGCCGCGGAGAAGCTGTCCTCCATCATGGCCACCTACAAGGTGACCGTGGAAGATCTACCGGACGTGTTGAACAAGGCGAACGCCATGTCCAACAGGTTCAACGTGACGAACAAGGACCTGTTCGAGGTGATGTCCCGCGCGTCCGGCATCGGCAAGCAGATGGGGCTGGAGATGACCGATCTCATGGCCGCGGGCGCGGCGGTGACCGGCGCGACCGGTCGCCCCGGCGCGGAGACAGGGAACGCCATCCGCTACATCATGCAGCAGATCGGCGACCCGAAGAAGATCGAGCAGCTCAAGTCGATGTTCGACTTCGACGTGACGGACGGCACCGGGAACCTCCGCGACATGCAGAGCGTGCTGACCGACATGGCCAAGCTCTTCCCCACGCTGACCAACCACGAGCGCGCGATGTTCACCCAGCTCGTGGCAGGCTCCCGCCAGGCGGACCGGTTCACGAAGCTGATGGAAGGCATGACGACCCAGCAGTATCTCGCGGCGAAGGCGTTCAGCGATACCGACTCTGCTTGGAAGGAAAACGCCAACATCACGGAATCCCTCACCTCGAAGATCGAGTCCCTCAAAGCCGCGTGGACGGACCTCTGGGTGACCATCGGGGATGCCGGCGTGCTGAACTTCGCCAGCGACAGCATGCAAGCCCTCGGCTTGATGGTCGACGCTGTTGCCAACAAAGCACGCAACGGCAAGGCCGAAGGTGGCGGAATCAAGCTCGGCGGACTGAACGACCGCATACTGGTGGGACGGGCCACCAATACCTACGGCGGCGAGCTATTCCCCTCGAAAACCATCAGCGAGGATGCCGTCCGAGGCGGCATTCAAAACATCCGATCGCTCCAGGCCCTCCGCGAAACGGCAGCAAGGACCGGCACACAGCCCCGCGATCTCCGCGTCTTCAACAAATTCACAAAGGATCGCAGCGCGGACGAGGACGCGCTCTACAAGTCTTGGCTCGACCTGATCAATCGCGGGGGGATGACCCAGGCCGACGCTGATGCAAACATCCGCATGGCCCAGAAGGGAGGTAACCGATACCGCCTCTTCGGCGGCGGCGATTTCGGGGGCGACAACAAGCAGGCTGCCGACGCCCAGATCGAAGCCATGGCCGCCCGCTTGGAATCCCTCGTTACCGACCAGCAGAAGGCCAAGTCCGTCAACGCCACCACCGACGCGCGCAACCGGGTGGACTTCCTCAAGCGCGCGCAGCAGGGATTCTCCGGACTCGCGGAGCGGGTCAAGGGCGGGGCCGGGACCTACGATCCGGAAACCGCGCAAAAGGACTTCGACCAGTTCGCCGAACTGCTTCTCGATCTTCCCGGCGGCCCGCAGGAATTCGCCAAGAATTACACCCGGACCCGGGAAGCGATCCGTGCGGGAACCGCCGGCCCCGAGCTGGAGCGCATGGCGGGACTCTTCGGCAAGGAGATGCCCGGTGCGACCGCGGAGTTCACCCGCACCCAGGAGGCGGAGACCGTCCGCCTCCAGGAAGAGCTTGCCCGTTTGGACGCAGAGCGGCAGGCCGGGCTGGCAAAGATCGCCAGCCAGCGCGAGGCCGGGACGCGCGCCACCGAAGAGGAGGTGAAGGCGCAGGAGGAACTCAAGGCGAAGATCAAGGAGACCGGCGATGCCCTCTCCCAGGTGCAGCGCGGACTGGCCGCCATGAAGCAGGGCGGGCTGTCTATGATGGACGGGCTGAATCTCACGAAGTCCTTCGACCGCACCCTCCGCCAGAGCAGCAGCTCGGTGGAGGCGATCAAGGGCGCGATGGGCGGCTTCTCCAATCAACCGGCGGAGCGCGGGTTCCTCATGGACTCGCTGGCCATCACCGCCCCGGAGAACGCCCTCAAGCGGCGGCTGGCCGAGGCCGAGGCGGGAGCCCGCCGCTCCCCCACCCCGGAGAACATCGAGATCCGCGACCGCACCCGCTTCCGCCTCCGTGAACTCCAAGACGAGAACCTGCCGAAGCGCGAGGCACTGGCCGACACCGCACCCGGCCGGGAGTTCGCGGACTCCATCCAGCGCGGAGCCCGCCGTGGCACCATGGCCAGCCAGAGCGCGCTCTACGGCCGGTCCGAGAGCGAGAAGCTGCTGAACCAGTCCCGTTTCCTGCTCCGCGAGATCGGCGCGGACGGGCGGCAACTCGCCGGGGCCTCGAACAACTACAAGGACAGGAACTTCATGACCCCGCAGGAGAAGGGTGCGATGGCCGGCGGCCTGCTCGCCAAGGAGCAGGCGGTCCGCGAGAACCTGCTTGCGCTGGAGACCCGCCAGTATGCCATCGCCGCGGACCGGAAGAACCTGGAGATCGAGCTGGCGGAAGCCCAGAAGGAGCAGACCCGTGAGGCCTCCAAGCGGCTGCTAATGGCCAGTCGCGAGGACCAACTCCGCGCGGCCGCACTCAAGCGCACCACCAATGCCTCCGGCCGCGTCTCGAACGACGAGTTCATGTTCCTGGGGGACGCCTCCCGGAATGCCGTCCAGAGCTTTGCTCCCGACCAGGCTCCGGACATGCTCAACGATGCCAAGGAGAACTACCGGAAGGGCCGCGAGGCCCTCGACCGGGAACAGGCCGCGATTGCCGAAAGCCTCGCGGGCCTTGTCCTTGTCTTCGAGCGGAACGAGGAAGCCATGTCCCGGCTCATGGGGAAAGAAGGCTTCCTGCCGACCGATCCCGGCCGCGTGCCGGAGTTCAAGCTGAACGTTCAGCCCGTCGTCACCGTGGCTCTCGCGGAAGAGTTCATGACCATCACCGAATCCGCCGTGCGTCGGATCCTGATGCCTGAACTGGAGACGATCCACCGCCGGATCAGCGGGGCCTCGCGGGTGGCCACTGCCGGGGCGAATGCCGCTAGCGGCAACTGACGGCATTCCTTGCCGGAAAAGCAAAAGCCCCGCCGCTTCTCCACCCGGAGGAGCGGCAGGGCTTTCAAGTGTTCACGCGAATGAACGGACCCGCGACAAGCGGAACTGCCGAACTACTACCACGAAATCGCGATCCGTCAAGCCGCTTGACCGGCCCGACTTCTCAGCTCGCCCAATTATAGCGGGCGCTGATTTCCCTGGCCTTGTCGTTGGCGGGCGACCAATGGCCGGAAATCAGCCGCTTGCCGGCGACGGGCGGATCCACGGCGTGGGCATTGAACTCCCAGATGCCGACGCTTTCCCGGCGCTCGTCGAACAGCTCCGTCGCGAAGCGGAACATCGTCGTCTCCGCATCCAGCTCCGCGATGAGTTCCTGCATCCGGTCGACATGGGCGCTATCGACGAAGCGCAGCCAGTTGCGGGCGAGCAGGTGTTCCACATCGCGCACGCCGACCAGCCGACACAGCGCCTCGCTGACGAGGTTCACGCGGCCGTCGAGGTGCAGTTCCATGGCGGGCCTGCCCCGGCTCCAGAAGTCGGCACGGTGGCGGGACTCCTGGCGCTTGGTGTGGTCCTTGATCGATCCGCCGTCATTGTCCTGCATCTCATGCTCCACGTTGCCGAGGCGCGTGTTCATGGTGCCAACCAGGACTTCCAACCCGGTGACCTTTTCGAGGATGATGAAGGGGGCGCGAACGAGGAAAATGCAGGCCCTGAAGAACTTGACCGCCCCTTGCCGGACGGCCGGGACAATTACAATGAGGGAGCCAATGATCCCGGCGATGATGCCGAGGTGGGTGTTGAGGGAATCGAGCAGCGGTTTCATGGAGACTTGATCCAGTCGCGCGTCGAATGAACCGTCCGCCATGGACGCCGCTTCCGGAAAACTCCCTGCCCGTCGCGATCCGCGGCGGATCCACTTGCGGCATTGCCGCTGGTATTGGCCTCGATGGTGACGAGGTTCCCGCCCTCTCGCTTTTCGACGAGGCCGGTGTGGGCGATCCGCCCCTTGCTGGGGAAGTAGATGCCGAAGGTTTCCCCGGGCTTGATCTCATTGGTTTCCGTCACGCGACGACCGCCCTTCACATGGTCTGGCGACCACGCGGACTTCGGGTAGGGATTCGCCTTGCCCAGCGCCTCCCGCCCGCACCAATAATTGAAGCACGCGCAGTAGGGATTGCGCGTGCCAGCCAACCCGACCGCGGCGAGATACTTGTCGACCTCGCCGTCGTTCTTCCCGGTCTTTTCGGTGACGCCGATCTGACTCGCGGCGACGGCCACGACCTTCTCGCGGTCCGTCTTCGGGACCGGCGCGGATGCTGGCCCCGGAATGCTGGACATGCCCGCCATGGCGAGCAGGGAGAGGAAGAAGTTTTTCATGGGATGGGTCGGATGGGATGGATCGGTCCGATCTCAAAAGGCCGCCACGACGAGCAATGCTCCCGACAAGATCATGAAGGCCATCAGCCCGAAGAACACGCACACGCGAACCGCCGGCGAAATGGACAGCCAATCCTTGGCGATGGATACCCGCTTCTCAACCGGCAGCGATTCATCTTTCTCCAGGTCGCCATCGACCCACTGGTCGATGAAAGGGAACTCGCTCTTGATGATCACCCAGAAGACGAACATCACCGCCAGCACGCCGACGACGGCCACTGCCACGAACGACAGCACGCCGAGATCGAGCGGGGCCGCAGTGGAGTCCACCGAGTGAAGGAGGGACGGCAAGGCCACGAACCCGATGAGTCCGATGACAAGGATGACGAGGAGGCTCTTGACGGACCACAGCCACTTGAGCCAGGAAGCATCGAGGAAGGAACGGCATTTTTGATTCATTTCAGGGTCGGGTTGTTCCGGGTGATCCGGAGGGGTGGTGACCAGCAGGAACAGCCAGCACAGGCCTTCCACGACTGATCGGATGATTTTCATGATGGCGGGAGATCAATCGAACTGCCGGTCAAGCCACCAGATGAAGAGGACGACCAGCACCAGCAACGGAATGAGCAGCAGGTACTTCACGAGCGGAGGAATTTCAGAGGGTTCAGCGAGTTGACCCAGAACAGGAATGCCCCAGCGACTGTCACGATCCCGCCGAACCAGATGGCGAGATTCCTCGCGCCGCGAAACTTGTCGGCATCCCCCTTGGCCTTGGTCGCCGCCGCGGCGTTGTCTTCCGCGAGCTTGTGGAGCGCGAGGGATCTCCCTCGCTCGTCCTCGAACTGCATCCGCAGCGCGTTCGCCTCATGGTCCTTGTTGCGCGCGGCGATCTCCATTTCGGTGATCTGCACCGTGGCCAGACGGCGAAGCTCCCTCTGCTCGTCAAGCGCCTTGACCGCCGCGGCGGCCTGGTCCTCCAGCAGCAGGGCGCGGCGGGAGACATCGGTAAGCCTTGCCCACAACTCCGCCTTCTCCTCCGCGGTGGTCGCCGCCTGCTTTCGCAGGACATCAGCGCGGTCGGACAGCTCGCCCAGCGCCTCGCGCAGGGAGCGCGACTCGCGCGCCATGGCCGCCGCGCGCTGCTCGATGCCGACTGCCGATTGATCCACCTTCCCGGCCGCATCGCGGACCCTGGAAGCGGACGCCGCGGCGGGCGGAGCTTTATCCGGCACGGCCTGGGACGAGTAAGCCCCGGGGCTCACGGCATCCGGCGAACAACAGGAAAGCGCGAGCAGAGACAGAAAGAAGACGACGGTTTTCATGAGTGATGGATCAGGTTAGAAATTCGTGACCGTGGCACGGCAGTTTACCGCTCCCGGGTCGATGGCCCCTGCGGTGATATTAGCCACACGGATCGAGACGGTGCCCGCCGCGGAAACCCACGCCTGCTTGACGACGATGCCGTCCGGCAGCGCGGCGCTCCACCCGAGAGCGACGGAAGGCGTGTTGGCGGTGGCCGCACCCGCCACCGCGATGGTCAGCGTAGCCTCCGCCCCGGCAGCGATGCTCGGGAAGTCGAGAGCCGCCGCGGCCGAGAACACCCCCACCACGACCGTCCCCGTCGCCCCGACTTTCATCGTTGCGACATCGAGCGCACCAGCCGCCGTCAGGCCACAGGTGCGGGTGCCGGCCGCTGCCGTTGTCGCGCCCGAGAAAATCGCGAAGATGTCCCCGCTATGAGTCGCCGCGGCGGACAGCACCAAGCACCGGGATGTCAGCCGGTTCCCGGTGAAGATTTCGACCTTCGCGGACGTAGCCCGCGGCAGGGTCCCCGGGATACCATTGCCGAAACCCCCGGTGTCATAGGTGAAGAACCAGTTCCCGTATTGATCTCTCACCATGTCGCAGGTGAGGAACTGGCCGAAGTGGAACCCGACCGCTCCAAACTCGTCCAGCTTGGAGAAACCGTGACAAGGACGATGGTTCACCCCCGCTCCCACCGTGGTTTCAACCGTGGCGAAAAAACCCTTGCCCGAGGACAGCGTGACCGTTTGCTGCTGCATGCGGCGCAGGGACCCCATCTCCACACCAATCGCCGCCTTATACTGACTCGACGCCTGAAGCCCCCGCTCCAGTTCGTTCAGAATCGCAAGCTGTTCATAGGTATCCCCGCGCGCAGTCAGGTGCGCGTTCCCGTCCGTGGTCATCCCGGTCGCGATCATCTTGGCCGCATTTCCGAAAAGCGCCCTCGAATCGAAGAACATCTGCCCGTTGTTCAGCGCGAAGTTCCGCAGAGTTTCATCCATCGGCAGAAGCGCCCCGAAGGCGTTCGATCCCGCGTATGGACCCTGGCCGTTGTAGGCCACCGCGTTGGACGGATGCCGCGACACGAAAATCCAGTCCACCGGCCGCGCCGTCGTGGCCGCCTGCACCCGGGCATACCATGTCGCCAGCCCCGCGAAATCCCCTTCGTCGGACTTGTAGGTTACCAGGTCGGGCTGGATGCTCTGGAGGAGGGTGTCCCATACATGCTGGGGCACGAGCGAGAAGTTATTGGTATCCTCCCCACCAAGGCCAAAGAGCAAGGACGACGTGCCACCCTTGCTCGCCCCGGCATCGGAACGGATGTCCGACAGGAGCATGCCGATGATCCGGACCGATCCGGTCATCCTGCGGATCCGGATCTGGCGGACCTCGGTGGTGGGGAAATCATAAGAGAAGACGCCCACCGCATAGGCCCCGCCGTTGTCGGCGTTCAGGGGCGCGGAACCCGCAGTCGTGTTGGTGGATGAGATCGGCAGGCTGGCATTCGCCACGGTGCCCGCAGCTACCTGAATGAGGAGAGTCGGGTCATCCGCGGACTCCGACGTTGGGGTGAGCGTGATGGAAGTGCTGGCACCCCCCACGGTGTAGAGCGCCGTGATCGCCGCCTCCGCCGCGATCGCGGAACGCACCTTGCCAACCCAGGTTGCCGCGGTATCCCCATCAGCAACTGCGACGGATAGCGCCAGGGGTGATCCAGCAATGCCAGCACCGGTCACCGTCACGGACAAGTTGCCGGATCCGGTGATGTTACCCGCTCCCACAAATGTCTCCACCTGCTTGACCCCACCCCCGGGGACCGCGACCCAACCGGCCCCCGCGGTGTTCGCCTCGACCACGAAGCTGCCCGCTCCGTTTTCACGGACGTAGTAAACTCGGACGCGGTATGCCTCGACACCCACGCCCGTTCCCCACTCGATAGTCTGGCCGTTCCCATCGGCGATGTGGAGAGTTCCGCCGACCGGCGTGTAATTCCATTGCGAATACTGCGCACGCGCACCACCACCATAGAGATACGTGACTCCAAAACCATACTCCCGGACCGGAGCAATCTTGGAACCCATGACCCCGTAGTTTTGCGCATAGCTATCACCGAAGGAGATATGACAATAACGAAAGGGCGAAGGAGCCCCGGCCAAACCATTGCTAATGACCCGGTGAGCGGAGTGCTGCGGCAGTCCGAGCAGGAGCGCCCTACCGAAGACCACGGCGCTGCCGCCCCCGGCGTCTTTGGGGATCACCACGACCTCACCGGTATCATCAGTGCGGTCGATGCGAAGGTTCGGTGACGAGGAGAGGGCGAGAGCTGTTGATCGGTTCATGGGTCAAAGGGAAAGAATGTAGCCGCCGGCAAAGTCCACTGCCGGAGTTCCGGAGAAATCGTAAGCCGCCCCTGAGGGCACCTGATCACCTAACAAGCCGACTGGAACGAGGAGCATGGCGACAGGGCGGGCGATGGAGGTTGCGACAGGCTGAGACATAAGCGGATCACGCGCGGGCGGGCGTGGTTGCAACTTTGAGCGATGGCGCGGTGGCACCGGCGATCTTGACCGCCAGCTTGCCCGTAGCGCCGACTTCGATCCTCCACAGCGAAGGATCCGATCCGCTCACGGCGGCGACGGCAGGAGCAAAGTTCCCATCCACATCGACCAAGCCGGGCTGGATCGAACCACCGCCGCGCGAGCCGGATACTTCGAGGATGACCGGAACCCCGGACAGGTAT